>Ga0115102_10042735_pt1 | contig 16432 bp, 31 predicted proteins | sample MBTome_5_FD_89644 | JGI IMG/M metagenome (GOLD analysis project Ga0115102, IMG submission 89644) | Marine eukaryotic communities from Pacific Ocean to study complex ecological interactions - MBTS_5May14_M2_3um Metatranscriptome... | ecosystem: Environmental > Aquatic > Marine > Oceanic | place... | reverse complement strand
TTGTTTTAACTAGACAAAAATTGTAAAATTTTTTACACTAATAAAAAGAATTGATTAATTTTGATTAGTTTATTTCGAATTATTAGTTTAAAAAAGAGCAAAGTTAATAAAAATAGAATAAATTTGGAGGAATATTGTGACAGTAGGATTATTAGTTAATAAAATTGGAATGACTCAAATCTTTGATGAGTCTGGTAATATTATTCCGGTTACAATTTTAAAAGTTGGACCTTGCATAATAACACAAGTAAAAACTGAAACAAAAGATGGATATAATGCGATTCAAATTGGTTATGGAAATGTTTCAAGTAAATCATTAAGTCAACCAAAATTGGGACATTTACAAAAAGTAAATACTCAACCTTTAAAATACTTAAAAGAATTTAAAACAAATAAGGAAGAGAACTTTGAAATTGGTCAAGTATTAAATGTTGAGTCATTTAATCAAGGACAATTTGTAAATATCAAAGGAAAAAGTATTGGTAAAGGTTTTTCTGGTCTTCAAAAACGTCATAATTTTACTCGAGGGCCAATGACTCATGGGTCTAAAAATCATCGAGCACCTGGTTCCATTGGTATGGGAACAACGCCTGGGCGTGTTTTACCAGGTAAAAAAATGGCGGGTCAATTAGGCAATAAAACTATAACAATTAAAAAACTTAAAGTTATTCAAATTAACTCAGAAGAAAATATTTTAGTAATCAAAGGATCTGTTCCAGGTAAACCTGGAAATTTATTAAGTATCGTTCCTTCCGAATAAATTAACTTAAGTTATAAACTAATATATCGAAATAGAAAGTATGACCATTCAAAAATTTATAACATATACTCCGTTAGATGTAAATGGGAAACGATTAGAGTCTAACTATGAATTAACATTAAATGTTCTTGAAACATCAGGAAATTATTTACTACATAAAGATCTTTTACGACATTATAATGCTAAGAAACAAGGAACAGTTTCAACAAAAACTCGTAGTGAAGTACGAGGTGGTGGTAGTAAACCATGGCGTCAAAAAGGTACTGGCCGTGCTCGAGCGGGTTCCAACCGTTCACCTTTGTGGAAAGGTGGGGGTGTAATTTTTGGTCCGAAGCCAAAAAAAGTTATTTTAAAATTAAATAAAAAAGAACGTAGGTTAGCTATACAAACTTTATTATATAACAAAAAAAATACTATTCTAGTTATTGAAAATTTAGAAAACGAAATTATAGATCCAAAAACCAAAAACTTTTTAAAAATTTGTAAGAATTGTAATATTAATTTAGACAAAAAAATATTAATAATTGTTTCAAACAAAACTATACCATTAAAATTATCAACGCAAAATTTTAAAAATGTTGAGTTAATTTCTGCTTCAAATTTAAATACTTTTAGTTTATTAAAAGCAAAACAAATTATAGTAACGCCATTAGCACTAAATAATATAAAGGAGATTTATTGTGATTAATTCTTCAGATTTTTCTCGTAGTAGTGCACAAATTATCAAATATCCTATCATAACAGATAAAGCTACACGAATTCTAGAAAATAATCAGTATAGTTTTATTGTCGATCGTTATTCCGATAAAATTACCATTAAAGCTGCAATTGAATATTTATTTAACGTAAAAGTTATAAAAGTTAATACATGTCGTCTACCGCGTAAAAAAAAACGTGTTGGTAAATACATTGGTTTTAAACCACAATATAAAAAAGCAATTGTAACTTTATCTGAAGGGGACATAATAAACTTATTTACTGATAATTAAAAAATAAAAAATAATAATAAAGTTTATGGGTATTCGTCTTTATAAATCATACACACCAGGTACAAGAAATCGCGCACTTTCGTCTTTTAGTGAAATTACGAAAAATAAACCAGAAAAAAGTTTACTTCGTAAAAATCATAGAAATAAAGGACGAAATAATAGAGGAGTTATTACAATTCGTCATAGAGGTGGGGGTCATAAAAAACGTTATAGATTAATAGACTTTAAGCGTGATAAATATAATATCGAAGGAATTGTAGCATCAATTGAGTATGATCCAAATCGAAATGCTAGAATTGCATTAATTAATTATATAGATGGTGAAAAACGTTATATTTTACATCCAAAAAATTTAACTATTGGTGATCGCATTATTGCAGGATCTGGGTCACCGTTAAAAATTGGAAATAATTTACCTTTAGAGGAAATTCCATTAGGTACTTCAATTCATAATATCGAATTAATTCCAAATCGGGGTGGTCAAATGGTTCGAGCTGGTGGAACAGCTGCAAAACTTTTAGCGAAAGAAGGTGATTATGTGACTTTACGATTACCATCGAAGGAAATTAGATTAATTCGTAAAGAATGTTTTGCGACAATTGGAGAGATTAGTAATAATGATGCCTTTTTGGTACAAAGTGGCAAAGCTGGAAGAACTCGTTGGTTAGGAAAACGTCCAACAGTTCGCGGTTCAGTAATGAATCCTTGTGATCATCCACATGGGGGTGGTGAAGGGAGAGCACCAATTGGTAGAACTCGACCACTAACTCCATGGGGAAAACCCGCATTAGGAATTAAAACAAGAAAAACAAAAAAATTGAGTGATGCATATATTCTTCGAAGACGTTCTTAAAAATTAATATAATAATAAAACATTTATAAAAATATTTTTAAAATGCCCAGATCATTAAAAAAAAGTCCGTTTATTGCCTATCATTTGTTAAAAAAAATTAACAAAATGAATAAGGTAGAGAAAAAAGATACAATTACAACTTGGTCTCGTTCTTCAACTATTTTACCTAGTATGGTTGGTTTTACCATTGCTGTATATAATGGCAAACAACACGTACCAATTTTTATTTCAGATCAACTGGTTGGACATAAATTAGGTGAATTTGTATCCACAAGAAATTTTAAATCTCATATTAAAGCTGATAAAAAATCAAAACGTTAAAAAAGTTCCGAGATGAACCGAATTCTATATGAACGTAGATGTCGATGTAATGAAGAGATTTCGATAACTAAAAAACGAAATTCAAGTACTCGTAGCGAAGGAAAACCACTTCAATACCCAAACTCTAATGAAGTTACATCGAAAATTTTTCAAATAAAATATGATCGAAAATTATCTTCAATGGCAAAATTTATTTTAAATAGTTTTCAAAATAAATATATTTATTATGCAATTGATGATATTTTATACTTGTTGAAAGCAAATTCAATTGAACGAGATAATCTTTTAAGAATTCTCTATTCACCTGTTATTTCGTTACAGAATAATTTTTCTGTTAACTTTTTTGATATTTGGATTCAAGAACTTTATATTCAGGACGTTTCAAAAGTTAATAAATTTATTGCTAATGATTATAATAAGATGGAACAATTTAGTTATATAACTATCAAACTTTTATATAAAACGCGAGTACCAATTAAAAAACAAGATTCATTATGGTAATTAAATTCACCATAATAATATAAATTTAGAAATGAGATAATTTTATTTCTTGATAAATTTAATTAAACATTTAAAAATAATTATTTATGTCAGATACTCAATCTGTTAAAGCAGTCGCTAAGTATATTCGTATGTCTCCTCATAAAATAAGACGCGTCATAGATCAAATTCGAGGTCGTTCGTATCAAGAAGCATTAATGATTTTAGAATTTCTTCCTTATAATGCTGGTGGACCTATTTGGCAAGTAATTCATTCAGCTGCAGCAAATGCAAAACATAATTATGGTTTAGATAAAAAAAAATTAATAATTGATGAAATTTTTGCAAATGAAGGACCAAAATTAAAAAGAATTCGACCACGTGCTCAAGGAAGAGCATACAAAATTTTAAAACCAACCTGTCATATTACTGTTGTTATGAAGGAAAATAACTCGATAAATAAATAAATAATAAATTTAATTTTAAATTAAAAGGATTAATTCTATGGGGCAAAAAACACATCCTTTAGGATTTAGATTAGGTATTACACAAGAACATAAATCTAAATGGTATGCTAATTTTCATCAATATTCCAATGTTTTGCAAGAAGATGATAAAATTAGAACGTATATTGATAGGATAGCAAAAATAAATAGTATTTCTAATATTCAAATAAATAGAAATGGGTTAAATGATCAGATTGAATTAAATGTTGAAACTGGAAAACCTGGGATATTAGTAGGTGACGTTGGTGTTGGATTAGATAATCTATTAATAAATCTTAAAAAACTTTTACCATCAAGTTGTCAACTAACAATTAACGTTTTTGAAGTCGAAAAAGTTGATTTAAATGCCTCTCTTTTAGCTGATTTAGTTGCTGACCAATTAGAAAAGCGTATTGCTTTTCGAAGAGCAATTAGAGATACGTTACAACGAGCTAAAAAACAAAATGTAAATGGAATCAAAATTCAAGTTTCAGGTCGTCTTAATGGTGCTGAAATTGCTCGAAGTGAATGGGTAAGAGAAGGTCGAGTTCCATTACAAACTTTGCGCGCAGATATTGATTATGCAACACGCGAAGCGAATACCATTTATGGAGTTTTAGGAATTAAAGTTTGGTTATTTAAAAGTGAAATTTTAGCCAAATAAATTAAAATTTTCAATAATTGATAAAGTTTATATTTTTATTAAATTAATTTGTTATGTTAAGTCCAAAAAGAACAAAATATAGAAAATACCATCGTGGACGTATGCGAGGTAAAAAGACGCGTGGAAATGAAATTTGCTTTGGAAATTTTGGTTTACAAGCCTTAGAACCAAATTGGATAACATCACGTCAAATTGAAGCAGCTCGACGAACAATTACACGTTATACAAAACGTGGGGCTAAATTATGGATTCGGATTTTTCCTGATAAAACCGTAACTGCACGTGCTGCTGAATCACGAATGGGTTCAGGAAAAGGGGCAGTTGATTATTGGGTAGCAGTTGTAAAACCAGGAACTATCATTTTTGAAATTGGTGCAATTCCTGAAGAAGTTGCTCGTGCTGCATTAAATTTAGCATCTTATAAATTACCACTAAAAACAAAATTTATTATTAAAGACAATATTAAATAAAGAATATGGGTGTTCCTCAATTTAATGATATTATTTCACTTTCCAATGCAGAAATATCAGAAGCAATTATTGAAACTGAAAATCAATTATTTAATTTACGTTTTAAAAAAGCTACGCGACAAAGTTTCAAATCACATGAAATAAAATATGCAAAACGTCGATTAGCTCAATTAAAAACTCTTTTAACATTACGATTACAAAATTTGGAACAAAACGAAAATAATTTAATTACAAATTAACATCAAATGATAAAAGATTACACTATTCAATAGAAATTTAAGGAGTTTCAAATGCCAGTAAAACAACAAATTGGTATTGTAATTAGTAATAAAATGGAAAAAACTATTGTGGTAAAAATTGAAAATAGATATCCACATCCAATTTATTCTAAAACATTAGTAAAAACCAAAAAATATTTAGCTCATGACGAATTAAAAGAATGTAATATTGGTGATCAAGTATTAGTTCAAGAATGTCGTCCATTGAGTAAAAAAAAACGTTGGAAATTAATAAAAATTCTCTCAAAATCATCATTAATAAGTTAAATGATATCTTTATGATTTATCCTCAAACAATGTTAACAGTAGCCGATAATACAGGTGCTAAAAAAGTTATGTGTATTCAAGTATTAGGTGGTAGTAAGAAATGTGCAAAAATCGGTGACAGTATTATTGCAGTTGTTAAAGAAGCTATACCAAACATGCCAATAAAACGTTCTGATGTAGTAAGAGCAATTATCGTAAGAACTAAAAAAACTATTCGCCGTCAAGATGGAATGTATATTCGATTTGATGATAATGCAGCTGTAATTGTAAATTTGGATAATAATCCTCGTGGTACACGTGTTTTTGGGCCTGTTGCTCGTGAAATTCGTGATAAAAACTTTTCTAAAATTGTTTCATTAGCACCGGAGGTTTTATAAATGCCAAAAAAACTTAAAATGCATGTTAAAATTGGTAATAGAGTAGTTATTACATCAGGTTTCTATAAAAATGAAACCGGTGAAATTCTTAAAATTGATAAAAAAACCGGGAAAATTCTAGTAAAAGGAATTAATTTCAAGTTTAAACATGTTAAACCAAATACAGAAAATGAAATTGGTGAAATTAAACAATTTGAAGCTCCCATCCATCATTCAAATGTAAAATTAAATTTAACAGACATATCTTAATATGCTAAATCAACATTCTTTAGAAGAAATAGCGGACATTTATAATTTACTTGGAGATATAAAAAAAGAGTATGAAAAAGGTATTAAACCAGTTTTACTAAAAAATAGTCCAACATTGTTTAGAAATCCTCATACTGTACCAAAATTAAAAAAAATTCAAATTAATCGTGGACTTGGGTTAGCAGCTCAAAATACGAATATTTTAAAAAAAAATATTGAAGAATTTGAAAAAATTACAGGCCAAAAACCAATTATTACAAAGTCAAAAAAGGCGATTGCAGGATTCAAAATTCGTGAAAATATGGAATTAGGTTTAAGTGTAACATTAAGAGATAAAAATATGTATACATTTCTAACTAAATTAATATTTTTTACATTTGCTCAAATTCGTGACTTTCGCGGTTTATCTTTAAGAAGCTTTGATAAAGCTGGCAATTATACATTAGGTTTAAAAGAACAATTAATTTTTCCAGAAATTGATTATGATGATGTTGATCAAACTCAAGGTTTCACAATTACTCTTGTTTTAGAACATTCATCACCAAAATATAGGTCACAATCAATTGATAAAATTTTAAATGGGATGATTTTGTTTAAATTTTTACGTTTTCCATTAAATGATTGTGGATATTATAATAAATATTCATCATTTTCTGAGCTTAATCAAGCTTGGGATAAAAAAAAACATTTAAAACGAAAACGCTGGTCACAAGAATAAAAAAAAATTAATAAGGAGCTAATAGTGGTAACCGATACTATTTCAGATATGTTAACAAGAATTAGAAATGCCAATCTAGTAAAGCACCAAATTGTTCAAATTCCTTCAACAAAAATGTCTTTAGCAATTGCACAAATCCTTAAAGAAGAAGGATTTATTGACGATTTTGAAAATTATGCTGAAAATAACAAAAAATACTTATTAGTTTCCTTAAAATATATTGGGAAATCTCGACAATCTGTTATTTCTAAAATTAAACGCGTAAGTAAGCCAGGCTTAAGAGTTTACACAGGTACAAAACAATTACCAAGAATTTTGGATGATTTAGGAATTGCAATTATTTCAACCTCAAAAGGAGTAATGACAAATCTAAAAGCGAAAGAACTTGGAATTGGAGGCGAAGTTCTATGTTATATTTGGTAAAGATAAGGAGTTTTTAAAATGTCACGTATAGGAAAATTACCCATTACGATACCTGAAAATGTTGATATTAATTATAGTAAATCAGAAATTACGGTTAAAGGTAAATTTGGAACATTACAAAAAAGAATTCCTGATGTTCTTGATATTATAGAAGATAAAAATACTTTAAGTGTAATTTTAAAAACTGAAACACGCAGTATTCGTGCGTTACATGGCTTATATCGAACATTAATAAATAATATGGTTATCGGAGTTTCTGAACAATTTCAATTGACTCTGATATTAAAAGGTGTTGGATATAGAGCTGCAGTTCAAGGGAATGAAATAGTTCTAAATTTAGGATATAGTCATCCAGTTAATATAGAAATTCCAAAAACTATTTCTGTTGAAGTATTACAAAATACAACTATAAATTTAAAATCATGTGATAAAGAATTGTTAGGCTTATTTGCATCAAAGATTCGAGCTTGGCGACGACCAGAACCGTATAAAGGAAAAGGAATTTTATATAAAAATGAACAAATTATTCGCAAAGCTGGAAAATCTGGGAAATAATAGAAGTAGAGTTTAATTTATCATTACTTTTGATTAGTAAAAAAAGTATTAAAATTCCTACATTTTTAAAAAATTAAAAATTATAACTATGAAATTTTCAAAAGGAACTTTGTTAAAATTGAAAAATAAAAACAAAAAATTAAAACCTAATAAATATAAAAAGCTAAAACGTGAAACATTACGCGGTCAAGTAAAAGGAACGTCAAAACGACCAAGATTATCCGTTTATCGTTCAAATGAAAATATTTATGCACAAATAATTGATGATACGAATTCAACAACTTTACTTGCTTGTTCAACATTAGATCGTTCTATTAAACTTGCTCTTTTAAATGGACGAACATGTAATGCTTCTAAAATTATGGGAGAAAAGTTAGCAGAGTTAAGTTTAAAAAGAAATATTAAAAAGATTGTTTTTGATCGCGGTCCTTACTTATATCATGGACGAATCAAAGCTTTAGCGGATGGAGCAAGAGCAGGTGGTCTTCAATTTTAAATTAAAATTTGTAAATAAGTCTACAGGTTAAATATATTTTATGACTAGTGATGTAAAAAAAATAAATAAAAATAATTCTCGACGTACGAATCATTCGCAAGAACAAAAATTTGTTGAACGGTTAATAAAAATTAGTCGAGTTTCAAAAGTAACCAAAGGTGGGAAAAAATTAAGTTTTCGAGCAATTGTTGTCATCGGCGATGAGAATGGAAAGGTTGGTGTCGGTGTTGCAAAAGCAGATGATGTTGTAAATGCTTTTAAAAAAGCTAAAGCAGATGGTCGAAAAAATTTAATAAAACTTCCAATCACAAAATCTTTAAGTATTCCTCATGATGTTGTAGGAAATTTTGGGGCTTGTAAGGTTATTATGCGTCCTTCCATAGAAGGTTCCGGAGTTATTGCTGGTGGAGCAGTTCGAATTGTTTTAGAAGTAGCAGGTGTTAAAAATGTCATTGCAAAACAATTAGGATCTAATAATTTATTAAATAATGCTAGGGCATCTATTTGTGCTTTAAAAAATTTAACAACAAAATCTCAAGTAGCAAAAAAACGAAATGTGGATTTAACATAAACATAATTTAGTAAATATCAATTAGGAATAAAATAGTGAAAATCAATAAAGAAATCAGAGATATTATACTAAAACGATTATTTATTAGTCTGGGGATATTATTACTTATTCGAATAGGAACATTCCTTCCTGTTCCTGGAATTAACCATACGGATTTAGCTTTTTATATTGAAAGACATTCGATAACTAGAAGTTTAGTGAGTACATTTTCTGGTAATGATACCTTTGTGATTGGTTTATTTACTTTAAATATATTTCCATATATAAATGCATCGATTTTAATTCAATTAATATTAGGTTTTTCGCCTAAACTTGCAAAATTACAAAAGGAAGGAGATTTAGAAGGTCGTCGGTCAATTAACCGTTTGACTCGTTTTATTACTTAATTTGGGCTATTATTCAAAGTTTAAGTGTGGCTCTATATTTAAAACAAGTGTTATTTGATTGGAATTATTTTTTAGCATTTGAAATAGTAATTTGGTTAACAACGGGTGCAATGATAGTACTATGGTTGAGTGAAATAATTACTGATTATGGATTAGGAAATGGTGCATCATTATTGATTTATACCAATATTATTTCGAGTTTACCAAATCTTTGTAATAAATTAATCTCTGATACTACTGAAAATTTTTCTATTTCTTCAATATTAGGCCTTACATTATTAATTTTTAGTGCTTTATATGGAATTGTTTTTTTACAAGAAGGAGTAAGAATTATTCCGTTAATTTCGTCAAAACAACTAAATCAATCATCACTTCAAAATTCAGAACTTAGTAATAATTATATTCCATTACGTTTTAATCAAGCTGGGGTAATGCCAATTATTTTAACCACTGCTATCTTAATTGTCCCAAATTATATTAGTAGTCTAGGATTATTACCTCAAATTAGTTTTCTACTTAATTTTGAACCTTTAAAATTTATTTACTGGCTTAGTTATTTTGGATTAATCTTAGTATTTAGTTCATTTTATTCCACAATTGTTTTAAACCCAAAAGATATTTCAGATCAATTACAAAAAATGGCTGTAACAATTCCTGGAATTCGTCCTGGTATACAGACGAGTTTCTATTTAAAACAGTCTATGAAACGAACTACATTATTAGGAGCAACAATGCTAGCAACATTAGCTATCGTACCCAACTTTATAGAATCAACATTAAATATTACCAGTCTTAATGGATTGAGTACGACATCTTTATTAATCTTAGCAGGTGTTGTTTTAGATTTAGTTCGTGAAGTTAAAAATATTTATTATTCGAATATTTATAATAATATGTATCAATAGAATAAAAAAATTATTATTTAAAATTTAACATGAAAGTTCGTCCGTCAGTAAAAAAAATGTGTAACAAATGTCGAGTAATTAAACGACATGGTAGAATTATGGTAATTTGCCCAAATCCAAAACATAAACAACGTCAAGGATAATAGTTTAAAGGAGTTTAAAAATGGTCAGATTAGTTGGTGTTGATTTACCAAGAAATAAAAGAATTGCGTATGCACTTACTTATATTCATGGAATTGGTCTTTCATCTGCAAGAGAAATTGTTGAAATGACAAAGATTAATCCTGAAACAAGAAGTAATGATTTAAGTACAGAAGAAATAATTGCATTACGTGAAGTATTAGAAAATAGCAATTTAAAACTTGAAGGGGATTTACGAAGATTTAATGGTTTAAATATAAAACGTTTAAATGAAATAAATTGTCATCGAGGAAAACGACATAGAAATAGCTTACCTGTTCGTGGTCAACGAACTCGAACAAATGCTCGTTCAAAACGTGGAGCAAAAAAAACTGTTACGGGTAAGAAAAAATAATTTTATTTGTAATCTTTATATGGCACAAGCAACTAAAAAATCAACTACTAAAAAATATAAGAATAGTTTTACAAATGGTATTGTTCATATTCAGTCGACATTTAATAATACCATAGTTACAATTACTAATTTAACCGGTGATACAATCTCTTGGGCTTCAGCAGGGAGTTCAGGTTTTAAAGGAGCTCGAAAAAGTACTCCTTTTGCTGCTCAAACAGCAGCTGAAAAAGCAGCGTTAGAAGCTTTAAACAATGGGATGAAGAATGTTGAAATTTTAATAAAAGGTCAAGGCTCAGGTCGTGAAACAGCTATTCGAGCAATTGAAGGTGCAGGATTTCAAATTAGTTCAATTCAAGATATAACATCTGTTCCACATAATGGATGTCGTCCACCAAAACGACGTCGTGTTTAGAATTTCGATTTCTAATAAATTAAATTATGACTAACATTTCTATTAAATGTCTTAAATTAGAAAAAATTCAATCGGGTACTTGTCATGGTCAATTTTTAATAAACTCTTTAAAACCGGGACAAGGAATCACAATTGGAAATCAATTAAGACGAGTACTTTTAGGTGATCTAGGTGGAGTTGCAATTTCAGCAATTCGAATTGCAGGTGTAAGTCATGAGTTTTCAACAATTCCAGGTGTTCGAGAAGATATACTTGAAATTTTATTAAATTTAAAAGGAATTGTTTTTAAAAGTCAAACAAAAGAGACCCAATTTGGACGATTAAAAATTCAAGGACCCGGTGTTGTCACAGCTGATTTAATTCAACTTCCAAAAACTTTAGAAATTGTAAATCCAAATCATTACATTGCAACAATTTCTACATCAAATATTCTTGAAATTGAATTTAAATTTGAATATGGAGTTGGTTACAAATTAGCATCTCAAACTTGTTCCGAGGAAGCTGATAATTATTTACAGCTAGATACCATTTTTATGCCTGTTCAAAAAGTAGATTTTAAAATAGAAAATGTTTATAATACTACCCATAATATCAAAGAGCGGTTATTTATCGATATCTGGACAAATGGTAGTTTATCTCCAAACGACGCTATTGAATCAGCAGCACAAATTATTATTGACTTATTTACTTTATTAATTAACAATAAAGAAACAAATAATAATAATCAATTGGAAGCAAAAACTCGATCAATAAGTATTGAACCTTATACAAATATTGCAATTGAAGAGTTACAATTATCTGTTCGAGCGTACAATTGTTTAAAAAAAGCTCAAATAAATACTGTCGGAGATTTATTACAATATTCTCCTGAAAAGTTACAGGAATTGAAAAACTTTGGTCGAAAGTCAGCAGATGAAGTTTTTTCTACATTAAAAAATAAATTAGGTATTATTTTGAAATAATAAATAGTTTTATTTGTGACTTTTTAATTGATTAGGATATTTCGTTATTTATTTTTAAACAAAATTATGAATTCATTAAATAAAACATTTTTACCAACTAAAAATTATAAGAATTGTAACTGGTTTCTCATTGATTGTAAAAATCAAAAATTGGGTCGACTTGCAACAATCATTGTTGCTTTATTAAAAGGGAAAATTAAACCTCATTATCACCCATCGGTTGATATTGGAGATTATATCGTTTTAATAAATGCTGATTCAATTATTTTAAATGAAGATAGTAAACATTATATTGTTAATAAACCAGGGAGACCAGGTCGATCGTTAAAAATAAAAAATGTAGTTGATTGTTTACCAACATTAACAATTCAACGAGCTGTAAAAGGTATGTTATCGGAAACAGAAACAAAGAGATTAATGAGACGATTAAATATTTATAATGATCATAATCACCCACATCAAGCTCAAACTTTAGTTAAAGTTGATGTTTCTAATCTTTATTCAACTACACAGTTTAATTTTAAACTTTCATAAGTAAATTTCTTTCTTTAGAAAAGTTTGATAAATCAAAATTTCTATTAATTTATTAAATTAATAGAAATTAAAAAAACAATATTAATAAAAAGATAATTTATAAATACTTAAATTTATGTATTCCAAAATAGAACTGATTTTTAAAAAAGAGAATATTGGTCTTGGAAAACGAAAACAGGCCAGTGCAAGAGTTTTTCTTATCCCAGGTAAAGGAAATCTTATTATTAATAAGACTTCAGGGGAAAAATATTTACAATATAATGATAATTATTTAAATTTAATTTGGTCACCTTTAAAAAAATTAAATTTAGAAAAAACTTTTGATATTATAGTGTTAGTTAAAGGAGGAGGATTAACTGGACAAGCTGAAGCTATTCAGTTAGGAATTGCAAGATTATTATGTAAAATAGATAAAGAAAATCGTTTAATCTTAAAACCATTTGGCTTTTTAACTCGAGATTCACGTATAAAAGAGCGTAAAAAATATGGTTTACGAAAAGCGAGAAAAGCTCCACAATATTCAAAACGTTAATTTTTATAAAATATGCCAAAATCTGATATACATCCTAAATGGTTTGAAAAAACACCAATTTTATGTGACGGAAAACCTCTTTGTTTAATTGGTTCAACAAAAGGTGAATTACAAATTGATATTTGGTTAGCAAACCATTCGTTTTATACAAATTCACAAGTTCTTATTGATAGTGAAGGTCGTGTTGAAAAATTTATGAAAAAAATATAATTTAAATACAACTGATCAATAATTTCTAAAATTTATTTATAATCAATTCTGATAAGTTATGCCAACTATACAACAATTAATTCGTTCAAGACGTATAAAAATAAAAAAAAAAACAAAATCACCAGCACTCGTTAATTGTCCTCAACGTCGTGGAGTCTGTACTAGAGTTTATACAACTACACCAAAAAAACCTAATTCAGCAATTAGAAAAGTTGCAAGGGTAAGATTAACGTCCGGTTTTGAAGTTACTGCTTACATTCCCGGTATTGGTCATAATTTACAAGAACATTCTGTTGTTTTAATTCGTGGTGGTCGAGTTAAAGACTTACCAGGAGTTCGATACCATATTGTTCGTGGAGCTTTAGATACAGGTGGTGTTAAAGATAGAACACAAGGTCGTTCAAAATATGGTGTTAAAAAACCAAAAGATAATAGTTAAAACTATTCTTAACTATTATCTTTTGTAGTCAATTAAAAAAAAAATTTTATTATATATATATATATATTATGTCTCGTCGAAATATTTCAAAAAAACGCTTTCCAGAAGCTGATTCTATTTATAATAGTTATTTAGTTAGTTTACTTATTAGCCGTATTCTAAAATCAGGGAAAAAAACGATTGCTAAAAAGATTGTTTATCAAGCTTTTGATATTATTAAAAAAAAAACAAAAGAAGATCCGTTAAATGTCTTTGAAAAAGCTATTCGAAATGCGAGTCCAATTGTAGAAGTTAAAGCTCGAAGAGTTGGAGGTTCTACTTATCAAGTGCCAATTGAAGTAAGTGGTTTTAGAGCTACAAATTTATCATTATGTTGGATTATTCGATATTCGCATCAACGAGTTGGAAAAAGTATGTCAATTAAATTAGCTAATGAAATTATTGACACAGCAAATGATATCGGTAATAGTATAAAGAAAAAGGAAGAAACTCATAAAATGGCTGAAGCGAATAAAGCTTTTGCACATTTTAGATATTAATTCTAAATAATTAAATTTTCTCGCTAAAAGCTTAAAAATAAAATGTAATTTTTTTTTAAATTTAAAGGAATTTAATAATGGCACGTGAAAAATTTGAACGTACAAAACCACATGTTAATATTGGTACAATTGGTCATGTGGATCATGGAAAAACAACCTTAACTGCAGCGATTACTGCAACTTTATCTTTAAATGGTACGGCTGAATTTAAAGATTATGCAGATATTGATGGAGCACCAGAAGAAAGAGCACGTGGTATTACAATTAATACTGCACACGTTGAATATGAAACTGAGAACCGTCATTATGCCCATGTAGACTGCCCGGGTCACGCAGATTATGTAAAAAATATGATTACTGGTGCAGCGCAGATGGATGGAGCTATTTTAGTAGTTTCAGCAGCAGATGGTCCTATGCCACAAACACGTGAGCATATTTTATTATCAAAACAAGTAGGTGTACCTGACATTGTAGTATTTTTAAACAAAGAAGATCAAGTAGATGATGAAGAACTTTTAGAATTAGTAGAATTAGAAGTTCGAGAGTTATTGTCTGCTTATGATTTCCCAGGTGATGATATTCCAATTTGCCCTGGATCAGCTTTACAAGCAATTGAAGCAATTTCGTCAAATCCAGAGCTTAAACGAGGTGAAAATAAATGGGTTGACAAAATTTTTGCGTTAATGGATGCTGTTGATGAATATATTCCAACACCAGAACGTGATACGGAAAAAACATTCTTAATGGCAATTGAAGATGTCTTTTCAATTACAGGTCGTGGTACTGTAGCCACTGGTCGTATTGAAAGAGGTATTGTTAAAGTAGGAGATAACGTTGAAGTTGTTGGTATTGTTGAAACACAAACAACAACAATTACTGGAATTGAAATGTTTCAAAAAACATTAGATGAAGGATTTGCTGGTGATAATGTTGGTATTTTACTACGTGGTGTGACACGTGAAGACATTGAACGTGGAATGGTATTAGCTCAACCAGGTACAATTACACCTCATACAAGTTTTGAATCAGAAGTTTATGTTTTAACAAAAGATGAAGGTGGTCGTCATACACCATTCTTTACTGGTTATCGACCACAATTCTATGTTCGAACAACTGATGTAACCGGTGCTATTACACAATTTACAGCAGATGATGGATCAATTGTGGAAATGGTAATGCCGGGTGATCGGATTAAAATGACAGCTGAATTAATTTATCCTGTAGCAATCGAAGAAGGTATGCGATTTGCAATTCGGGAAGGTGGTCGTACAATTGGTGCAGGTGTAGTTTCTAAAATTGTTAACTAAATAAAAAATTTTTATGGACATAAAAACAAATGGAAAAATTCGTGTAAGATTAGAATCTTTTGATCATGAATTATTAGTTTCCTCTTGTCAAAAAATAGTCAATATTTTACAAGACACTCCTTTAAATTCAATTGGAGTAATTACATTACCAACACGTAAACGTATTTATTGTGTACTACGTTCACCTCATGTTGATAAAGATTCACGAGAACATTTTGAAATCAGAATTCATAAACGTATTTTAGAAATTTCCTATGACTTAGAAGTACCAATCTTTGATTTATTATCAGAAGCCGATTTACCTTCAGGAGTCTTTTATCGTTTATGTTTATCTTAAATAAAATGAATATTGTAAAGAATATTAGATTCCTTGCAATATTCATAAATTATAAAATTTTCTAGCCATGGCATTAATTTATTAACTATAGCAATAGTATAATTTTTTATTAAATTATTTAATATATCTAATAAAACAACAATTATGGTTGGGTACTCTTTTTTTTCTGGAAATGAAAAATTAACTCAGGCATCATCTTTACCAATTTTACTAATCTTAACAGAGCCCATTACGTTAAACTTAGGCGATGAATTTTGGGATCAAATTTCACAACTTTGTGGCACTTTTCATATAATGTATAATGCCCCAAACACAAACCATAGTATAGTGCTTGATTATAATGGTTTTTGTAACTTTGTCTCTAGAGCAGATATAATT
>Ga0115102_10926446_pt1 | contig 16523 bp, 3 predicted proteins | sample MBTome_5_FD_89644 | JGI IMG/M metagenome (GOLD analysis project Ga0115102, IMG submission 89644) | Marine eukaryotic communities from Pacific Ocean to study complex ecological interactions - MBTS_5May14_M2_3um Metatranscriptome... | ecosystem: Environmental > Aquatic > Marine > Oceanic | place... | reverse complement strand
TTCAAAATGAACCAGTTCTAAGAAATTCCAGATTCTTTTTCGAATTTACTATTCAAGACAATAAAATTCCAACAAAAGTAGGAAATTTTGTAAATTTAGAAATAGAAAAAGGTGACACACTTGTACCATATTCAGCTGAGGTATTAAAAATTAACAGCGATAATACATTTAATTTAGAACTTTTAGATGGTAATATTTTAGAAAATGTTGCTGAAGAATATTTATCTGTAAATACTAAAGGATTTTATACATTTAGAAGTTATGATGCTACCACAAGAAAATTAGAATTAAATATTCCGAATATTGATACAATTACAAGTGGAGTATCCATTTCTCCAGCAGCTGCTTCTTTATATATCTATAATTCAACAAACACAACATCAGGGAATGTAGACCAAAGAATTATAGGTAATTTTGGTACATTACAATTCTTTGAAAATAATACGTACGAGTATATTATTGACGAAAATAATCCAGATATCGAAAATCTTGTTGAAAATGAATTTTTAGTTGAAAGAATACAATTGCTTACAGGTATTCTTGAATTTATTATTCTCGGTACAAATGATAAACCAGTAATTAAGAAAACTTCTACAATCCATACAACAGTAAAAGAAAAAGGCAGTTTAACAAAACATAATGTAGATTTTGAAGTAAATAAATTTGATATAGTGGATCTTCCACCTTCTTCCGATGATCCTCTAATTTGGACTGATGATTCAAGCCCAATTACTGTTACAATTGGCAGTTCTACCACCGGAATAACAGCGTTGGCTACAGTAGTATTAGCTTCTGATTATACTATTAAACTAGATATAATAGATAAAGGTAGTGGATATACGACTGATCCAACAATAACATTAGGTAATGTAACCAATCAAAACGGTGTTACTTGGAATATTACAAGAGAAAAAGATCAAATTACATCTATTACTACTGATAAGAAAGTTCAAAGACGATTCTTAAGATTACATTACGTTGGAACACAACCATTATCTAAATATGATATAATATCATTCGATATTAGAAATGAAAATTTAGATTTGAAGACAGGAGATGTTGATAAAGAAACATTATTAAAGAAAACATTAAATGATGGCGTTATTATACAAAGTATTGATACTACAGCTGAAAGTTTTAATGTTCTTGTTGATAATAATTATGATTTATTGAGCGACATTGACCTTCCAGCTAATTTTAAAGCATTTTTAAATAATGATATTGCTTCTGGTAATATTTTTGGTTCAGATGTAGATTCGCTGTATGTTAAATATCATTTAATTGGTAATAAACAAGAGCCGGAAATGCTTGGTGACGCAGGTTATGGTACATTTACTATTAATGATTCAGGATATTGGACATATAAATTAAATAATAATCATCCCGAGGTTAATAGTTTAAATGTTGGTAATCAATTACAAGATTGGACAACATTTTTATTAGAAACAGATACACATGTAGATAGTAATAAACCTGATGTTATTGTTTCAGATACATTAGAAATCACTGTTGTTGTTACTATTGAAGGGTCGGATGATTTGTCCATTATTAATAATGAAGTAACACAAAAGGCTATTACTATTAGCGAGAATCAGTTTATGGATGTAAATTTATTTGCGAATGATGTAATTACAAATACAGGTTATAACAAAGCAGCACATGGTGGATTTATTGTTATTTTAGATGTGGATAATCAAATTCAATGGGTAGATCCAACATCTACTGCTAATACAAAATTATATGAAGGTATTTATGGTGATTTAACAATGATGAGAGATGGAATATGGTTTTACACATTAAAATCACAAGCATTATTTGATAAAGAAGGTTATAGTTTAGGTAGTGAAAGTTATATTACTGAAAAATTCACAGTTACACCATACTTTGGTGCTGGAGGTAATTTCAGTCAAAATAATAACATTTCTATTAGTAATATTAAATTTAATCAAACTTATGAAGAATTATTTGATGTTAAAATTGTAGGTGGCCAGCCAAAATTAGATTATTTTACAATTAAAGAAGAAGTAACTAATAAAAACAAAATTAAATTGATGATGAACACCCTTGAAAAAGCGAACGCATTAGTCAAAGGAATGTATATTCAAACTGTTGACCAAAATAATTTTATGGAAATGAACATCACTGCCAACACCCTTAGTGACAAATATATTGGCAATATAACAATTTCAGAAAAATTTTTAGGTGAACCCGCAAAAATTATAGAAAATTTATCATTCACACACCCAGCAGATTCATCAAATATAATAACTATTACAGTTGCTGACGATAAAAGAGATTTAATTAATACTGTCACAGAAAATATGTGGGTTTATTTTCAAGATGATATTACACCTAAAAAAATTAAAAGTATTACTAATAATAAATTAGCAAAAGATACAGAACCCATCGCAGAAATTACATTAACATTTGCAGAAGTTATTGACTGGTCAAATTCTACGTCCAAAAACATTACAAAAATAGTATTATTTAACACTGAAGAAAATATTATTCCTATATACAAAAGAGATACAACGCAAGATGCGGATAATGTAGATAGTTACAGATTAACTACATATATTGAGAGTTTTACTATTACAAGTATAAATACTACCACCTCACGATGTACAGTGAATATTAAAATAAATGATTATTTAGATTCAAATACTGATATTAGTGGGGAGGACCCGGGTGCACTATCAATTGGTACAAATACATCTGACAATGATGGCGGAGTTGACCGTACACGTAAATTAGGTGCGGAAAACTTTAAATTTTATATTAACTTAGGTGAAAGACTTAGTAGAATTATAGATGTGACAACAAAAGATGGCAGCAACATTTATGATGATAATCATGAAATAGAAATAACTGTAGATGAATATATTACTGTTAAGAAAGAACAAGTAAAAATAAATTTTACAACTGCTTGGTCTGGCGTAATAACAGACGGTTTTACGGATGTTACATTATCTGCTCCAGCTGTTGAATACGACAATTATCATGTTCCATATGTTGATGTATATTACAACGGTTCATTAAAAGAAACACTTACACCAACTGAAACAGATAAATGGATTTCAGTAGAAAATAATCAAATAGTCCATAGTGATGCTAATAAAGCCAGTTTACTGGCGCTTTTAAATACTGTTGACTTTGGAACAATTATCACTGACGGAGATGGCGTCGTTGTTGAGCCAATAGTAAGGTTATGTATTAAAAAACCTTATAATATTGAACTTGTAAAAATTAATGAAGAAGTTATTATAACTTTACATGAAAATATGGATATTACGCGTTTTAATTTTAATCCTCCACAACCTAGGTTATCAGCAACAGATAGATTTAATACAATTGATACAGATCGCGATGGTTCTATTTCTTTTGATGAGCTTAAAAATTATGATAGCAATGTAACAGATGCTAACAAAGGAACCCACTTTGATACTTATAATTTAGATAATAACAATTCACTTAATGTAGTGGAATTTAAAAATTGGTATGATAATTTTAAACCTGCTCCAGCTCCAAATACCTTTAAAATTCATGGAGTTGCTACAGATTTAATTCATCTTAAATCAGTAGTAGAGGTAAATTTTAGCAATTACATTAAACTTAGAAGTAATTTTAATAATACAGAATCTCTTATTGATGAAGATAAGAATTCTAAAATCAGAGCTGGTATGTATTTAAGATATTATACACATGGTGGAACTTCTGTTATATGTAATATTTTAGCTGTATCGACTAAAACATTCGAATATACTGTAAATGAGGGTCTTCCTAATCCACATGAATATGATATAGTTGAAGTATTAGTTGATAAAAATATCAGTATAGTTGCAAATAACGATATTGTTATTGGTGATTATAATAATTGGTTGGGGAGATTAGAAAAGAATAATTATAATAATGAAATTAAAGAATGGAATTCTACTACTAGAGAATTAACATTTGTATATCCTGATAGTGAATTAAAACCTATTGACGATTTTAAAGATATCCAAATTTTTGTAAATGGTTTTAATATTGAACCTTCATCATTTAATACACAAACAGAGTATATTACCCCAACGGAACTTGATGTAAATTTGGGTAATGCATTACCAAACGCAGAAATTATCATTAAAATCAATGGGGTTACCGGTCAGATGGATTATAGAACAGAAATAAATAGTAATTATGACTTTGTTTTGGATAATCAATTACTTGCCAATATTGAAGATACAGATGGAGAGATATTCTTTGATAAATTTGGTAATCCCAAAACAAGATTAGAGTTACATTATCAAAATGGAGAAAACGAAAGCATTTCTTACTATAAATTACCGGCAAAAGAAAGCAAGCTTACATCTGGACAGCAAATAGATATGACAGGTTCAGGAGCTACAGAAGAAAAGAAAATGGATACTATATTGGAGAATTTAAAGACTTTACGTGATAGTGGATCTACAGAATTAGATATGAGAACACCATTATTAAATAATAGAGCAGGTGGTCAAGGTGGTACTCCTGCCGACCAAATACTTGTCGCAAGCGGTAGTGAATGGGATATTAATGAAAATGTCAAAGTCATGGAAGGTTCTATGATTAGAAATATTATTAGAGATACTGATGAAACATACTGGATTATTGATCTCAATGAAACAGATTCGGAATTTGCTAACTCAGGAGGTACGGATAATACCGCAGATATTGGAAATGATTAATCAATCAGGTAAGGTGGGTACATTGCTTAGTGCTGTAAATCAAAACTCAACTAAAATATATTTTAAGAGCACAAAAGATATTGTATTTAATGAAGATTCCGACTTTATGATTACAACAAATTCGGGCGCTGACAAACGATTGGATGCTATCACAAAAATTCATAAGGTTGTTTCACTTAATACAAATGCTAAAAGATTATATGAATATGCTCGTAAAGATACAGAAATTTCACCGCTTTTCGAGCTTGTTGGAAAATTACCGCAAGAAGATTACAGAGTAAAGAGCCAGCGATGGCCAGCTGTTACTAGTACATCACCGGCAGTAACTGACAATGGCGATGAAATTGAAGATGCTGGAAACACATATATTGTCCGTGAAGAAAATGAATTTATTGTCCCTGATTCTTTTGAATTAGTTAAAGGGGATAAAATTCATTTTTCATCTAACACGCTTGTTGTTGACGGAAACGCAGATGTTCCAGAAGAAGCTACTGATGAAAACAGTTTGAGAAAGGGTCATAAATTTACATTAATTAAATATGTTAGTGGACAGTGGCAAAATTATGAAGCTACTGTTGATAAAGTCTATAAAGACAACACTGGGATTGGTGACGCTATCGGTATAATAGGAGGAGCTGAATATTAATTCGATTTCACACCTGCGGGGGAAGACCAAGAGGTAAAGAAAAAGTTGTTTATTTTCCCAAATAATGTGGCAGATGCTGTTCAAAGTAAATTATACGCTGAGCCTATTGACATAGATAGTGGTGTAGATAAATTTTTCCAAAAAATTACATCCAATGTATATACAGTAACAGCTGTTGAAAAATTAACTACAACAGAAACAACAATATTTAATAAACTTATTAAAGTTACTTTGGACAAAAATATAGGTTTAGATTACAGTAAAATTTCCCTTTCTATCTATAGAACGGTATTAGGTGAATTAGTAAGATGGCCAGTGGAACCTTATAACAGTGAAACCGTAGAAACATCATTAGCTGATAAATATACCAAGATTCAAAAAATTGTTATTGATCCTCCTGTTAATGGAGAAACAAATATAGCTACTGTACATTTATCCCCTCCCAAAGATGATAAAACTGACGGACCTCAACTTATGGCTGTTAAAGATGAATGGATAAGAATTTTATTAAATGATAAATTAATTACAAATGGAGACTACAAAATTAATGATGTAGGAAATACAGTAAATGTAGATCATTATGTAAGTGCTGCTGGTCATCCTGGAGGAGCTGATAAAAACTTTACGCTTAAATTTCAAATTAAATTACCAACTACATACAGCGAATATACAGAAATTCCTCTTGGTTATGTTGTTCCTTTAATTATTAAGAAACTTGATTCTGCTGATAATACATTAACAGTTAAAGTTAAAAATAACTTTAAAGCAGCACGTGGAGATATGATTTATTTCGCATATGAAGCACCCGGCGACCAGGAAGGTTTCTTACCATATACTTTAAATGATAATATCGAAAGAGATAATATTACAAATGAATCATTAAAAGAACGTCATATTTCATTTGATTTACGTGAAAGTGATATATTCCAAGTATTGAAGGTATTAAATCACGCTAATGGTACAAGAGAGTTAGTTATAGAGAATCCGGTAGATGCTAATAACGCATCAAAAACAAAATTCGATGTATTAATTGAACATGTTAAAAATGTAAATAAATTTGGTGAAAATGAACCATTGTATATGTTAAAGAAAGGTACTATAGAATCACATGATTTTACAAAAGACACTGTACCTATAAAATGGCAAAAGATTTCATGGCATGACCCTTTTATTCCTCATATAGATGACTACACTGGTCTCGTGGCTACATTCAAAAACACTAAAACAAATTTATCTATAGGCTCTAATCCTCAAACAGCAAAACTTATGGCACCGGGTGTTTATAATATTGAAGTTTGCTGGAAAGTAGATGTAAATGGAAGTAAGTGTATTGAAAAAGAAAGTGGTATACTTGAAATTCCTTCACCATCTTCTGGGGTAACCCCCGAGACAACTGAATCATTTGGAAGTGAAGAAGGAGCTATTAATACAATACGATTAAATAATAGAAAATCAATTCAAGAATGGGATATATCTGATGAAGCATTTATTACTAATAATACTCCTATTACATCAACATTTAATAAAAACGACAATACATTTACATTTAAATTTTCCAATATTGATGGATGGTCTGATTTGGATAATTTCCAGCAAGAAACACTTAAATCAAAAATTTATGATGCTTATATTATGAGATCTTCGCATAATAGTAGATATTATATTTCATGGTTTAATGAATCAAACACCCTACAAGAAGCTGATGATAGACCTGATAATTATCATGAATCTCCTATTATTGATATTACAAGAACTGTCGATGATGGGTCTGATATTGAAACTTTTACTGTTAAAGTAAGAGATATATTAGATAATGCTCTTCCAAGAAATGGTGATGGCGCTAAGTTGATAAGTCTTAAAAAATATGTTCTCCAAAATGATCCTAACAAACATCCAACAAAAGGAACATTTGAAGATGATTGGGTGCCACATCCATTACGTACTGGTTATTATATGATAAATGTAATTAATATGGTAGATAAAGATGCTACATCTGTAAATGTATCTACATTGAACTTGAATACTACCAATATTGTAACTACAGGTACGGCTTATCTCAAATTTACGGATTATGCTTTATCACACGTCACAACAAATGAGAGTTTAATGCGTAATCGTATTAGATTTGGTGTGTTTAATATTAAGGAAGATGGTACATGGAAATATGCTTTACATGACCGTAATAGTGTTGATTTACAGGTTAGTAAAATTATTATGCGTGTTAAATCAACAGAAAAAAGCCCAACACTTGTTTCACCGGAAACAGATCCAATTGTAGAAAATGAGATTGAGATATGGCAACGAGCTAATCAATTTAGAGGTAAAAATATTAGATTGAAGGAAGGTGATACATTACAGTTGTCAGGAGTGCCTACGTTACCACTTCCTTATCAAACCAGTAGTGCTCGCATGTTACCCAATTTTGAGCATTATAATGATAGCGGTTATGCCTCATCAAAAATAACTATTTCAGAAGAAAATGTAGGTAAAAATGTATTTACATTATGGATTGATGGAGGTGATGATGCGAAATTCCATGCACCTTTAAATTTGGAAATAATATGGGAAGACCCATTTACAGATTACATCTCCAAAAAAGTTACAGATATAGATAAGATACATGATGCTTATAATAATATTAGTGTGAAAGATTTATCTATAATGCTACTTAAACAACCAGAAGGAGGTGAAGAGAAAGTTTATTCACCATTTAATACACATGGTCATATTGAAAAGCAAAATTATCCAAATAAATTTACACGTGTGTATCATAATAATGAAAAACTTCCATTAAACCAAATATTACTTAAAGAGTATGATGAGCGTATCACAGCAACAGGTACCTATTTCGTCTATAAAGACGAAGACGAAAAGTATGTTTGCGGATATGTTAAAGAGGTAGTTGCCGATAGCCGGTCACCCAGAATTGTTACATTAAAGGTGGTGAAAAGATTTGACAAAGACCAAAAACTATTAATAGATGAAACAATTAATAACAGTACAGATTATTTCCCATGGGATGACGATGACGCAAATGTCAAATATCAGAATGTTACAGTTCCCGCTTCGTCAGGTCAACGTACAAATAGACACGATAGTATCCTATTTTACAAGTATAAACTTATTGTTGATGATATTCACCTTGAGCCCGACAAAGTTGCAACTCATGTTGGATCGCATATTGAGACATTCTTTTCTCCTATCAGTTTTGATTACACGAAATATGAAGTGAAATATGTAGAAGACAGATGGGAAAATGAAAGTTGGTTCAGAAAGATTGTTGTGAAAATGCCAGACGGTACAGGTCCTGGGCGCAATCCATTAAATGTCTATAGAAAACGCTCTGGTATGAATAACTACTCAATAGATGTATATCCTGGTGAAGAAGAGAAATCATTATCTATTGAATGGTATTTCAGTGATAATTATACTGATTCAAACGATAAACCACACATTAAAATACAAATGGTACGTAATGAAACAACTGTTAAAGTGGGGGAGGGGCCAGTCACTGAATTAAAATATAGTCAAAAAACATATGTTTTTGATTCAGATGTTAAGTCTGTGAATAGAAATATTTCATTAAATGATGGAAATGGTGATGGAAAAATAGACATAGGTGAACAAGGATATCAAAAAGAATACTATCCTATTGTAACAATTGGTTCATTATTGGCTAAATTAGGTGAGGGAGATGTTGCTAATGAAATTATTAAGGTTCGTGGTACATACACCGTTGGTTGGTCAGATATTGCTGCTGCTACAAATAGAGATTATTACGAATTAGGTGGACAAATTCAAGAAGAAGAGCATAATATCTATAATACAATTGTTATTAAGATTATAGGAGAAAACAATAAACCCAGACTTCTTACATCTTCGGTTATACATGGACATGTATCTGAATTTGATGGTACTGAAGTATCAGGTAATTTATATATTGAAGATATTGATACTCATAATGTTAAGGATGTTATAAGACAAACAAATATTGACAATGAAGTGTCAATGGAGCTTAAATGGAATGTAATAGACAGAGAAAAAGGTAATATGTCTTTAGTTGATTTATGGGGTACAGGAAGTTGGATTGATACAAGTGACGAGGGAGAGGATGAAGACGATACAAAAGCACATCCTCGTTGGGGCAATCTCACTCGTGACGAAGTGGGAATGAATACATATACAAATAGTGCCGGAGTAACATTGCAGCCTATGGGATTTTTCTCTATCGACCAATATGGTCAGTGGACGTATAAAATTAATGATAAAATTAAAGATCATCTTAAAGAAGGTACATATACCGATCATTTTGATTTCCAGTTAGCACCATTAGATGGAGGTCAAGATGTTTTAACAGAAACAGGCAAGAACGCAGCTACTCCTACCAGTGACAGTTTAAGTTATTTATCAGAATTTAAACAACGAGTAACTGTCACTATTAGAGGAACAAATCAAAAACCTATTTTTACATCAACCAGAAATGATAGTGATTTAGTAGGTATTGGATTTGAAGATGGCGCCATTGCGGCGATAACAAAGGTAAACAACGAGGCAAATGAAAAATTTATTACATTACCATACAATTATCGAACACATGAGATGTCTACCTCTGAATCAGGCAATATGAAAGGTTCAGTATTTACTGTTAGAGCTATGTCTGAAGAAAGTTATGAGTCACTTAAATATCACTATAGACAAAAAAACAGATTTCGAAATGAAGAAATATCCTATTTGGGATAGTGCTATACCTGTTGGAACTATGGGAATTATCACTGAAGCTAATGGTGATAAAATTAAACTTAATTCAAAATTACGAGCTAAGTTAGATGGCTCAAGTAAACCTGTTATTTTAGCGCTTATTCCTGCTATTAATTTGACAGTTAAAGAGCCAACTAAATATCATAGAGCAATTACTAAGATTAATGTAACAAAGACAGGTTCAGGTTATACTGATGCTGTGACTGTAACAATTACTGATCCAACTGGCGATGGTGATCTTGCTACGGCAGAAGCTGTTGTTGATAGTGACGGTCGTATAGTAAGCATCAATGTAACAGATGGTGGCAAGGATTACAGCAATGTACCAACAATCACAATCGCAGAAGCTGGTAGAACATCTACTGATAATGCTACTGTCACAGTCGAAGTAAGAACTGAAAAAACAAGAGAAATAATCGTACGTGAAGACCTTGGCAATAATTTAACACATCAAAAGGTCATACTTACTCAATTAAATCAGGCTCAAGATGAATTTGAATACAAAAATATTGTACACTATACTACTGCTACATATATTCGTGAAGTTAATGGTTCAGATGGTAGTTTCTTACAAGGTAAACTTATTATGGATAGTGATTTAGAAGGTGATTTAATTGTAGAAGACAAATTAATTATTTCATTAATGAGACCACACCGAGTACAGAAAAGAAGCATTATAGTAGATTCATCATCAGTAACTACTGCTGTCAATGCCCCCACTGTACAGAAATTAAAATTACATTCCGCAGTTGCTAATTTAGATGAAAGCTCAATAATTGTTTCTAATAAACAATATCTTATTCAAGAAGGTACAACTGTAACATTAGATGCTGCTGATCCTGAAAATAAAACATTGATATTAAGCAAATCTCTTTCAAGGGATATAGCTAAAGATGAACAAGTTGAAGTTATTTGTTATGTAGATTCAGGAATTGGTGGTGTTGCGGTTTATCCTGAATTAGATAATACAGCAGTTACAGGTGTTGTAAAAGCCAGTGATAGTGAATACAATCCTGAAAAACTAACTTTTGAGTATGTTCCATCTTCATTGAAAGCTGTTAGACCATCAAATGGCAAACCAAACTGGGATGCTATTAATGAAGATGGAAGTCAACAATCAGCAGCTATTATTGATAGTGATAATAATAGCGGTACTGTCACTCATTGGCCCGGTATAGTAGAAGTATTTACTGCTCCAGCAGCAACAATAAAACGTTTGCGTGCTGTTGATTATGCTAACAATCTCTCTACATCTACAAATATTATCAGTGATCAGGATGTTCTTGTAAGTGGTGTTGCGAATTATGGTAATCGCGGACCTACCAGTATTTCTGGAGAGAGTGATGATGGTTTAATTAAATCTAACCAAACAGATCATGCGTGGGGTTACTGGAGATTTATTCCTCATCCTAACTTTAATGGTAGTATAACATTCCAAATTAAAGTTAAAGATGAAAGCGGAGGTTCAACTACAGAAACTATTTCTGTAAATGTATTAGCTGTACATGATTTACCATCATATAACACATTGACAGTTGAAAATAGTAAAGTGCCTGATGAAGATGGTAAAATGGAAGACCCAGCAAACGATCACAGTTTGTATGATCGTGCTGATGTAGGAACATTGAGAGGAGGTGTTCAATCAGATAGAATACAAATTGTGGAACAAGATTTTGGTATTCGACAATTAGAAAAAGATTATGCTAATAAGGTTGCCGACAAAACAGATCCAGATTCTAAAAGAAAAGTTGATGGTTATTTATCATTAGGTAATAAATATGGTATTGGATCCGCGAATATTTCTGAAGTATTACCTGCTAATAGTATTTGGACAAATAATGATTTTATTCAAAATTTTACAAGTTTCAATGTAAATAATATTACAAAAGGTCAAATAACTATGATTAATTTAATTGATGATCATTACAATAATCCAACAGGTAATAGTAACCAGCATGTCACAAGTGATTACGATTATAATATTCAGCAAGCACCAATGTGGGGTAGAGCTACTATTAGTGATTCTGGTGAATGGAAATATATTCCAGGAGCATGGACATCAGAAAATACTGTAGATATGTTTAAGGTACGTGTTTCACCTAAGGTTCAAGCAGAAAATGAAGGCAAAGACCCATCTGAGAAATATTATGTAGATAGAACTATTTATGTTAAGGTTTATCAAGTTGAGGATGTTCCCAGAATTATGAAAACAGATTCTAATCAAACATCAAATACAGAATTAGTTGTAGATGCTGATAATAAAGAAATGAAAGATGATAAAACAAAACGCCAAGTGACAGGACATTTTATTATTACGGATCCCGATACAGACTGGTCAAGACCCGATGCTTTATCACTTTATGATATTAGAGCTGTTCCTGCTTGGAATATTGTTGATAATAAAAAATCTAAACAAATTAGAGGTATTGAACTTTATAACGAATTCTTAGGTGATATTAAGATTGATAGTGTTGATCCAATTGCTGTAGGAGAAATAAGCACCACATGGAAAAGTGAAACATCGTCATTTGTTGATACAAATGATATCAAACTTGGTATGATGTCCTTTATGAAGCAAACTATTACTGATTTAACCGACCTGTATGAAGGTGTAGGATATACAGTTGATCCACCTGCTGAGGGAATATTATTAGAAAATCCTGACGGCGAAAATGTTGTTGTTCTTATTACAATTGTAGATGGTCATGTAACTTCAGTAGCATTGAAAGAAGGATATGGTGGTTCTGAATGGAAAGATATTTATAATGGCCGACGTGTATTTATCGCTGAAAGTAATGGAAGTCTTGAATTATCTTTTGATAAACCATCAGCCGGTCAACCTTCTATAGCTTCATTTATGATAATTGTAAAAGATTTGATGATTGGTTTTGTGAAAAAGATAGATGGTAATACTATTACAACTACAAATGATGGTGCCAGTTATCATTTTAGTGGAGAAAGAGATGATATCTTTTCTCTCATGAAAGACGATAAAAAGGTGTTCTTCAAATATCCAAATAAAACATATAAGGTATCATGGACATATACATTAAATGGATACGAAGAAAATGGTGTTGAAGTTCCTCTTCTTAATACGCATCACGAATACAGTGGTAGATTGCCAGAAAATGGTAATATTAATAAGCACCAAAATAAAATCACTCCACCAGACGATAGTGATGAAACAGCTGTTAGTAATATAGTATGTAATAGATTTACTATGCCTGTAGCGTGGGAAGGCTGGCATTTCTTGTTAACCAATCATGGCAATATAAAGAATATTACAGGAAATCTTGATATGATTAAATCTGATTTAGATGAAATGTTAGGTTCATTAGAATTAACAATGAAGTCAGAAGTAGATAAAGCAATAGATTTAGTTTACGACGCTGATGGGAACTTAACAGGCGAGACAGAAAGAACAACTGATAAAGCGACAATTGACACATTAATATCTGATATAAATACTACAATTGTTAATTCATTTAAAGCTCAATTAGATCTTCCAAATATTCTTAAAGCGAACGTAAATGATGGATTAACTGATACAATTATGGCATTTGAAAATTTCAATGATGCCAAATCCGAAATCTATGCGAAGACACAAGATATTAAAACTTCAATGGAAGCATCTATTTCATTATTTGCTGGTGATAGTGGTATTGATAAACGCCTTAATGATATATGGAAAGCATTAGATTCCGGAAATAACACTGATGCGAATAATGTTTTTGGTACTGTTGTAGCTGATTCACCATTAAAAATATTGAAAACATATTTAACACTTCTTAAGGATGGTTTTGATTCGTACAGTAATATCGCAGGTCATGCTGGTATGAATGAAAATAAGCAATTATATTTCATTATGAGAGATGTAGATAAGGTAGCTAAAAAAGACATTGTTGAATTAGATTACAATTATGCCTTTGAACAAGTAGTAAAGGTTACTAATCTTCCATTAATTGGCAAAGCTACTAAACCATTTGTACAGCATCAATCGATGCGCGGTTCAAATTCTCTTGACGCAAACAGAAAAGTAGAAGATAGAGTTAAAATTTCTATCAGACCGCCTACAAATGATGGTGGATGTAGCATTATTAGATATAGAGTTAAACTTAATAATATTTTCTATGAAAATTCCAGAGTTGTTAATATATCGCCAACGCCTAATGATGATACTAATACAATAGATGACGGGTTTGTTAATGATAGTGCTGTATCAGTTGAATTCTTACATAAGAGACCAACAGATAGAAATAGTGATGAAAACCATGATAATTTCAATGATGATGACAAACCTGTATTTGACGATGATGGACCATATGAAGTTTATACGACAATTGATAATGTTAAACTAAGTGTTTCAGGTTTTGCGGGTAGTGAAGTTTATAAACTTATTTTCACTAATAATAATCAATTGATTAGAAATAATACTTTAATGCGTATCAAACTTGATTCTGACTCCAGTAAACTATTTACGGCAAAAGCAAAAGCAGGTAGTGTTACACAAGCCAATAGCAAGACTGCTGTGCCATTATTCCAAGCATTTAATCAGGATGGTTCTACACTTGATACAATCAGTCCTACTAATTTGAGATTATATGGTTGGGATGAACAAATTATTAGTTGAATCAAACGATAGCAACGCACTTTATTGGGATATTATTACAGACGGTAATGAGCAAGAAATTGAGTTATCAATGAATATTACAGATGGAACATTTAGACAAATTCGTGTTGCTGCGTTAACAAGAAATTACTTTAAGGATGACTTTGATAATATTGATGTCGATAATTACAATACATTTGGATATGAGGATTTCATTCAGGGAGACTGGTCAGACCCAATTCTTGTAACTTCAATGGGTACATTGCCCACATGGAAAGATACAGCAACGACATCAGAAATGAGTTCAATATTTGAAACTGAATTACAAGAAAATACATTATTACAAGAAAGAGATATTCGTCTCAAATGGAAGGGTGTAAGTGATTTATTAAACGACCCTGATAATATTGTTAATGGATTTGAATTACAATATGGATGGGAACAAGATGTTGATGATAATGTAATTGTGGACCCAATTTATACAATTCAATTACAAGGATTAGATAATTTCCAGCGCAGTCATAAAGAAACAGACGCCGCCGGTGGTCATATTTACAAAAATACCAACTTTAAAACATCTGGCGATGATGAAACACATATTACAATATCAAATATTTCATCAAAATTGCCTAACAAGTTTGCTACGGTTAAGAATGATATTACTGCTGGTAAACAAATGGTATTAGATGATGTATCAGATATTAAGAAGGGTGACTATGCTACATTTAGACGTGACCCTATTGTTGATTTCCAAAAAGAGGTTGCATGTTTTTCAAAATCAGCAACAGATGTCGAGTTGAAGAAAACATATGTTCCTCATGGAGAGACAACATCAAATTTAACAAGTTGTTTTATTTACTCTTCTCATGCTGATGTTGGAACTGATGGTAATACGGGTAAAGGTTGGATTCAGTTATCAAGTGCGATACCAACTGACGCAAGTGTTGGAGGAATTATTCATTTAAAGAATGTAACACACACTGATGCTAATAGTAAATCTTATGATCTTACAAAATATCAAAGTCACATTAATCTTGAGAATAAAGAAGTATTTTATAATTATGTTATTACCGAAATCAATACTGAATATAATATCATTAAATTCTCAGGCGTTGTTGAAGAGAATAAGGTACCATGGAACAATAGTGGAAATGCTGAAAAAGCAGTTAAAATGACATTAGGTGTAGGAGGAGGACAAGTTATATTTAAAAATATACACGAAACTCGTCCAAATGATTTCAGCTTTAATGAATACCTAAAAAAAATTGATGTTAAGAATTTAGATAATATTAGAGAATTCAAAACATTCCTCGACTACGATGACACCACAAGCAATGTAAAACCAGTACTTACAAGTAAAGAAATATTGGTCTCTGTTGTAGACAATCATTCTTATTCAGCATCAGGAGCAAGAAATATGATAGCATTGGGCGTTCTTTATTCTGTTACACTTGATGCCGCTAATTTAACAGCAGATACAATAGAAAATGATGATATTACACATATTACATTAGAAAGTTATACAACATATACATTGAAGGAAGATGATAAGCTAATCTTCAGAGAAAATCCAAATTATGAAATTATTGATGATGATAATGCTATGATTAAATTTATTGGTATTGTAGATTCTATCGACCCAGCAACAAAAACAGTAACCTTTGAGAGAATGATAGCTAAGAGACACGAACAACAATCCAGTGAACATGCTTTCATTGATGTAGATGATGCGTATGAAAGATACACTGTAAGAGATGTAAATAAAAATCATTGGACATATCAAACAGCTAATAGCAAACATTAC
>Ga0115102_10433452_pt1 | contig 16571 bp, 11 predicted proteins | sample MBTome_5_FD_89644 | JGI IMG/M metagenome (GOLD analysis project Ga0115102, IMG submission 89644) | Marine eukaryotic communities from Pacific Ocean to study complex ecological interactions - MBTS_5May14_M2_3um Metatranscriptome... | ecosystem: Environmental > Aquatic > Marine > Oceanic | place... | reverse complement strand
GCTTTTGCAAAGAAAGTAGCAGAAGATACTGCCGCTAAGATTGCTATGAAGCAAGCCGAGCAAAAAGCAGCTGACGAAGCCACCGCTAAAGCAGCTCAAGAAGCAGATGAAGCGAAAGCTTAGAAGCTGAATCAATTAAAACAGTTATCAACTCTGGTGTAGAATCAGGTGTTGAGAAACTTATGGGCGACGTTGAAGCTAAACTAGCTGAAAAAGACGCAAACTTACAGGAAGTAATCGGTACTTTCCAAAAAGAACTTGAAGAGAAAAAAGTAGAGATCGAAGCTATGCAAAATAGCAAGAAATCTTTCTCTGATCGTGGTTCAGATCTATCTTCTTTCGGTAAAGATTTCCTTGGTGCTCGCATCTTGGGTGCTATTACTGGTAAAGGCTATGACACTGACCACGCTAAAGGTTTGATGCAAAAAGCTGTATCTTATACAGGTACTGGTGCTGCTGATGTCGGTAAACTAGACGTTCTTACTTCAACTGCGTTTGAAGAACTAATGCGTTTAGATACTAAAGTTGCAGGTCTTTTTGAAGAGTTGCAAGTTAATTCAGGCGCTACTGTAATTCCTACAGTTGGTGATGCTAACGCTGCAGCCTTTGGTGCAGGTTCTCAGAGCCTTGATACTGCAGGCAATCGTGTACAAATTGGCAGCACTTCAGGTCAAGCTGACATGACTACTGTTACTGCATTTGCAAACCGTATCCTTTCAGGTACTTTCATTGATGCAGATACTGACGAGCAAACTATCGTTACTATCCTACCAATGATTCAGCGTGCTCTAGCACGTGCTCATGCAAAAGCTGTTGATAACATGATCCTATTTGGTACTGGTAATGCTAATACTACAGGTCTTGCTGGTATTGATGGTACTGATGGTTCTAACCGTCTAGCGGCCCACGCCTCTGGTGCTTCAGTTCCGTTTGCAACAGAAGTTTCAACAGCATCAGCTTCTAGTGTACTTGATGCAGGGAAACTACTTTCTGCCCGTTCACAAATGGGTAAATATGGTATTGATCCTAGCCGTTTGGCATACATTGTTAGCCCAGAAGGCTACTATGCATTGATGGAAGGTGATAATGTTAACGGCTTCACTGATGTATCAGAAGTAGGTACTGAGTTGGCTGCTAAGATTACTGGTGTTGTAGGTTCTGTATTTGGAACTCCGGTAATTGTAAGTAACGTACTTGGCGGTAAAGCGGTTGCAGGCACTTATAATACTGATGGTGATGACGGTACCACTGCAGCGGTAGAGTATAAAGAAACTTCAGCTATCGTTGTAAATCGCGATTCGTTCGTTATTCCTCGCCTAGCAGGTGTAAATATCGAAACTGAGTATAGTGTTAAAGATCAGCGTACTGTAATTGCTGCTTCTCAATCACTAGGCTTTACTGGTATTGATAAAGGCGCTCAATCAGCAACTGAATCAGCTGCTGTACGTCTTACTACTACTTAATAGTAATACTTTTACTTTTAAACTTCGGGGAGGTTCGCCTCCCCCAAGTTTTTACTAATGGACTTATAGAATATGGCAAATTTAATAACACTATCGAACTATAAAATAGCAGAAGGAATTCAGTCTACGAAAGACGATTCTAAGATAGAGTCTATTATTACCCGTGTGAGTCAATTAGTAAGAACTTATTGTGCAAATGGTATAACTACTTTTTATAATTCGGCAAAAACCGAAACCTTAAGTATTAACTGGGCATCTAATATTGTACAGCTTACAGAAAGCCCTTTAGTCGGAATAACTTCAGTAAAAGAGAGAGAAAGCCTTTCCAGTAGTTATACTACTCTTGTAATTAATCAAGATTACTATGTAGATAATGCCACAGATAGTATTTATAGAGTATCTTCAAGCGGGGCAGCAAAAAATTGGGCAAACGGTCCAGGTGCTGTAAAAGTTGAGTATAATGCAGGTTATGCCTCATGCCCTGCTGATTTAGAATTAGCAGTAATTGATTTAATTACTTATTATGTAAAAGACGAGCATAAAGCACGTCAAACCATTGCGGGTGCGAGCATACAGAATCAAAGCTCTTCAAGTCAGAGAAACAACGTTGCATTTCCTGACCACATTAAAAGAGTGCTAGATCTTTATAAGAACTTCTAATGAGTAAACAGTCTTTTGAAAGATCATTTCAAAAACCTTTACTTAGAAAGTTAGATGCAGAAGCACGTAAAGCAGTAACAAGACAGAGAGGGCAGCTGTTAATCTTAGCAGATACAAAAGATTTAGAAGCAGTAATTTTAGCTTCTACAGGTACAAAACCTAAAGCCTCTCAGTTAAAAAAAGCATTAGAACAAGCAAAGAAACACGCTAGAAAGTTACAGTCAAACTTTAAAACTCGTAACAAAAGAAGATATAATGCGATAGTTGCCAAGTTGCCAGAAATAAGACTATCACATACATTGAACGAAGATATGTTTATAGTAAGTAGTTTTTCAAGATCCATTACTACTATTAAGAATACAATGTTAAAGACCTTAGTAGCAGAAGGTGCAATTACATCAGAACAGTCCAAAGATGTATCGAAAAATCTACATAAAGGACACGGTTCGAGCGGTAACGCAGTTTCTCAGGTTCAAATTGCTTCTTCAGTTTCTGCACTAGATACACCAACTAAAAAGCTACTTTTATACAACTTAGAAGGTGCTTTTCGGTCGGGAGATTTAGATAAAATTTCTCATAGAGAAATAAAAAGACTTATTACTGACGGAGAGCAAATAGTAACAAAGAAAGGCAAACTTACTGCAAATTATGTTTCTGTTATTGCTTTTCAATCAGGGGCTGAGAATATAAAAGATTCAGCAGAAGAAAAAGCAGTAAAAGCAGTTTTTTAGAAAGTTTATTGGAAATCTTACACCCGAACTGTTAAACATGCAAGGCTCTTCGACTTTAAAAGAAAAATCTGCAGCAATGGTTGTGAATAAATTTAAAGGTAAAAAAGGTGTAAAGGTTAACTCTAAACCTGTTAAAATGCATACTAAAACAAAAGTTAGTAGTAAAGGTACTGTTTCAAAAGCATCAGTGGCTTTAAGTGCAAAGAAACTAAAAACAGCAAAGAAAAAAGAAAAGGCTAAGAGTTCGGCAGCTTCTCAACCTTTGCAGCTTTTAGGTTTAATTAACCAAAAACTTCCTGAAACTGTAAGAAAGAATATGGTACTTCCAAGACTAGAAAATAGAACAGGAAGATTTGCGGATAGCGTAAAAGTAACAGAGATTGCTCAAACTCCGCAAGGATTTCCAAGTATAGGATATACATATAGAAGAAATCCTTATCAAGTTTTCGAAGAGGGTAGTAGCGGGAATTGGTCAAATGGTGATAGAGACCCACGAGATTTAATAGACAAATCTATACGAGAAATAGCGGCACAGTTCGCAATCGGAAGATTCTATACTAGGAGAGTATAATGAGTAGAGCATACACAACAAGACGTTTAGGCATTGTAGAAGCTCTTGTAGAAAAACTCAAAGATATAAATGGTACGGGTGCATTTCTTACTGATGTCGCACAAAATGTATCCCCAAGACTAAAATTTTGGGATGAAGTGGAGGAGTTTCCTGCAGTTCACCTAAATGCCGGCTCCGAAACCCGAGAGTATCAAGGAGGCGGTTATAAAGACAGATTTCTGTCTGTAACAGTTAGATGTTATGTACAAGACGAAGACTCAGTACTAGCACTCGACGAGTTATTAGAAGACGTAGAGACTGTACTGGAAACAAACTCTCAATTAGCGTATAAGGATCGTACAGGTACGACCCAATACACACAACAAATCACGGTCGTTAGTGTAGACACTGACGAAGGTGTACTAGAACCTTTAGGAGTAGGAGAACTACTTATTGAGGTTCGATACTAGAAAATACAGGCACGAACAAAAGTTCACGTCCTTGTCTTTTCAAGATACATAGGAGAAAACTATGGCAGATTCATTATTTTTTTAGCCGCGACAGTAAGGTATATGTCGCACCCCTAGCAGCGGATGGAACCGAGGCAGGAGTATGGGAAATTCCTGTACTTGATGGCTTTTCTTTTTCGCAAGCAACAAACGCTTCAGAGGTTACTCTGAATGAAATGAATGGAGGCAGTAATGCAAGTCGACGAGGGCGTAAGATGTTTAATAACTCTCTTGCTCCGGCAGAGTGGAGTTTTTCTACTTATGCTCGCCCTTTCGTATCAGCAGGTAGTGGAGATGGAGCAGCAGATAGTGCCCAAAATCATCATGCCGTAGAAGAGCCTTTATGGGCTATGCTGGTTGGTAATGCTATTCAAACAAGCAACGCCTTTCAGGGCTTCACTCTAGGCACTGATAATTTAGATATTGATTTTGATAGCTCTAATAAAACTACTTTAGGTAAAGCAAATATCTATTTTACACTTGGTACAGCGGGCGGCACCAACAGCGGTACTATTACTTATAAAATTTCTAACTGCTGTGTAAACGAAGTAGGTTTAGATTTTGATATTGATGGTATTACTACTCTTAACTGGTCGGGTATGGGAACTGTTATTACTGAACAAGATAATGCACCTACTCGTACTGTTTACGAAAAAATAGGAAGTACTTCTAACTTTATTCGTAATCGCTTAACCGAGTTAGTAGCAAGCTCTACTCTTCCTACTTCGGTAGGAGACTACGATCTTACGTTAACAGGAGGAAGTATTACAATTTCTAACAACATGACATTCCTTACTCCAGAAACGTTAGGCATAGTAAATACTCCTCTTGATCATGTAACCGGTACCCGTAGTATTTCAGGTAGCTTTAGTTGTTATCTAAACAGTACTTCTGCGTCTAGTATGGATTTATTTGAGAATCTCATAGAAGGCACTGGTACTGTTACAAATGACTTTAGTCTAACATTTAAAGTTGGCGGAGCAACTGGTACACCTCGTATGGAGCTTACAATGCCACATTGCCACTTAGAAATACCGACCCACTCTATCGAAGATGTGGTTTCTGTAGAAGTGAATTTTAACGCTCTCGGAGAAAATATTGATAGCACAGACGAACTAGCTATTAAATATGTAGGTGGATAAAAATATTTCTTGACATTTATGGTCCTTTGGACTATAATATGGAGATAGAAAAAGTTAAGAAGGGGTCTTTTTTGGACCCCTTTTTATTATTCGGAGATTTATGGCTACTTACAATTTTAAAAAACAAGCAAAAGTCTATATCGTATTTAATAATACTAGGTATGAATTAGATGTAACTGAAGAATTAAGTTTTAGCCAAACTTTTACGGACAGTACTTATTCTCAAAAAACATTACATGAGCAGCACAAGATGCATGAAGCATCTAACATTAAAAAAGCTAATCCTGCTAATTTTGAGTTTACAATACCGGCTATTGAAGAACAGGATCTACTAGTAGTTAAAAATTTACTAGTAGATTATAAAACAGGAACGAATACATTAAATACTTTCGATCTGTACATAAAACTACCAAACGATGTATACAAACTAGAGAATTGCGTCATAACAAATGGGACATTCATAATTGAGAAATTAGAGAATCTCAAGTTGGCGATATCTGGTCAGGCATCAAAGTTGATACACGGAGCAACTCTACCTTCAACTGGTATTGTTAATCCTTCAGCAACTCGTACTCCTCAGAGTATTAAACACCTATCAGTAAGTATCGGAAGCACTAATTTAAGTACTCAAGGAGGCTTGTATAAAGTTTCTGCAGAGTTACAAAATGATATACAGTGGACTCCATATGAAACTGTCAATGATGCATTGAATGTAACAAATGCTGCAACTTCAATGTACCCCTCTAACTTCACACTGAAGAAAAGAATTCTTTCAGGCTCTATCGGACAGTATGTCAACAGTGATACTGATGGTCTTACTCAAGAGTGGCAGACTGGAGTTCCAATCGTAATTAAGGCAGGAGATAGTGCAACAAAAGGTTTTCAGTTTAATTTATTAAATTGTACTTTTACAAACAGAAATAATGTTGCTGATGTTTTTACTCAATCATACGACTGGAAAATAAATGATAACCCCGTAGATCTAGGTGATAATACAGATACTAATAGATCTTTTATAACACTTAATAACTTATAAGGAACAACAATGGATTTAAAACAATTAATGGTCGATACCAAAGCAGTTTGGATTGACTTTCCAGGCCTAAAAGGCTTCGAAGTAGAAGTAGTAAACTTGTCTAGAAAAGAGCTAACAGGGTTACGAAAAAAATGTACTTCTACTAAATTTGATAGAAAAACACGACAAGCAGTAGAAGATTTAGATGAAGATAGATTTGTGTCTGAGTTCTCAAAAGCAGTACTTAAAAACTGGAAGGGATTAACCTTGGCCCACCTTGAAACTTTACTACTTGTAGATATTGAAGGAAAAGACGGAGAGAGCGAACTAGAGTACTCTGAAGAAAATGCGGAGACACTTGTTTCTTCTTCCACTGAATTTGATACGTGGCTCAATGAGGTAGTCTTTGATTTAGATAACTTTCGTACAGGAACAAAAGGACCAGCTCCTAAACCTGCTAGAAAGGTACTTCAAAAATAGCGAATCAAAAATGACGCAAGAGCGTTATTTAAAAATGTGTGAACAAATGGGAAAAGATCCTGATCCGGAAGAAATGCCTCCAGATATTAATGAATTTCCTGACATAGCAATACTAGCTTTTAATACTTTTAGCGCCTTAGGCGACAGAGTATACCCCGATATAGGTTATATGGGTAAAGATTTTACAACTTTACCTTTCTATATTAAAATGCATGGTATAGAAAATACTGAATTGTTTTTAGAGATTCTAACCTACTTAGAATCAAGAGCTATCAAGTCTTCCGCTGAATCACTGAAACGCGAAAGGGAGAAGCTAAAGAGAAAGAACTAGTGGCAGATACAATAACAGTCAAGTTTAAGGTCATGGAAGACGGCAGCTTAAAAGCTGTCGGAAAAGATGCTGATAGAGCTGCTGCTGCCCTCGATAAAACTTCTAAAAGCACAGATAAAGCTACCAAATCTGCGGACAAATATAGTAAGAAGCAGAAGGGTGTAGCAGGAATATCTTCTAACTCAACAAAAAACTTCTCAAAAATGACCACCGGCATCACCGGTGGTCTTGTACCCGCTTATGCTACACTAGCCGCGAACGTATTTGCGTTAACTGCGGCTTTTGGCGTGCTTTCAAGAAATGATGCAATTTCAAAACTAGAAGAAGGTTTAAACTTTACTGGTAGAGCGGCAGGTAGAAGCCTTACTCTTGTTGCGGACAAATTAAAAGAAATCACTGATAATGCAATCTCAGCAGAACAAGCTATGAGAACTACTGCAATTGGTGTTTCGGCAGGATTCAGCCAGACTCAAATGGAAGGGCTAGCGAAAGTTGCTAAAGGCGCTTCTCTCGCTTTAGGTAGAGATATGGCTGATGCTATGGATCGTCTTACTCGAGGTGCTGCAAAGCTAGAGCCTGAAATCCTAGATGAATTGGGTATCATGGTTCGACTTGATGATGCTGTTGATAGCTATGCCCGTACTATGAATAAAGCAGTAGGAGATCTTACACAGTTTGAAAGACGTCAGGCATTTACAAATGCCATTATTGAAGATGGTAGAAGTAAGTTCGACGCATTAGCAGAATCTGTAGATGCAAGTCCTTATGCACAATTAGCTGCATCTTTTAGTGATATGACAAAAACCTTTATTCAGGGTATTAACTCTGTTTTTGGGCCACTACTAGGATTCTTGGCTAAAACTCCTATGGCATTCGGAGCTTTGGCAGCTGCATTTGGAGCTTCTATAAGCGGTCAAATGATCGGCGGTTTGGAAAAACTAGGTGAAAAAGCTACTGAGGCGGCTCAACGAACTGCAAATATTGGAGCTATAAGAACTCTGAACTTAAAGCCTGTAGAACATATGGGTAAAGCCTTTAACAAACTGGCCTCACAAGCATCTTTGTCAGAAGATAACATAAAAACAATGCACAAAAGTGCAAATATGACTGTTAATATGATGAAGAAAAGCAATCCTATGTATAAGGATGCTGTTAAAACAAGAGGAAAGCTTTCTCGTGCTACTCATCTATTTACTATGGCTACAAATAAAGAAGCAGCGGCTACTGCATTAAGCAGTATTCAAACACACGGTCTATCAGCAGCATTCACAGCACATAAAGCAGCTTTAGCCACAAGCTCTGCTCAAACAATGGCAGCAGCTAAAGGTCAGGATGCTTATACTGCGGCTATTTTACGAACTCGTCATGCCCTTTTCGCACTGGGAGCAAGTGCTAAATTTGCGGGTGCGGCAATACTTACTGCCATGCCATATGTTGCAATGGCAGTAGGACTACTCTCTTTACTTGTACCTTTATTCCAAAAGTTTTTTGGTACGAAAGATACTAAACTAGGAAAGGCTATAGAAACTAACGATAAAAGACTTTCTGACATGGGAAAAACTGTAAAACAGTGGAATGGTTCGGTAAAGAAAGCAAATAGTGAAAGTGATGCGTGGTTAAGAACCTTAACTCCTTTATCTGGAATGTTAACCGAAGCTGCTGGAGGAATGAAAGATTTATTTGATTCTTTGAAAGTTGATCAAATGCTAAGAGCTGTTAAAGCTACTGAAGAATTAGAAAAAGCACAAAGAAAACTAGCAGAAACTAGAGGTAATGCTAAAAGAGGGGCTCAAAATAATGTAAAGAGAGCAGAGTCAGAGGTTGGCACTGCAGGAAATGCCACTCAAGAAGAATTAAATACCCTGTTCAAAGAGGGCGCCAGAACGGTACAAACTTTCAAGAATAGAACAGAAGAAATGAGAGAAACTCTGCAAGGACTAGCCGATGATGGGCAGCCTGTAGGCCAAGCTCTTTCTGTAGTAACTGCAACACAAGAAGCAGTAAATAAAGCTTTTGAAGACTTTAAAAAGAATAAAACAGAAGAAGGATATTTAGCACTTGAAGCAGCAATTAAAAAACAAGCAGACTCAGCAAATTCAGCAGTAGATGCTACTAAAAGTTTTAACGATACTCTTGCAAAAGCAAAAGACTTAGTAGGTAATACTACTGCATCGTGGGGAGTATTTGGAGAAGAGATTGATAATGTTGCACAAGGGTTGCGACAAATTAATGCACTTGTAGAAAATAAAGGTTTCGATGCCGCAGAAGCGCGAGCTAAAAAACTTCTAGAGGCGTATGGACAAGTTCCTGGACTTGTTAAGGTAATGAATCTTGAAGATAATGGTACTGGTCACGTAACCGTCGAAAAAGAAACAAATATTGAAGCTGCTAATAGATTAGAGAGTGAATTAAGAAATGTAAGTGATAGATATAAAACAATGGCTGAAGAAAAAGCCAGATTTGATAATATAGAAACAATGTCTGGAAAAAGTCGATATGAACAAGATTTAGAATTTGCGACAGAAGCTTTAGATCTAGAAAAGAAACGATTGGACTTATCAATTGAAGGCAGCGAAAAACATCACGAGCATCTATTACGTACATTAGAGTTAGAAAAGGAACGAAGAGATGTTATTAAAGATTATTTTAATACTTTAGCTTCTAGTGCTAGAGACTCTGGAATGGGTGAAACGTTTGCAGCAGGTTTAGAAGGCGCAGGAAAAGTAAAAGCTGCTGAAGCTGGTGGTAATGAAGACGAAATAGATGCAGCAAAAGGGGAAGCTCTTAAGGCAAGCATGTCAGGATTTGCACAAGATCTTGCATCTATAGGCCCAGAAGGCGAGCTAATGTCAAGCGTTATAGAAGGCGCTCTTAATATGCAAACTGCATTCACCACAGCATTCGAGGCTATGAGTGTTGACGGAGCTACTGCAGGAGAAAAAATCTCTGCGGGTTTGGGAGCAGCCATGGCAATTGCTAACTCTCTAAGCCAAATGCAAAAATCAGCAAGCGAAGCTAAACTTAGAGATATAGATAACGAAATAGCAGCAGAAAAATCTAGAGATGGTGCTAGTGCCGCAAGTATCCAAAAACTAAAAGGGTTAGAAGCTAAGAAAGAGGCCGAAAAGAAAAAAGCATTTGAGCAAGAAAAGAAAATGAAAAAAGCTCAAACAATAATGGCAACTGCTCAAGCAGTTATGCAAGCTTTTGCAATGGGAGGCCCTATAGTTGGTGCTATTATGTCTGCATTTATTATTGCAATGGGTGCAAAACAACTCTCCATGATTGATAGCCAAACCTACAATGGTGGAGGAGGTAGCGGAGCTTCTATGCCTTCTAACGTATCAGTAGGCTCCAGACAAGCGTCTGTAGATTTAGCAAAAGGAGAAAATGCGGGCGGAGAGCAGGCGTATATGAGAGGAGCGTCGGGCACTGGACAAGGTATGACAAACTTTAAACCTGCTTTCTCTGGATATAAAAACAGAGCTGCAGGAGGTTTTGTAGTAGGAGAGCAAGGACCAGAAGTGTTTATGCCAGATGTTCCAGGTGAAATTATACCTTCAGGTAAACAAGTTGGATCACCTACAAATGTAAACTTCTCAATAAGTACTGTAGATGCGACAGGAGTTGAAGACTTACTTATGAGCCAAAGAGGAAATATAATCGGAATGATACGAGAAGCAGCAAATGAGCATGGAGAAATGTTCTTAGAAAGAGTTCAGGAGAAATCGTACTAATGGCTTATTTTCAAACTTATCAACACACTTTACCTGATCCGGATAATCGTATAAACGACGGAGGTCAAGCAAGCGGAACAAAAGGACCGGGATTTGCCTCTGTAAAACTAGAATCCGAGCATAATATTATGAATACTCGTACAAATTCTGGGCGTTTAGTAAGTAGAGAGCTATCAGGCCATAAGTGGAACATATCCCTTTCTTATAATCCTATGACTCGGGATGAGTTTGACCCTGTATACAGTTTTTTACTTCAAAAAAGAGGGGCTATGAGACCCTTCTTTTTATCACTGCCCCAGTATAAAGCACCTAGAGATTCTTCTTTTGCGACTTACGTAGCAAGTCCTTCAAATGACTTCATTACTACAGCATCCGCTGCTGCAGGTGCTGTAAAATTTACAGTAAATGAGCAAGATTATGATAGTAGTACTGATGGAGCAGCAAAACCGGGAGACTTGTTCACTATAGACGATACAAATGATACAAACCACACTAAAGTATACCAAATAGTTCGAGTAGAAACAGCAGAGTCGTATAATACAAACAGTACTGCTGTAACAACTGGACAACTTCGAATAGAATTTATTCCCGCACTTCAGCGAGCTGTTTCAGTTGGAGCTAATATTAATTTTAATAACCCCAAATTTCGTGTTATAATGCAGAACGATGTTCAAGAATATAACTTAAATACAGATAATTTATACAGTTTCTCTCTGAAACTTGAAGAGGCCCAACCCTAATGACAATAAAAACTTTAAATAGCAACCTTAAAACTTCTCTAGAAAACTATGATCCTTGTATAGTAGCACATCTTGTAAAGTTTGAAAGGCCTACTACATCCTCTATACAAGGAGGGGTTGCAAATATATCTTCTACTAGCTATTCTTATTTTACAGATGCCCAACATGATATTTTATTTGATGACGGGGAAGTAGATACTGGAGGAACTGACCTAGGTATACAAAAATATAGAGCAAATAAACTTCAAAAACTGGGTACAGTAAATGAAAATATTCAAGCAAAAGCCTCGAATATGTCATTAGTAGTAGACTCGGCCAGTATTGGTACCTCTGCAACCTCTATCCTTACTTTTACAACCTCCGAAATAACTGGAGAAATTGATCTTAGTTCTGCGGGGTTTCAAGAAGGTGATAAAGTTTTATTACTAAGAAATTCAGGCAGTTTTGGTAATGACAATAAACACGTTAGAATTGAATCTTTTAAAAACGGTGGAAAAACTATAGTCTACACGGCTATAGATAGTATAATTGCTACTTCAATTCCTCAGGAATATACTATAAGTCAAGCTTCTGAAGAAATAGTCAGCATTTTAGCAGATAAATACTCTGATTCTTATACCGGATATATTAACAGAGAGGTTTTAATTTACAGAGCCCATATAAATCCCGAAACTCGTGCAATTATCGGAGAACCTTATTTGTACTTTAAAGGTATAACTAGCGGCGTATCTTTAGATGAGAGATTAGATGCATCAAAAATTACATGGACTCTTTCTAGTCATTGGGGTGATTTTCTTCGTGTTCAAGGCCGACTAACAGACGATTCAACACATAGATCTCTTAAATTAGATGGAACTCCTGACTTAGATTCTGTAGTTAGAACTGAGTATGCAGGTGACTTAGGATTTATGCACGCAAACACAGCAGTGAATCAAATAGCTTCCTATATGATAGAAGAGGAGTACTTAGCGGTACAGCCTACTAGTGGCCATTTAAATTTTCAAAGTACTGAGACAGTAACAAAAATAAGAGATGTAGAAAAGAACGTAAATCTTGCCTTTAATCCTGAAGCAAAGATGCTTCCTGTAGTTTATGGAGTACGTAAAGTTGATTCTTTTCCTGTATTTGTAGATACGCATAAAGATACTTCTTCAGAGGTGTACAAACTAGATGCTATTTGTGAAGGCAAAATATCTGGTATTTTAGATATTCACATAGATGGTATCCCTACACTATGCTTAGATTCCTCGGATTTTAATACTAGAAATCCTAGCGGTACTGGATATAAACAAGATGAAGTAGAGATAGAGTGTGTAGGTAGGGCAGATAGAGGAGATACTCTAGCTCAGTACAATGCTTCCCCCGCTAGTACTCAACCAGCTGGACAGTATGGGTATGGCTGTACTGGGTACTCTCCCGACTTAATGGGTCCCAGCCTGAGTCAAGCTGCAGGTATTCCCAATGGAAGTGATTATTTTCTTGGTGTTACTTACGAACAACTTGCTACCGGCGCTAACAATGCACAAACACAAGATGCAACAGGACTTCTACATGAAGGAACTCATACAATACTAAAACCTACTCCTGTAGATCTTACTTTCCACCAGGGACTAGAGAATCAAAGAGCAAATGATACTCTTGTTTCTACCGCTGTAGCTCAAAACTTTAAAGTACAAAACGATTATTACGATCCCACTAGAGGAGCATATTGGAGCCCTAGTCACAGACTTTTAGATACTGCATATGTTGTCGGAAAATATCAAATTGGAGAGGGCTCAACTACTATTCCTAAATTAGAATATGTTGTTAGAGGTAGAGACCCTGAATCTTACAACTATGATGGAAGCTACAAAGAGTCTAGCTATTATACTAGTGCTAGTCATTCTTCATTTGCTTTAGGTTCTTCTGTGACTTTACATGAAACTGCAGGAAATGCTCAAATTGGAGATGCTGTTGATATTATTGATAAGTGGGCTTCCTTTGACTCAGACGGTGTCAGAGATTATCGTTTTAGATTCTCAACTATACCAACTCTTATAGACTCTAACGGAGATCCTATAACCTCATTCTATATGAAAAATAGTAGTAATAATAAGTGGTATATGGAAACTTGGGATATTACTAGAGAAACCGGATCAGTGCATAGTACTCTCAAAAGTAGTACATTTACAGTATCAGACACAGCTTCTCAATACGGACTCAAAGCTACATTCTCTTCGATAGACTCTAACTTTGAAACAGCTCTTGAAGATGAAGATGCACTAATAGGTGTTGATACTTCAAACACTGCTACTTCCCTACTTGCATCGTCTTGGGTATATGCATCTTACAGTAATAATGTCCTCGATAATCTTACAAATTTTGAAACTGACCCAGGTTTAACACACATATACGTTAAAAACGCTATTAAGTTAGATAGAAGTTTAGGTGCTCAGTTTGACAATATATTTGTAGGTGCAAAAATTACCGTAAAAAGTGGGGGGAGCAGCCCTTACGTACAAACAAGAACAATTAAAAAATACGATGGAGCGACAGGAATCGCTTTTGTTGACTCTCCTTGGGACTGGGCTCATATACCCTCAGGAGCAGACAGTTATACTATAGGAAGTTTGGGAGATAAAAGAGTAAGCCTTAACCCTGCTATTCAACTACTAGACTATATGACCAATAAAAGATATGGTAAAGGCCTAGACGTTGAAAAAGATATTAACATAGAAGACTTTAAAAAAGCGGCACGTGAATGTGATACACGCTCTGATGTTACAATGATATTTCCAAGCGGTTCTACTTTTACTAAGGACGATCAATGGCAATATCCTGCAAGTACGTCACCTCTTCAGTGGAGAGGTACTGTAAAAGAAGAACCTAAAACAGTTAATGGTAAAGTAGAAGTAACTTTTACAAATGTTATAGGTAAAATAGCCTCCAAGTGGAACAACTATAGAAGCTACGCAACAGGTGAGCCGTATTGGTATAACGATAATCTTTATATGGGAGCAGGTAGTATTGTTTCTAATGCTCCTACAGGCTCAGGAGCACTAAACTCTTTTACTATAGTAAAAACTGGAGCAAATTCTACTACTAGAAATGTTGATCTTTCTTCTTCGGCAGCTAATGGTAACCCCATAGTTAAAAAACACAGTTCTATAACAGGAGGTTTTACAGCTTCCGGGTATAGTTTATATGATTGTGATGATGTTAAATATTGGAAGTATGTAGGGTGGGACGACACCTCTCAAAGAAATGTTACTCGACATCAAATGAACCAGGTTATAGATACAACATTGCCTATATTTGAAAATATTAATAGTATGCTACTTCAGTTTAATGGTATGTTAAACTACTCAGCAGGAAAGTACAGTTTACATATAAAAAGCAAGAAAGGTTTTGTAGATAACGTCGAAAAAATATCCAATGAAGATATTATAGGTACAATTAAATTAAGCGATAATGGAGTTAAAAGTAGTAAAAATTATGTAACTACTTCTATTTTAGATCCCCAAAGCAAGTTTAGTGCCCGATCTGTTTCGTTTTTTAATTCTAAATACTTAAAAGAAGATAAAGGAATACAGAAAAAAGCCACTTTTAGTTTACCAGGAATAACAAACTATTATAATGCTAGATTCAATATTAAACAAAGGTTAGATGAATCTAGGTTTGGACTTACAATACAATTTACTATGGCTCCTAGAGGCCTGCTTTTAAACGCTGGTAGTATTGTTGAAATTACATACCCCCGTTTTGGCTATTCGTCTAAAGAATTTAGGATTACAAATCTAAATTTGAAAAAGGATGGAACCGTCGACGTTACAGCGTCTGAACATAATGATGAAGCTTATGAGGTAACTCAAGGAGGTACAGGTGCTTCTGAAAGCTATGGAATTTTAGAAACTCCAGAGTCTGCTCAAGCACCTCTATCCTTACCAACAATCTCCCGTCCTACTAGTTTAACTTGTACTCAAAACAAACAAGGAGAGATTTTACTATCTTGGAGTAATTCAGGTACTTTTTCTAGTGCAACCCATATAACAGAAATTTATAGCAGTACAGTAAACGATTTTGAAAATAGTACAGATCCTGTATCCTTGATAGGCACTTCCAGCACTAATACCTTTAGCGATTTAGTAACAGAAGGGCAAGGAAATAAAACTAGATATTACTGGATTCGTTATCAGGTAAAAACTAATAAACTAAATTTAAAGGGTACTGACTTTAGAAATGTGCCTTCTCGCTTCGCACCTCCCGCCCCGGAAAATGGTACTCACGTAGGTGTAGAGGGTGTAGGCCAAGCTGCTTTTGCTGTACGAACCATAAAACTATCTCCAGGAGTAACTTCGGCTTTTGTTTACAATAATGCAGGGAATGGTATACAGTTTGGAAATGCTACGAGCACCACAATGAGCACCACCCGCGGTAATGTTGTAGGGACTGAAAGCTTCAAATGGTATAAAGACGGGGTAGAAATAGCAGGCCAAACTGATTCCAGTTTTGATTATACCGCACCAAGTAATGTTAGTGATATGCCAGAAATTATTAAGGTAGAGCTCACAGACACATTGTCAGACGGAACCACTATTACCGCAGAAGATGAATTTACTTTTATTGGTTTAAGAACTGTAGAAGATGCCTATACTGTAATTCCTAGTACTCCTAACTATAATTTTCAGGCAACTGAGTTTGGGACTATCGACGGCCCAGGATCTTTCTCTACAACTTTTACGGTTAAAAAGGGTGGGACAGCTTATACTTACGACGGCACTTCTACGTACGATGCAAATAGCTATAGATATGGAACAATTACAAATATAACACCTAATGGCGCTGTTGTTATTAATCCTAATACCCATATCGATGCAGCAACGGGAGCAATCTCAATAAGCACTAGTGCAGGTAGTTTCTTGATTGGGACTACAGTTACTCAGTGTAGTTTTGACGTAACTATTATAGATAATGCTGACGGAGAAACTATAGCAACAAGCAGAATTGTATTAAGTAAATCTCTTAATGGTATAAATGCAAGAACAGTAAAATTAACCGCTCCAGAGCAAGTAATTACTTATGACTCTACAGGGGCTACTCCCGATCCTAGCGCCCTTTTTCAAATTACAGCAGAACCCTTCAATACAACAGGTGTTCCCAAATATCAATTTTTAGTGAATGGATCACCTGTACAGGCTTCCAGTACAACTGCTACTTTTGACTATACACCCCCG
>Ga0115102_10268602_pt1 | contig 16728 bp, 31 predicted proteins | sample MBTome_5_FD_89644 | JGI IMG/M metagenome (GOLD analysis project Ga0115102, IMG submission 89644) | Marine eukaryotic communities from Pacific Ocean to study complex ecological interactions - MBTS_5May14_M2_3um Metatranscriptome... | ecosystem: Environmental > Aquatic > Marine > Oceanic | place... | reverse complement strand
TCTTGATTGTTTTATTCATTTTTTATTGATTATTATTGTTTTTATCCAAACGTTAATATATACATAATCTATTTTTGGAGAAATATCGTGTCTTTAGGTTTATTAGGTAATAAAATTGGCATGACTCAGATTTTTGATGATACTGGGAATATTATTCCTGTTACTATTCTAAAATTGGGTCCCTGTGTTATTACACAAATTAAAACAGTTTTAAGTGATGGCTACAATGCTATTCAGATTGGGTATGGATAAGTTCCAAGTAAATATTTGACTCAACCTAAATTGGGACATTTGCAAAAATCTAATATTCAACCATTGAAATATTTAAAAGAATTTCGGGTTAGTAATCCGGAAGATTTCACAATTGGACAAATACTAAATGTTGAATCTTTTGCAACGGGTCAATTGATTAATGTGACCGGAAAAAGTACAGGTAAAGGGTTTTCCGGTCTTCAAAAACGTCATAATTTCACTCGAGGTCCTATGACACATGGTTCGAAAAATCATCGAGCTCCAGGGTCTATTGGTATGGGTACATCGCCTGGTCGTGTTTTACCCGGAAAAAAAATGGCGGGTCAGTTAGGAAACAAAATTGCACATATTAAAAAATTAAAAGTTATTCAAGTAAATATTGATGAAAACATCTTAGTTGTGAAAGGTTCTGTCCCAGGTAAACCTGGTAACTTACTGAGTATTACAACGTCAGAATAATTTCTATAAATGATTACAGATAAAATAAACACATGACTGTTCAAAAATTTATTAAATATAATTCTTTAGATATAAATGGACAAGTCTTAAATGACGAACATAATTTAGAATTAAATGTACTTGAAAAATCTGGAAATTATTTAGTACACAAAGATATTTTAAGACATCAAATTTCTAAAAAACAAGGAACAACTTCGACAAAGACAAGAAGTGAAGTTCGTGGTGGTGGTCGCAAACCATGGAAACAAAAAGGAACCGGAAGGGCTCGTGCTGGGTCAAATCGTTCACCGCTATGGAAAGGTGGTGGTGTTATTTTTGGACCAAAACCAAAAAAAATTGTTTTAAAACTAAATAAAAAAGAACGGAAATTGGCCTTACAAACTTTGTTATATAATAAACGAAATGTTATTTCGGTAATCGATAACTTAGAAAGTATAGTTGATTCACCTAATACAAAAACATTCACAAATATATGTAATAATTGTGATATTAAACTTGAACAAAAAGTTTTAATTATTGTATCGAAAAAAACAACACCTTTAAAATTATCAGTTCGTAATTTAGAAAATGTTGAATTAATTTCTGCTTCAAATTTAAATACTTTAAGTTTATTAAAAGCAAAACAAATTTTATTAACTTCATTAGCAGTAAACGATATAAAGGAGATTTATTGTGGTTGATTCTTCATATTTTAATCGTAGTAGTTCTAATATCATAAAATATCCAATTATTACTGACAAAGCTACACGACTTTTAGAAAATAATCAATACAGTTTTGTTGTAAATCCATCTTCAGATAAAATTACGATTAAAGCAGCAATTGAATATTTATTTAATGTAAAAGTAGTAAAAATCAATACTTGTCAACTTCCAAGAAAGAAAAAACGTGTTGGTAAATATATTGGTTGTAAATCACAATATAAAAAAGCAATTGTAACTTTAGCTGATGGCGATACAATAAATTTGTTTGCTGAAAGTTAACAATTATAGAATCTAAAATAATAAAATTTATGAGTATTCGTCTTTATAAATCATATACACCAGGCACACGTAATCGTGCGTTATCAGCTTTTTCAGAGATTACAAAAAGTAAACCTGAAAAAAGTTTAATAAAAAAAAATCATCGTAGTAAAGGTCGGAATAACCGTGGTGTTATTACAATTCGTCACCGAGGTGGTGGACATAAAAGAAGATATCGAATTATTGATTTTCGACGAAATAAATATAATGCTGAAGGAACGGTAGCTTCTATTGAATATGATCCAAATCGTAACGCACGAATAGCTTTAATCCATTATCAAGATGGAGAAAAACGTTATATTCTACATCCTAATAAACTAAATGTTGGTGATAAAATAATGGCAGGTCCTGAATCTTCTATTAATATTGGTAATAATTTACCGTTATCAGAGATTCCACTTGGGACTTCGATTCACAATATTGAATTAATTCCAAATAAGGGCGGTCAAATTGTTCGTTCTTCAGGAACTTCTGCTAAAATTTTAGCAAAAGAAGGTGATTATATAACATTAAAGTTACCATCAAAAGAAGTTCGCTTAGTACGTAAAGAATGTTTTGCGACTATTGGTGAAATCAGTAATAACGATGCTTTTTTAGTACAAAGCGGTAAAGCAGGACGTACCAGATGGCTTGGAAAACGTCCAACAGTTCGCGGTTCTGTTATGAACCCATGTGACCATCCACATGGTGGTGGTGAAGGTCGAACTCCGATTGGAAGAACTAGACCATTAACTCCATGGGGGAAACCTGCTCTAGGAATGAAAACCCGAAAAGCTAAAAAAGCTAGTAGTGCCTATATTATTCGCCGTATATCGTAATTTAAATTTTAAGAAAATATATTAATTAAAATATTTTAAAGATGCCAAGATCATTAAAAAAAGGTCCTTTTATTGCCTACCATTTATTGAAAAAAGTAGATAAGATGAATGCTTCGGGAAAAAAAGATACCATTACAACTTGGTCGCGTAGTTCAACGATATTACCAAGTATGGTAGGACATACTATTGCCGTTTATAATGGAAAACAACATGTTCCAGTATTTATTTCAGACCAATATGTTGGGCACAAATTAGGAGAATTCGTATCAACTCGAACATTTAAAACACATATTAAAACCGATAGAAAGGCCAAACGTTAAGGAAAATTTTCTATGGTACAAAAGGTTGTAGATCCGAAGTTTAATATTAGAACTTTTAATATTAAATGTGATAAAAATTTATCACCACTTGCAAAAATAATTATAAAAAGTTTCAAATTTAAACTTTATTATTATGTTATTGACGATCTCCTATATCTTTTAAAATCAAATCCAGAGGAGCGTGATTACCTTTTACAAACTTTACATTCAACTGTCCTTTTTCTTCAGAACAGTCTATATATAAATTTTTTTGACATTTATATTTATGATATAAGCATAGATGAGGTATCAAATTCTAATAGGTTTATTAATCGAAAGTCAGAACAATTTCAAATTTCGAATAATATAACTATTAAATTAGCATATCAAGTTAAATCAGTTACGAAAAAACTCGAAACAACTTGGTAATGTGTTCTAATCCCAAAACTTGGATTTTGAAAATTACTTTGTATTTACAAGTACTCAAACAATTGTAGTAGAAATAGAAAAGAAATTAAAAAGAAAGAATTTATGTCTAATGTTCAATCAGTCAAAGCTGTCGCAAAATATATTAGAATGTCACCTCATAAAGTACGACGGGTTTTACACCAAATTCGTGGTCGTTCTTACCAAGAGGCATTAATGATCCTTGAATTTTTACCTTATGATGCAAGTGGACCTGTTTGGCAAGCTGTTCATTCAGCTGCTGCAAATGCAAAAAATAATTATGATTTAGATAAAAAAAAGTTAATTATCGATGAAGCATATGCTGATGAAGGACCAAGGTTAAAACGAATTCGACCACGTGCACAAGGTCGAGGATATCAAATTTTAAAACCTACTTGTCATATTACTGTCATTGTAAAAGCGACAGGTTAGTTAACTTTATAAATTGTATTTTAATTAAAAGGATTATTCGGTGGGACAAAAAACACATCCATTAGGATTTAGGTTAGGAATAACACAAGAGCATAGATCTGCTTGGTACGCAAATTTTAGTGATTATTCGAGTTTATTAGAAGAAGATAACAAAATTCGAACATATCTAAATAAATTAGCAAAAGCGGCTAGTATATCAGATATTAAAATTAATCGAAATGGGTCAGGAGATCAAATTCAATTAAATATCGAAACAGGTAGACCAGGAGCACTAGTTGGTGAAAATGGATTAGGAATTGAAAGTTTATTAAAGAATATTAAAAAATTTTTACCAAATAATCGACGCATTACAATTAATATAATAGAGGTTGAAAAAATTAATTTAAATGCTTCTTTAATTGCAGACCTAGTAGTTAAGCAACTAGAAGATCGCGTGGCATTCAGACGAGCAATTCGAGAAGCAATGCAAGCGGCTCATGAAGATAATGTTAGTGGTATTAAAATTCAAGTTTCTGGAAGATTGAATGGGGCTGAAATTGCCCGAAGTGAATGGATCAGAGAAGGAAGAGTACCTTTACAAACACTTCGTGCGGATATTGATTATTCTAATAAAGAAGCTAATACAATTTATGGCGTATTAGGAGTTAAAGTTTGGTTATTTAAAAATGAAATTTTAGCAAAATAGAAATCAAAATATATTTTATCAATTTAATTATTATGTTAAGTCCAAAAAGAACAAAGTACAGAAAATATCATCGCGGACGGATGCGTGGCAAAGCTACACGTGGTAATGAAGTTTCATTTGGCGAATATGGGTTACAAGCCTTAGAACCAACTTGGATTACGTCTCGTCAAATCGAAGCTGCACGTCGTACAATTACACGTTATACAAAGCGGGGAGCTTCATTATGGATTCGAATTTTTCCAGATAAAACAGTTACAGCTCGAGCAGCTGAATCACGGATGGGAGCTGGTAAAGGTGCAGTCGACTACTGGGTAGCAACTGTTAAACCTGGAACAATGTTATTTGAAATTGCATCTGTTCCCGAAGAAGTTGCGCGTGCTGCTTTTAATTTAGCAGCTTATAAATTACCAATAAAAACAAAATTTATTATTAGAATCGATACAAAATAAATTATGAGTTTACCTCAATTTAGTGATATTAAAACACTTTCAAATGTTGAAATATCTGAAGCAATTATTAAAACAGAAAAAGAATTGTTTAACTTAACATTTAAAAAAGCAACAAGACAACCTTTTAAATCCCATGAGATTAAATTTGCCAAACGTCAAATAGCTCAATTAAAAACGTTATTAACTTTAAGATTAGAGGCACTGGAAAAAACTACAGATAATGCAGTGAATAATCTAGTACAACAAAATAATTATTTGACTGGAAATTTTTAAACAAAATTTAATAACTATAAAGATTTGATAAGGAGTTTTAATGCCAGTAAAAGAAAAAGTTGGAATTGTGGTAAGTAACAAAATGCAAAAAACAATTGTTGTAAAAGTTGAAAGCCGTTATTCTCATCCTATTTATTCAAAAACGATGGTTAAGACCAAAAAATATGTAGCCCACGATGAATCAGGGCAATGTAATATTGGTGACCAAGTATTAGTTCAAGAAACCCGTCCATTAAGTAAACGTAAACGTTGGAAGTTAGTCAAAGTTCTTTCAAAATCATCTTTAATTAATTAAAATTAAATTTTTATGATCTATCCACAAACTATGTTGACAGTTGCCGATAACACCGGTGCTCGAAAAATTATGTGTATTCGAATTTTAGGTGGAAATCGAAAATACGCCAAAATCGGTGATACGATTATTGGGGTTGTTAAAGAAGCTATCCCAAATATGCCTATTAAACGATCTGATATCGTAAGGGCCGTTGTGGTACGTACCTGTAAATCTATTCGTCGTCAAGATGGCATGTTTATTCGATTCGATGACAATGCAGCCGTTGTTGTTAATTTAGACAATAATCCTCGTGGTACTCGTGTATTTGGACCAGTTGCACGTGAAATTCGTGATAAAAACTATTCTAAAATTGTTTCACTAGCACCGGAGGTTTTATAAATGTCAAAAGAACAAAAAATTCATGTTAAAATTGGTGATAATGTGAAAATCATTTCAGGTTTTAACAAAAATAAAACTGGAGAAGTTATTAAAATCTATCGAAAAACAGGAAGAATTCTTGTTAAAGGTATAAATTTTAAATTTAAACATATTAAACCAAATACAGATAATGAAGTAGGTGAGATTAAACAAATCGAAGCTCCAATTCATCATTCAAATGTAAAATTAAATGTAACTTAGTTATAAGAATATGCCGAACCCAAATTCATTAGAAGAAATCGCTGAAATTCATAGTCTACTTGAAAATATTAAACAAGAATATACTCAAGGAATACGCGGTGTTTTACAAAAAAATGATCCTGATCTTTTTAGGAATATTCATAGTATTCCGAAGCTAGAGAAAATCCAAATCAATCGTGGATTAGGACTATCTGCACAAAATACTAATATTTTGAAAAAAAGTATTCAGGAATTTAAAGCAATTACAGGTCAAAAACCCTTAATTACACGATCAAAGAAAGCTATTGCAGGCTTTAAAATTCGTGAAGATTTAGAATTAGGGTTAACTGTAACGTTACGAGGCGAAAAAATGTATGCTTTTTTAACTAAATTAATCTTCTTTACTTTTAGTCAAATTCGCGATTTTCGTGGTTTATCTGTTAGAAGTTTCGATAAAGCTGGAAATTATACATTAGGGTTAAATGAACAACTAATTTTTCCAGAAATTAATTACGAAGATGTCGATCAAGCTCAAGGTTTTACAATTACTTTAGTTTTCTCTTCATCAAGTCGAAAAACTAGATCAGCAACGATCGACAAAGTTTTAAACGGTATGCTTTTGTTAAAATTTTTACGTTTCCCTTTGAACGATTGTGGATATTATGAAAAATATGAATCATTAGCAGAAGTGAACAAATCTTGGGATAAGAAAAAACATTTACGCCGTAAAAGATGGTCTCAAGAATAGAAGTAATACTAAAAAAGAGATAAGGAGACAAATGTGGTAACAGATACTATTTCGGATATGTTAACTCGTATTAGAAATGCAAATATGGTTAAGCATCAAATTGTTCAAATACCTGCGACAAAAATGTCAAAAGCTATTGCATCAATTATGAAAGAAGAAGGGTTTATCGAAAACTTTGAGGTTTATAATGGAAACCCTCAATCGTATTTATTATTATCTTTAAAATATAAAGGACAATCCCGCGAACCTGTTATTTGTCATATTGAACGAATCAGTAAACCTGGATTACGTGTTTATGCAAATTCGAAAAAGTTGCCAAGGGTTTTAGATAATTTAGGAATTGCAATTATGTCAACATCAAAAGGTGTTATGACAAATTTAAAAGCTAAAGAACTTGGTGTTGGTGGTGAAGTTTTATGTTATATTTGGTAATTGGAGTAATTTAAATTATGTCACGTATTGGAAAATTACCAATTAAAGTACCTTCAAATGTTGATATTACATTAAATGGTCCAGAAATCCTTATTAAAGGACAATTTGGGACATTAGAAAACCGAATTCCTCAGGAATTAAAGGTTGAACAAAATGACGGTAAATTAATTGTTAGGGTAGAGAATCAAACATCTAAAAATCGTGCTTTACATGGTTTATATCGAACATTGATCAATAATATGATTATTGGGGTTTCGGAACAATTTCAATTAAAACTAAATTTGAATGGTGTTGGGTATCGTGCTACGGTTCAAGGAAAGTCAATTATTCTAAATTTAGGATATAGTCACCCGGTTGAAATGCCTATTCCGGAAGGTGTTTCCGTACAAGTAGAAAAAAATACAGCGATTACTCTAAAAGCTTGTGATAAAGAATTATTAGGGTTGTTTGCTGCGCAAATTCGTTCATGGCGAACTCCTGAACCATATAAAGGGAAAGGAATTATTTATGAAGGTGAAATTGTTCAACGTAAAGCTGGTAAATCAGGGAAAAAATAAATATTTGATTATACAAACTATTTTTAAAACATTAATATTAACGCTAAATTAAATTATGAAACTTTCAAAGCGGGTTTTATTAAAACTCAAAAATAAAAATAAAAAATTAAAACCTGAAAAATTTAAACGGTTAAAACGTGAGAGTTTACGCGGTTCGATTAAGGGAACTGAAGATCGACCACGATTATCCGTTTATCGTTCAAATGAAAATATTTATGCTCAAATTATTGATGATACAACATCACAAACATTAGTTTCTTGTTCAACATTAGATCGTGGGATTCTTTTAGAGACAAGAAATGGTCGAACATGTGATGCTTCAAGAATTATGGGAGAGAAATTAGCGGAACTTAGTCTTAAAAAAATATTACTAAAATTGTATTTGATCGCGGTCCTTACTTATATCATGGTCGAATTAAAGCATTAGCTGATGGTGCACGTGCTGGGGGTCTTCAATTTTAATTCTTAATCAAATCGTATTAAACGTTTAAAAATTTTTATGAGTACAAGTTTAAAACAAGTAAATAAGCCAAAAAAAAAACGTACGACGTAATGATAATCGAAATGAACCAAAATTTGCAGAACGATTAATTAAAATAAGTCGAGTTTCAAAAGTAACAAAAGGTGGTAAAAAACTAAGTTTCCGAGCAATCGTTGTTATAGGAGATGAGAACGGACAAGTTGGTGTTGGTGTAGCGAAAGCTGATGACGTTGTTAATGCTTTTAAAAAAGCAAAAACGGACGCTAGAAAACATTTAATTAAAATCCCAATTACAAAGTCTTTAACTATACCACATCGCGTAACAGGTATTTTTGGAGCATCTAAAGTTATTATGCGTCCTTCTATTGAAGGTTCAGGTGTAATTGCCGGTGGATCTATTCGAACAGTACTAGAAGTCGCGGGAATCAAAAATGTTATCGCAAAACAATTAGGATCCGATAATTTATTAAATAATGCTAGAGCTGCAATTTGTGGTTTGAATGCTTTAACGACGCAATCACAGGTAGCAAAAAAACGTGATATTAGTTTAAGCTAAAAAATACACTAACCTTCAAATATTAAAGTATGGTTAATCAAACTAATGATAAAAATATTCTTTTAAATCGTCTTTTATTAAGTTTAGGAATATTAGTGTTTATTCGAATTGGTACTTTTTTACCTGTTCCCGGAATTAATCATGGTCATTTAGCTTTTTATCTTGAACGTCATTCAATGACAAAAAGTTTAGTTAGTACATTTGCCGGTAATAGTACATTTGTAATTGGATTATTTACATTAAATATTTTTCCGTATATTAATGCATCAATTTTAATGCAAGTATTAATTAGTGCGTTTCCAAATCTTTCAAAATTGCAGAAAGAGGGTGGGGGTGAAGGAAGAAGAAGTATTAATAAATTAACCAGATTAGTTACTTTAGGTTGGGCATTAATCCAAAGTTTTAGTATTGCTTTTTATTTAAAAAGAGCTTTATTTGATTGGAATATTTACCTAGCAATTGAGATTATAATTTGGTTGACTACAGGAGCAATGATTGTTTTGTGGTTGAGTGAAATTATTACAGAGTATGGGTTAGGAAATGGCGCATCATTACTTATTTACACAAATATTGTTTCAAATTTGCCAAATTTTGGAAAAAATTTATTTGTAAATGTAGGAAATAATGTTTCAATTATTTCCTGGTTGTTTATAGCTTTAATATTTTTTATTGCAATATATGGAATTGTATTGTTGCAAGAAGGAACTCGTATTGTTCCGTTAATTTCATCAAAGCAATTAAATCAACCAACACGTTCATTATCAACACTAACTGATATTGAAAATAATTACATTCCATTAAGATTTAACCAAGCTGGAGTAATGCCGATAATATTAACAACTGCTGTACTTGTAGTACCAACGTACATTACAAATTTAGGTCTATTACCGATATTAACACTTCCAGCGTTTCTTAAATCATCAAAACTTATTTATTGGGTTAGTTATTTTATTTTAATTCTGTTGTTTAGCTCATTTTATTCAACAATTGTTCTTAACCCGAAAGATATTTCAAATGAATTACAAAAGATGGCTGTGTCGATTCCAGGAATCAGACCGGGTATTGAAACAACATTCTACTTAAAACAAGTTATGCAACGTGTAACTTATTTAGGTGCAATTATGTTATCAATTTTAGCAACATTACCAAATTTAATTGAAACCATTTTACCTGGTTCAAGTTTTAATGGTTTAGGAACAACATCGTTATTAATTTTAGTAGGTGTAATTCTCGACTTATCTCGAGAAATTCGAAGCATTATTCTTTCTAATATTTATAACGACATGTTTAATTAAACCATAGAGAAAAATTTAATTATTTACTAAATAACAATATGAAAGTTCGTCCATCTGTCAAAAAAATGTGTGATAAATGTCGTGTAATTAAGCGACATGGTAAGGTTATGGTGATCTGTGAAAATCCAAAACATAAACAACGTCAAGGTTAATAATTTTAAGGAGTTAAAATCGTGGTAAGATTAGTCGGAGTGGATTTACCAAGGAATAAACGGGTTGCTTATGCCTTAACTTATATTCATGGAATTGGTATTAATACAGCAAAACAGATTATTAAATTAGCAGATATTAGTGCAGATATTAGAACTAATGATTTAACAACTGAACAAACTGTTGCTTTACGTAAAGTATTAGAAGAAAGTGATTTAAAATTAGAAGGCGATTTAAGAAGATTTAACGGTTTAAATATTAAACGATTAAATGAGATTAATTGTCATAGAGGAAAAAGACACCGGAACAGTTTACCTGTTCGAGGACAACGAACTCGAACAAATGCACGTTCACGACGTGGCACTAAAAAAACAGTTACAGGTAAGAAAAAATAAGTATATTTTTTGTAAAATTCTAGGAATTAAAAATTTTATTTAATATGGCACAAAAAAGTCGAAAAACTAGTTTCAAAAAAGACAAAAATAATTTTGTTACTGGTGTAGTACATATTCAATCAACATTCAATAATACAATTGTAACGATTACAAATTTAGCCGGTGATACAATTGCATGGGCTTCTGCGGGAAGTTCTGGATTTAAAGGTGCTCGAAAAGGAACTCCTTTTGCTGCCCAAACGGCTGCAGAAAAAGCAGCAGTAGATGCTTTAGGTACAGGAATGAAAAATGTTGAAATTTTAATTAAAGGTCAAGGATCTGGTCGGGAAACAGCTATTAGGGCAATTGAAGGAGCAGGTTTTGAAATTCTTTCTATTCAGGATATAACTCCTGTCCCACATAATGGTTGTAGACCACCAAAACGTCGTAGAGTTTAAAAGTTTATATTTCGAAAAATTCTAAAATGAATTTAAACTGTGACTATGAATAATTTATATATTAAATGTCTAAAATCAGAGAAAAATGAATCTGGCTCCATGTATGGACAATTTTTAATAAATTCTTTGCAGCCAGGTCAGGGTATAACGGTTGGTAACCTTTTACGTCGAGTTTTACTCAGTGATTTAGGTGGTACTACAATTACTGCCGTTAGAATCGCAGGTGTTAAAGATGAATTTTCGATTATTCCGGGTGTTCGTGAAGATATTTTGGAGATTTTACTAAATTTAAAAGGGATTGTTTTTAAAAATAGAACTACAGATATTTCTTTTGGACGTTTAAAGATTAAAGGACCAGCTGTAATAACTGCAGATTCTATACAATTACCGTCAAATTTAGAGATTGTAAATCCAAATCATTATATTGCAACAATTTCGACATCAAATGTTTTAGAAATCGAATTTAAATTTGAGTATGGTACAGGTTATAAATTAGCTGGACAAACATTTTGTGAAAAATCCGAAGATTTTTTACAAATCGATGCGATTTTTATGCCAATACAAAAAGTCGATTTCAAAATTGAAAACATATATGACAATTCTAATTCGATTACTGAACGTTTATTTTTAAATATTTGGACAAATGGAAGCCTTTCACCCGAAGATGCAATTTTATCTGCGTCACGGTTTATTGTTGAATTATTTAATTCAATCATGGAAAATAAATTTACACAGCAAATTGATAAGGTCGAAGTGGCTAAGGATAATCTAATTCCAATTAATCCTCATATAAATATCGCAATTGAGGAATTACAATTATCGGTTCGAGCTTACAATTGTTTAAAACGTGCTGAAATCAATACTATCGGTGATTTATTAGAATATTCACCTGAAAAATTACAAGAACTAAAAAACTTTGGCCGAAAATCAGCGGATGAAGTTTTTACAACTCTTAAAAACAAACTAGGAATAGTTTTAAAGTAGTTATTTATTTTATTAATAAATATTTTATGAACGAAACATTTATTCCAGCTTCTAATTATAATAAAAAGAAATGGTATTTAATTGACTGTAAAGATAAACAATTAGGTCGAATTTCTTCATCTATAGTTAAAGTCTTATCTGGAAAAGTTAAATCTTACTATCATCCATCAATGGATACAGGTGATTATGTAATTCTGATTAATGCAGAAGCACTTACAGTAGACCGACATATTGAACGATTTCATGTATTCCGACCAGGACGTCCAGGATCATCACTTAAAAAAATTGTCAACGGTCTTCCACAACAAATAATTGAAAATTGTATTTTCCGTATGATGCCTAATGGAACGGCAAAACGTCAATTACCAAATAGATTGAAGATTTATCAAGGTCCAAAACATCCTCATAATGCACAAAATCCAATTTACATAGAGGATATTGAAAATTTTACTACTAACTAATAATAATTTTTATGAATACAATTCTAGAATCTAATTTTCAAAAAGATAAAATTGGTCTTGGAAGAAGAAAACAAGCGGTCGCTCGAGTATTTCTTGTACCAGGAGAAGGAAACCTTATTATTAATAAGGTTTCTGGAGAAAAATATTTACAATATAATACAATCTACTTAGATAAAATTTGGGATCCATTAAAAAAATTAAACCTGGAAAACCAATTTAATATTATAGTAATTGCTAATGGTGGCGGGTTAACAGGTCAAACAGATGCCATTCAACTTGGTGTTGCGAGAGCGATTTGCCAAATAGATCCACAACATCGTCAAATATTAAAACCATTTGGATTTTTAAGCCGAGATGCTCGGATTAAGGAACGAAAAAATATGGTTTAAGAAAAGCAAGAAAAGCACCACAGTATTCAAAACGTTAATAAATTTACTAAAAATATGCCAAAAGCTGATATTCACCCAGAATGGTTTTCTAATGCACCTGTATACTGCGATGGAAAACCTTTATGTACAATAGGTTCAACAAAAAAAGAATTACAAACTGATATTTGGTTAGCAAATCATCCATTTTACAGTAATTCTCTAACAATTATTGATAGTGAAGGTCGTGTTGAGAGATTTATGAAAAAATATGGTTTGAATTCATCAAATTAAAAACTCTTTATACTAAATTTATTTATCAATTTTAAATTATATGCCAACTATTCAACAATTAGTTCGTTCACGACGAATACAAATTAAGAAAAAAAACAAAATCCCCAGCATTAGTAAATTGTCCACAACGACGAGGTGTTTGTACACGTGTTTACACTACAACACCGAAAAAACCAAATTCTGCAATTCGTAAAGTTGCACGTGTACGATTATCTTCAGGATTTGAAGTAACTGCATATATTCCAGGGATTGGACATAATTTGCAAGAGCATTCTGTTGTTTTAATTAGAGGAGGACGTGTCAAAGATTTACCGGGTGTTCGATACCATATTGTCCGAGGAGCTTTAGATAGCGGTGGAGTAAAAGATCGAACACAAGGTCGTTCAAAATATGGCGTTAAAAAACCGAAAAAAGACAAATAATTAGTAAGAAATTTCCGTATAATTTTATGAATAGACTAAAAATATTACTATTTATAAAATTATATTTTCACATCAACATATTAGATTATTCTTTAAATTACATTAATATTATGTCTCGTCGAAATATTTCGAAAAAACGATTTCCCCAAGCAGATCCTACATATAATAGTTATCTTGTAAGTTTATTGACTACAAGAATTTTAAAATCAGGTAAAAAAAATATAGCACAAAATATCGTTGATGGTGCTTTTGATATTATCAAAGCCAAAACCAATGAAGATCCGGTCGTAGTTTTTGAGAAAGCTATTAAAAACGCAAGTCCTGTTGTTGAAGTAAAAGCCCGGAGAATTGGAGGTTCAACATACCAAGTACCTATTGAAGTAAGTGGATTTAGAGCAACAAATTTAGCTCTACGGTGGTTAATTTCATATTCTCACGGTCGTGTTGGTAGAAGTATGTCAATCAAATTAGCTAGTGAAATCATTGACACAGCAAACGACATCGGTAATACTATTAAGAAGAAAGAAGAAACACATAAAATGGCTGATGCAAATAAAGCATTTGCGCATTTTAGATATTAAAACAAATTTATTAATTCTCGCTAAAAGCTTTTTAAATAACATTAAATAAAATTGTAAGGAACTTCCTAAAATGGCACGTGAAAAATTTGAACGTACAAAACCTCATGTTAATATTGGTACAATTGGTCATGTAGATCACGGTAAAACAACTTTAACTGCAGCTATTACCGCTACTTTAGCTTTAGAGGGAGATAGCGCCGCTAAAGCATATGATGAAATTGATGGTGCGCCTGAAGAGAAAGCTCGTGGAATTACAATTAATACATCTCACTAGAATATCAAACAGAAACTCGTCATTATGCACACGTAGATTGCCCAGGACACGCAGATTATGTAAAAAATATGATTACAGGTGCTGCTCAAATGGATGGTGCAATTTTAGTAGTATCAGCTGCTGATGGCCCAATGCCACAAACACGTGAACATATTTTATTATCAAAACAAGTAGGTGTTCCTGATATTGTTGTATTCTTAAATAAACAAGATCAAGTTGATGATGAAGAATTATTAGAATTAGTGGAGTTAGAAGTTCGTGAATTATTATCTGCCTATGATTTCCCAGGTGATGATATTCCAATTTGCCCTGGCTCTGCATTACAAGCGATTGAAGCAATTTCTGCAAATCCTACAATCAAGCGTGGCGATAATCCATGGGTAGATAAAATCTATGCATTAATGGATGCTGTAGATGAATACATTCCAACACCTGAACGTGATACTGAAAAAACTTTCTTAATGGCAATTGAAGATGTTTTCTCCATTACAGGTCGAGGTACAGTAGCAACAGGTCGAATTGAACGTGGTATTGTAAAAGTTGGTGAGACTGTTGAAGTTGTAGGTATCGCTGATACTCAAACAACAACAATTACTGGTATCGAAATGTTCCAAAAAACATTAGATGAAGGTTTTGCTGGAGATAACGTAGGTATTTTATTACGTGGTGTTACACGTGAAGATATTGAACGTGGAATGGTATTAGCGCAACCAGGAACGATTCAACCTCATACAAATTTTGAGTCAGAAGTATATGTTTTAACAAAAGATGAAGGTGGTCGACATACTCCGTTCTTTACAGGTTACCGACCACAATTTTATGTTCGAACAACAGATGTTACTGGTGCAATTACACAATTTACAGCTGATGATGGAACTGTAGTAGAAATGGTAATGCCAGGTGATCGTATTAAAATGACAGCTGAGTTAATTTATCCAGTAGCTATTGAAGAAGGAATGCGTTTTGCAATTCGTGAAGGTGGCCGAACAATTGGTGCTGGTGTTGTTTCTAAAATTGTTAATTAAATAAAGAAATTTATGGAAATAAAAACGAATGAAAAAATTCGTGTACGTTTAGAGTCTTTTAATCATGAACTTTTAATGTCATCATGCCGAAAAATTATTGATCTTGTTCAATCGCATGATATAAATAAGTTTAGTCTAGTTTCTTTACCAACTGATAAACGTATTTATTGTGTATTACGTTCACCCCATGTTGATAAAGATTCAAGAGAACATTTTGAGATCCGAACTCATAAACGAATTTTAGATATTTCTTATGATCCAAGCATAAACATGTTTGAATTATTATCAAAATCGGACTTACCGCCAGGAATATTATACCGAATTTGTTTATCGTAAAATACTAGATAATATTATAGTAATTTTTATTGCTATAATATTGTCACACATTAATAATAAATACCCATATAATAAAACAATGGAATTAGATTATTCGTATGAATGTACTTTGTCCATCTTGATAGAAAATCAACCAAGTATTTTAACGCGGGTTATTGGTTTATTAAGTCGACGAGGCTTTATGATTGACAGTTTAGCAATAGGAGCTACTGAATACGAGGGATTATCACGTATTATAATAGTATTACCTGGAAATTTACGTTTAGTAGACCAGTTAACGCGTCAGCTTTATAAATTATTACCAACCATAAAAATCTTTAATTTAACCAATTCACCGTCTATTACACGTGAGTTAATTTTAGTTAAAATATTTGCAAAGAATCCGGAACGTCAAGAAATTATTGAACTTGCACGAGTATTTGACTTAAATATTATTGATTACACAAATAAAACCATAACTCTTGAGATTACAGGTGATGGAAGAAAAATTATTGCCATCGAGCAAATCTTGCATAAATTTGGAGTACTAGAAAAGGTTCGAACAGGGAAAATTGGCCTAACAAGAGAATCTTTAGCTGTAGGACAGCTTTATACAATAGATCGTGAACCTACACGTCGTCAAATTTTAGATTCACACATAGCTGAAATAGAAGCAAAAATTTATATATAGTTAAAAAAATGGGGACGGAGGGACTTGAACCCTCACGCACTATCACTAGGCAATGGATTTTAAGTCCATCGTGTCTACCAATTCCACCACATCCCCTTTACTGATATACTAAGTATATATAAGATATTAGAAAAAAGCAACGTTATTGAAAAACTGTAGTAGGCGGCACCCAGATTCGAACTGGGGATAGAGGATTTGCAATCCACTGCCTTACCACTTGGCCATACCGCCTATTCTAG
>Ga0115102_10570051_pt1 | contig 16931 bp, 29 predicted proteins | sample MBTome_5_FD_89644 | JGI IMG/M metagenome (GOLD analysis project Ga0115102, IMG submission 89644) | Marine eukaryotic communities from Pacific Ocean to study complex ecological interactions - MBTS_5May14_M2_3um Metatranscriptome... | ecosystem: Environmental > Aquatic > Marine > Oceanic | place... | reverse complement strand
TAGAAATTATTTTATTGATCGTTACTTATAACCAATTTCAATTAAAGTTACTATTTATATAATTTAGTTTGGAGAAATAAATGAGTATCGGATTATTAGGAAATAAAATTGGAATGACGCAAATTTATGATGAATTAGGTAATATTATTCCAGTTACAATCTTGAAAGTTGGACCCTGCATTGTAACACAGATCAAAAATGTTTTAAAAGACGGATATAATTCTATTCAAATAGGTTATCGTGAAGTACCTAGTAAATCATTAAATCAGGCTCAATTAGGACATTTACAGAAATCTAATATTCAACCATTGAAATATTTGAAAGAATTTCGTTTAAATGAAAATACGGAAAAATTTAAAGTTGGACAAGTTCTAAATATAGATTCTTTTTCTGTTGGACAATATGTTAATGTGCGTGGAAAAAGTATAGGTAAAGGTTTTTCTGGTCTTCAAAAACGTCATAACTTTACCCGAGGTCCTATGACACATGGGTCAAAAAATCATCGAGCACCAGGCTCTATTGGTATGGGTACAACACCTGGCCGAGTATTACCTGGTAAAAAAATGGCAGGCCAATTAGGGAATAAAATAACGACTATAAAAAAACTTAAAATAGTTCAGATAAATAGTGATGAAAATCTTTTAATTATAAAAGGATCGGTTCCAGGTAAACCAGGAAATCTATTAAATATTTTACCTTTCGAATAAGTTAATTAAAAATTAAAAATACAAAAATTTATAATATGAAAATGAATTTTCAAAACGTAAAAATTATTTATCCTAAGATTTTAACAGCTAAATTAGCAATCACTGAATTAAAAAAAATAATAAAAGAATATCCACAAGAAGTGATAATCTCTAGTGATGTAAACAAAATTTTAACAGCTAAATCTAAAACAATAGGATATGACCCTATATTTTCAACAGGAGAAAAAGCCAACTTAAGATGTAAATTAAAATTAAAAATTATTGAAAGATCTGGAAATTATTTAGTTCATAAAGATATTCTAAGATATCATAATTCAAAAAGACAGGGAACTGTTTCAACAAAAACAAGAAGTGAAGTAAGGGGCGGAGGCCGAAAACCTTGGAAACAAAAAGGAACAGGTCGGGCTCGCGCAGGATCAAACCGTTCTCCTCTATGGAAAGGTGGTGGAGTAATTTTTGGCCCTAAATTACGAAATAAAAAATATAAATTAAATAAAAAAGAACATCGTTTAGCTTTACAAACTTTACTTCACAATAAAAAAGATAACATCTTGGTAATTAATTCGTTAGAAGAATACTTCAAAATACCTAAAACTAAAGAATTTTATAAAATTTGTAAAAATTGTAATATTAATTTAAAACATAAAGTATTAATCGTTGTTGCCCATAAAACGCTTTCATTAAAATTATCACTCAGAAATATTGAAAATATTGAGTTAATATCTTCTGAAGAATTAAATCTATTAAGTTTAATAAAAGCGAAACAAATAATTTTAACTCCATTAGCAATGGCTAAGATAAATAATTTTAATACTATTAATGATAGTACAAAACATGGGGGATCCCTTCGTATTATATTTAATAATGATGTAGATCGTATAAATGAATTCGTTAACGATTACATGGATTCTCTTAATGACCACGATATTTATAAATTATGTGAAGGAGGCTTCTTGTGAATATTAAACTATTTAAATATCGTTTTGCAAGAAGATGGTTTAACCTTAGTAGTGAAGAAATAATAAAATATCCTATTGTTACCGAAAAATCTACTAAACTATTAGAGAATAATCAATATACATTTATTGTTGATCGCTACTCAAACAAGTTAACAATTAAATCGGCAATAGAAGATTTATTTAATGTTAAAGTAATAAAAGTGAATACTTGTCGGCTCCCAAAAAGGAAAAAACAGGTAGGTAAATATATAGGTTGGAAATCACAACATAAAAAAGCAGTTATAACTTTGTCTGAAAATGATATAATAAATTTATTTGATGACAACTAATTATTAATTATTAAACTAAAGAATTAGATAATGGCTATTCGTCTTTATAAATCGTATACTCCGGGAACAAGAAATCGAGCATTGTCAGATTTTAGTGAAATAACAAAATCGAGACCAGAAAAAAGTTTATTACGAAAAAATCATAGAAAAAAGGGTAGAAACAATAGAGGTATTATAACAGTTCGTCATAGAGGTGGAGGTCATAAACGCCTATACAGATTAATAGATTTTAAAAGAAATAAAACTGATATAGAGGGACGTATCCTAGCTGTTGAATATGATCCAAACCGAAATTCTCGGATTGCTCTAGTTCAATATAAAGATGGTGAAAAACGATATATTCTACATCCAAAGAATTTAAATGTTGGAGATTTTGTAAGTTCTGGATCAAATATTCCTTTGAAAGTTGGAAATTCAATGCCATTAGATAAAATTCCTTTGGGAACATCTGTTCATAATATTGAATTAATTCCGCGAAAAGGAGGTCAAATTGTAAGATCAGCAGGTACATTCGCAAAAATTTTAGCTAAAGAAGGAAATTATATTACTCTTAGATTACCCTCTAAAGAAATTCGTCTTTTACGAAAAGAATGCTTTGCTACTATAGGTGAAATTAGTAATAGTGATAGTTTTTTAATTCAAAGTGGAAAAGCCGGGAGAACTAGATGGTTAGGAAAACGTCCGACAGTTCGTGGTTCAGTTATGAATCCATGTGATCATCCTCACGGGGGTGGTGAAGGTAGAGCTCCCATCGGTAGAACGCGTCCATTGACTCCTTGGGGTAAACCGGCATTAGGTATAAAAACACGAAAAAATAAAAAATTGAGTAATGCATATATTCTTCGTCGTCGACCATAATTAAAAAATAACTTACAATGGAGATTTAAAAATGTCACGATCATTAAAAAAAAGCCCATTTGTGGCTTATCATTTATTAAAAAAGATTAATCAAGCAAATATTAATGGAAAGAAAGATTCGGCTATTATTACTTGGTCGAGGTCATCAACGATAATCCCGAGTATGGTAGGGTTTACAATTTCAGTATATAATGGGAAACAACATGTTCCAATTTTTATTTCTGATCAATTAGTAGGGCACAAATTAGGGGAATTTGTACCTACTCGTAATTTTAAATCGCATATTAAGAATGACAAAAAAACAAAACGGTAAGTATACATATTGTAATCGAAATAATTTAATTAAAAATAGTAAACAAAAAATCTTCTTTTCAAACTCCTAATTAAAATGATGTTTAGATAAATTATTTGTATTTTACACAATATTTCAGCAAGGTAAAATCTCAAATTTTTATTAATACTTGGGCTCATTGCAAACCAAATTTTTGGTTAGATTAAATTCATTAGAAAGTCTGAATGTTTTTTAAGATTATTAATTACAAAACTTATAAGTTTTATTATGCGTAAAAAGAAAATATCTAAAGTTGTAAAAACAAGCGGGTCGAAAATTAGAAAAATTTCAATTTTGAAAAAAAAAGAGCAACAACCTTGGGGAAATTATCGAAAAAATCGTATATCAATTTATCAATGTGGTTGTAGTGAATTAAGTAAACAAGTTAACGAAGAGAAAAATATTAAAAAAAATCGAACTGGATTAAGTAATGGTAAATTATTACCTTATCAAGATAAAATAAAAATAAGATTTAAGAGTAGAATTCAAAATAGTGGAAAATTTTATTTTATTAAAAATTATAGACTCATTGAAAAACCTTTAAGTAGACAATTTCTTAAAACGTTTCAATTAAATTATAAATTACCTTTACCAAAAACTAGTAGAGATATTTTAAATAGTTTTAGTAATAAATATATTTATTATGCAATTGATGATATTTTATATTTGCTTGATTCAAATCCAATTGAACGTGATAATTTGTTAAATATACTATACTCTTGTATGGTATCATTGCACAATGAATTTTCTATTAGTTTCTTTGACATATGGATTGATTCGATTTATTTTAATGATATTTGTGAAACAAATAGATTTTTAAAATCTCAAATTGTAAAAAACAATCAAACTTCTAATTTAATAATATCAGTGAAATTACATTATTTTAAACGTATACCAATTAAAAAACCAGAACCAATTTGGTGACTTAATTTGTTTATGGAACATTTATCCAGAGTAATTTAATATATATATATATAAAATCAATATTAATGTTATGCCAAATAATCAATTAATTAAAGCTAAAGCAAAATATATCCGTATGTCTCCTCACAAAATTCGAAGAGTTTTAGATCAATTACGAGGTCGTTCATATAAAGAAGCATTAATGATCCTTGAATTTTTACCCTATAATGCAAGTGGCCCTATTTGGCAAGTAATACATTCAGCAGCTGCAAATGCCAAACATAACTATGGATTAAAAAAAAAAAGATTTGATAATCGATCAAATTTTCGCGGATGAAGGTCCGAAGTTAAAACGCATTCGACCTCGTGCACAAGGTAGAGCCTACAAAATACTTAAACCAACTTGTCATATAACAGTAGTATTAACAAAACTAGATTAAAAATTAAATTTATTTTTTACAAGGATTAATTTATGGGACAAAAAACACATCCTTTAGGATTTCGACTAGGAATTACACAAGAACATAAATCGACATGGTATGCAAAATTTGATCAGTATCCACAAATCTTAAAAGAAGATGATAAAATTAGAACTTATTTAAATAAATTATCTAAAACTAAAAGTATTTCAAATGTTTACATAAATCGCGACGGATTAAATAACCGAATACTTTTAAATATTGAAACAGGAAAACCAGGACTTCTTATAGGTAAACTTGGAAAAGACTTAAAATCTTTACTTAATAATATTAAAAAGTTTTTACCGGCTAACCGTGAATTAACAATTAAAGTTCTTGAAGTGGAACAGGTAGATTTAAATGCAAATCTGTTAGGTGATCTAGTTGTAGAGAAGCTAGAAAAACGTATAGCATTTCGACGTGCAATAAGGGATGCTTTAAAAAGGTCACAAAAACAAAATGTTAAAGGTATCAAAATACAAGTTTCTGGTCGTTTAAATGGAGCTGAAATTGCAAGAAGCGAATGGATTAGAGAGGGTCGGGTCCCATTACAAACCTTGCGAGCAAACATTGATTACGCAACAAAAGAAGCAAATACAATTTACGGTGTACTAGGTGTAAAAGTTTGGTTATTTAAAAATGAAATTTTGACAAAATAATAAATTTTAGTACTTAACTTTTTTAAATTTATAAAATTAATATTAATAATTATGCTAAGTCCAAAGAAAACTAAATACAGAAAGTATCATCGGGGTAATATGAAAGGAAAAGCTACTAAGGGAAATATTATTTGCTTTGGTGATTTTGGACTACAGGCTATTGAACCTGCTTGGATGACATCTCGACAAATTGAAGCAGCTCGCCGTACTATTACGCGTTATACAAAACGGGGTGCAAAATTATGGATTAGAGTATTCCCTGATAAACCTGTAACTGCTCGTGCAGCTGAATCGCGCATGGGATCAGGTAAAGGTGCAGTTGATTATTGGGTAGCAGTTATAAAACCAGGAACAATTTTATTTGAAATTAGTTCAGTGCCAAAAACAGTAGCTAAAGCTGCCTTAAATTTAGCTTCTTATAAATTACCTATGAAAACTAAAATTCAAGAAGTAAGTTATAGTCTGGATTAAATGAATATTATATATTCAAAGTCTGTGTTCAATAAATCTAATAAAACAGGTTGTTTTAACTAAAATCATTTTAAAACGAATTCATAGAAATTCCTAGAACTGATATTTAGAATATATATAGAAGAAGCATACGTTAAATAATTGACATAAGTCCTCCTTTGTTTACATAAATAAGAACTGGTTTATAATTTTAAATATATTTTAACTTATAAGCTACCTGTATATGGAAAATGTCTGGTTTTAACTATCTAAAAATTGTATAATTAATATAAAATAAGTATTCTTAATTTTAAGGAGTTTAAATGGTAACAAAAGAACAAATTGGTCTAGTAGTTAGTAATAAAATGCAGAAAACTATTGTAGTAAAGATCGAAAAAAGATACCCTCATCCAATTTATTCAAAAACTATGCTAAGAACTAAAAAATATTTAGTGCATGATAATCTTGAAGAATGTAATATTGGTGATAAAGTATTAGTACAAGAATGTCGTCCTTTAAGTAAACGAAAACGTTGGAAATTAGTTAAGATTATTTTAAAATCATCGTTAGTTAATTAAAAAGTATTTTTATGATTTATCCTCAAACAATGTTAACCGTCGCAGATAATACTGGTGCAAAAAAAATTATGTGTATTCGAGTTTTAGGTGGTAATAAAAAATATGCGAAAATTGGCGATACTATTATTGCTGTAGTTAAAGAAGCTGTTCCAAATATGTCAGTTAAACGTTCAGAAATCGTTCGGGCAATTATTGTTCGGACACGAAAAACAATTCGTCGGGCTGATGGAATGTATATCAGGTTTGATGACAATGCAAGTGTACTTGTAAACTCAGACAATAATCCAAAGGGTACTAGAGTTTTTGGACCTATCGCTCGAGAAATTCGTGATAAGAATTTATCAAAAATTGTATCACTAGCACCGGAGGTACTATAAAATATGAAACAACGTAAAACGCATGTTAAAGTTGGTGATAATGTACTGATTATTTCAGGATTTTATAAAAATCAAACAGGCCAAGTAACGAGTATCAATAAAAAAACAGGTAAATTGATAGTAAAAGGAATTAATTTTAAGTCGAAATATACTAAACCACGGTTTGAAAGTGAAATTGGTGAAATTAAACAAATTGAAGGTTCAATAGATCATTCAAATGTCAAAATATTATTAAGTGGGGTTCAATAATACTAATATGCTAAATCAACATTCAATAGAAGAAATTGCTGAAATTCATAATTTATTACATAATATTAAAGAAGAATATAAGAACGGGATTAGACCTACTCTTTTAAAAAATAGCTCAAATTTATATAAGAACACTCATACATTACCTAAACTTAAAAAAATTCAAATTAATCGTGGTCTTGGATTAGCAGCATTAAATACTAATATACTAAAAAAAAGTATTCAAGAATTTGAAACAATTACAGGTCAAAAACCTGTAGTTACAAAATCAAAAAAAGCAATTGCTGGATTTAAAATTCGTGAAAACATGGAATTAGGCTTAACTGTTACACTAAGAGGTGAAAAAATGTACACATTTTTAACAAAATTAATCTTTTTTACTTTTGCACAAATTCGTGACTTTCGTGGATTATCATTACGAAGCTTCGACAAATCTGGGAATTTTACTTTTGGTTTAAAAGAACAATTAATTTTTCCAGAAATTGATTATGATGATATAGAACAAACACAAGGTTTTACAATTACAATTGTTTTAGATAATTGTTTACCAAAATACCGTAGAAAAACTATTGATAGGATATTAAATGGAATCATTTTATTTAAATTTTTACGTTTTCCTTTAAATGATAGTGGTTATTATAACAAATACTCTTCGTTACCTGAGATTAACCAAGTTTGGGATCGAAAAAGTCATTTAAAACGAAAACGTTGGTCTCAAGAGTAATTTATAAAATTAGAAATTTTGAAGGAGAAAATTATGGTTACAGATAAGATTTCTGATATGTTAACACGAATTCGAAATGCTAATATGGTAAAACATCAGATTGTACAAATCCCATTTACAAAAATGTCATTAGCCATAACAGAAATATTAAAAAACGAAGGTTATATTGAAAATTTTGAAAATTTTGAAGAAGATAATAAGGAATATTTAATAATTTCATTAAAGTATATAGGAAAGGATCGTAAGCCTGTCATTTCGAAATTAAAAAGAGTAAGTAAACCTGGACTAAGAATTTATACGAATTCTAAAGAATTACCAACCGTTTTAGATAATTTAGGTATTGCTATTATTTCTACATCAAAAGGAGTAATAACAAACTTAAAAGCCAAAGAACTTGGTATTGGTGGCGAGATTTTATGTTATATTTGGTAAATTAAGGAGTATAGAGAATGTCACGTATTGGAAAATTACCCATAAAAATACCAAATGATGTTAATATTAGTTATAATATTGAATCAAATTTTTATGAAATTATTGTCAAAGGAAAATTTGGTACATTACAGACTTCAATTCCCAAAATTATAAAAATTAAACAGGAAGAAGATATATTAAGAGTTAATTTAGAAGGAAATACAAAAAACGGTAAGTCTCTTCATGGATTATACCGAACTTTAATTAGTAATATGATTATTGGAGTATCAGAACAATTTGAATTAACTTTAATATTGAAAGGTGTGGGATACCGTGCAATTCTTCAAGGTCAGGAAATTATTTTAAATTTAGGATATAGTCATTCAGTCAAAATTGAAATTCCAAAACCTATAACAGTTGATATTGCTCAAAATAATATAATAAACTTAAAATCATGTGATAAAGAACTTTTAGGTCTGTTTGCTTCGAACATTCGTTCGTGGCGATGTCCTGAACCCTATAAAGGAAAAGGTATTTTATATAAAGATGAACAAATTATCCGTAAAGCTGGTAAGTCAGGTAAATAATTTTTATTTAGACTTCCATTAATTGAACTAAAATGATATAATATAAGTACGTAATCACAACTATGAAAATTTCAAAACAATTATTATCAAAAATAAAAAATAAGAACAAACGCTTAAAACCTACTAAGTATAAGATTTTAAAACGTGATAAATTACGTGGTAAAATTAAAGGAAATAGTTTAAGACCTCGTTTATCAGTATATCGTTCAAATGAAAATATTTATGCTCAAATCATTGATGATAGACCAATAGGTATAGATAATTTAATTTGTACTAAATCACGAGGGTCAATAACACTTGTTTCTTGTTCAACTTTAGATAGGAAAATAAAATTAGAAGTAAAGAATACTCGAACTTGTGAAGCTTCGCGATTAGTGGGAAAAAGATTAGCAGAATTATGTTTAGAAAAAAATATATACCGTGTTGTTTTTGATAGAGGTCCGTATTTATATCATGGAAGAGTTAAAGCTCTAGCAGATGGTGCCCGTTTAGGGGGCCTTAATTTCTAACCTAATATACAGTATAATTAAAAAGTTTTATGAATAGTGATTTAGTAAAAATAAATAAATTGAAAAAGAATTCGCGGCGTAAAAGTAATATACAAGAACAAAATTTAATAGAACGTTTAATAAAAGTTAGTCGAGTATCAAAAGTTACAAAAGGTGGTAAAAATCTAAGTTTCCGTGCAATTGTTGTTGTTGGAGATGGAAATGGTAAAGTAGGTGTTGGTGTAGCAAAGGCGGATGATGTCGTGAATGCTTTCAAAAAAGCAAAAACAGATGGTATGAAAAACTTAATAAGTATTCCTTTGACTAAGTCACTAACTATTCCACACGACGTTATAGGTCGATTTGGTGCTTGTAAAATTGTTATGAGACCTGCTATCGAAGGTTCAGGCGTTATCGCCGGCGGTGCTGTTAGAATTGTTCTAGAAGTTGCTGGTGTTAAAAATGTTATTGCAAAACAATTAGGCTCAAATAATTTATTAAATAATGCTCGAGCTAGTATTTGTGCTTTAAATCAGTTGACAACAAAAAATGAAGTTTCAAAAAAACGAAATTTGAATTTAGAATAAAATAATAACATCATAATATATTAAAAAACCAGTGTTTATTACAAATAAATTAGTTACTCGCATTATTCTAAAACGTTTTTTAATTACTATAGCTATAATTTTATTTATTCGAATTGGAAGTTTTATACCAGTTCCAGGAGTTAATCTTATAGACCTAGCCTTATTTATTGAGAAGGATTCGGCTACAACAAACCTTGCTTCTCTTTTTTCAGGGAAAGGTACTTTTAAAATTGGTTTATTTACCCTAAGTATTGTTCCATATATTAATGCATCAATTATTACTCAAATTTTAGTAAAATCGTCACCTTTTTTATCAGAATTACAAAAAGAAGGTGATTTATATTCAAAAAGATATATAAATCGTTTAACAAGATTTATTGCTTTAATCGTAGCATTATTTCAAAGTATTAGTTTAAGCCTCTACTTAAGACCTATAATATTCGATTGGAATATTGGATTACTTTTGGAAATTGTCATATCATTAACTACTGGAAGTATGATTGTATTATGGTTAAGTGAAGTCGTAACAGAGTATGGTTTAGGAAATGGTCCTTCAATTCTTGTTCTTACAAATATTCTTTTAACTTATCAAAATATTAATAAAGGTTTAATAAAAGAAAATGAAACAATTTCTTCTATAATTATAAATTATAGCCTTTTCCTAATTTCCACATGCATAATTGCAAAATTACAAGAAGGAATACGTAAAGTTCCAATAATATCGTCAAAACAATTACAAATGAAATCTGATTTAACTGGAAATTATATACCTTTTCGGGTAAATGAGGCTGGAATAGTGCCCATTATTCTAACAACAAGTATTTTAGTTTTACCTAGTTATCTAAATAGAATAGGCATTTCCTTAGGTATATTTCCTTTATTTTCTCAATTAAATCTGCCTTACATAGAAGAATTCTCAAAAATAATATACTGGTTATCTTACTTTGTCTTAATTATAGTATTTAGTTTATTCTATACACAAATTGCTTTGAATCCTAAAGATTTGGCTGACCAGTTAAAAAAAATGGCAGTAGCATTACCAGGTTTGAGACCTGGTAATCAAACAGCTTTTTTTTTGAAAAAAGTGATTGAACGACTAACATTCATAGGTTCTTTTTTATTGGCGATAGTTGCTACTTTGCCTAATATAATAGCAGTTTTATTTGGGATATCTGATTTTACAGGATTAAGTATAAGTTCATTGGTAATTGTAACCGGTATTCTAATAGATTTAGAAAGAGAAATTGAGGATATTGTATTTTCCAATATCTATCTTGCATAAATAATATTTTTAAATTATAAATAAAATTTTAAATGAAAGTTCGTCCATCTGTTAAAAAAATGTGTGATAAATGTCGTATTATTAAACGACATGGTAGAATTATGGTAATTTGTACAAATCCTAAACATAAACAACGTCAGGGATAAAAATTAAAAGGAGTTAAAGTCATGGTTAGATTAGTTGGTGTTGATTTACCAAGAAATAAAAAAATCGCATATGCTCTTACGTATATTCATGGAATCGGTATTACGTCAGCTCAAAATATTATTAAAATAGCTAAAATTGATAGTAAAAAAAGGACAAATGATTTAACTACAGAAGATATAGTGTTATTGCGTCAGGCTATAGAACATCCCATTTTAGATTTAACTCTAGAAGGTGATTTAAGAAGGTTTAATGGTTTAAATATAAAACGATTAAGTGAAATTAACTGTTATAGAGGTAGACGACATCGTGCTAGTCTTCCTACACGTGGACAACGTACTAGAACAAATGCTCGAGCAAGACGAGGTTCGAAAAAAACTGTTACAAATAAGAAAAAATAATATTGTTCAAGTTACTACTATTATTAAATTGATTAAAGTTTTATTTTAATATGGCTCAAACAAATAAAAAAGATAAAAAGAATTTTGCTAAAGGTATTGTTCATATTCAATCTACATTTAACAATACTATAATAACTATAACGAATTTAGTTGGTGACACCGTATCGTGGGCATCTGCTGGAAGCTCGGGATTTAAAGGAGCTCGAAAAAAAACCCCATTTGCAGCTCAAACTGCCGCAGAAAAAGCTGCACTTGAAGCTGCTAGTATTGGTATAAAAAATGTTCGTATTTTAATTAAAGGTCAAGGTTCGGGTCGCGAGACTGCTATTCGTGCCATAGAATCTGCAGGATTTAAGATAAGTTCAATCGAAGATATTACAACAGTTCCACATAATGGGTGTCGACCCCCTAAAAAGCGTCGTGTTTAATTAATTATTCATAAATATAAGGAGGATTATGGATAAGAATATAAATAAGAATAAGATTCAAAATTTTGGCTATTTTAGTCTGATAAAAACTAAAAAATCGGGACATTTAAATTATGCCCAATTTGAATTAAATGAATTAACTCCTGGACAAGGAATAACTATTGGAAATCTAATAAGACGAGTATTATTAGGTGAACTAGAAGGGATGGCCATATCAGGTATTAGAATAGGTGGAAAATCTAAGCACCCATTCTCGAGTATTGAAGGTATTCGAGAAGATACACTTGAAATACTATTAAATCTTAAAGGTATTGTAATCAAGAGTAATAAAACTGGTGATAGTTATGGTCGTTTAAGAGTTCAAGGTCCCTCTGTAGTAACGGCTAATTTAATTGAATTACCGGATGAAATAGAAATTGTTAATCCGAATCATTATATTGCAACAGTAACAACTTCTATTACTTTTGAACTAGAGTTTCAATTTAAATATGGGGTGGGTTATAAATTAGCTTCAGGAGAAAAACAAAACGTATCTATAAAAGCGGTAGAAAGTGATATTTTACCCCAAGATTATATTGATGTTGATTGTATTTATACGCCTATTCGAAAAGTTAATTTTGAAATAGAAAACGTCTATAATGAAGATAATTCTTTAAGTGAAAGATTAATTTTAGAAATTTGTACTGATGGAAGCATCGAACCGATTCATGCCTTAAAGAAAAGTTGTGAAATAATTAGAGATGTTTTTAATTCATTAATAAAAATAAAAAAGAATATAAGTTCTAATGAACTATTTGGTTCTACTTTAGATATTGAATCCAGAAAATCACCTAGTTCAATAATAAAAATTCTTATTGACAAAGAGGCTTTTATTAAGTCAAAGAAACAAAAAACGTTAGTTGAACAGTACAGAAATATTCCTATTGAAGAGTTAGACTTATCAGTTAGGCCATATAATTGTTTAAAAAAAGAAAATATAAACACTGTAGGAGAGTTATTAAAGTATAAGAAAACTCAATTACAAAAAATCAGAAACTTTGGTCGTAAATCAGGTGATGAAGTGTCTTTTAAATTAAAAGAGAAATTTAATATTAAATTAAAAGAAGATAAAGATCCTTAGTTTATTGTATATCCTATTTATTAATTAAAGAAAAAATATATGAATTCCTCAAATAAAACCTTTTTACCAAGTTTAAATAATGAAACTCGAAATTGGTTTATTATAGATTGTCAAGATCAAAATTTAGGACGCTTAGCAAGCACTGTTGCTACTTTACTAAAAGGAAAAATTAAAGCTCACTATTATCCTTCAGAAGATATGGGTGATTATATTATTTTAATTAATGCCAATTTAATTAGCATTAATAAAACAAGTAAGCACTATATTGTTAAAAATCCCGGGCGACCAGGAAGTTCACTTAAAATTCGTAATGTTACTGATATTATACCAAAGTTAACTATTGAGCGAACAGTCAGGGGTATGTTATCTGTTAGCGAACGAAAGAATTTAATGAAAAGATTAAGAGTTTACAATGACGATAAACATCCTCATTCAACTCAAAGTCCAATAAAATTAAGTTTTATTGGACGTTGAAAAATTAAAAATAAAATATTAATGAAATTTTAAAAAATATGAATTTTATAACAAACTTAGGTGTTGGAAAACGGAAACAAGCTATTGCACGTGTTTTCTTCAAACCTGGTTCAGGCAATTTAATTATTAATAAAGTTCCCGGTGAAAAATATTTACAATATAATGATAGCTATATAGAGCTTATTAAAGCTCCTCTAAATAAATTAGACTTGGAGAATAATTTTGATATTATAGCTTTAGTCAGAGGTGGGGGTTTATCAGGACAAGCCGAAGCTATTCAACTTGGAATTGCTAGATTATTATCCATTATTGATAATAAGAATCGTCCAAAATTGAAATCTCAAGGTTTTTTAACACGAGATTCACGTATTAAAGAACGAAAAAAGTATGGCTTACGAAAAGCAAGAAAAGCTCCACAATACTCTAAACGTTAATATTAAAATAATTAAATATCTTAATCTTATACAATAAATATAATATGCCAAAATCTTATATTCATCCTGAATGGTTTATTGATACACCAGTTTTTTGTGATGGAAAGCCACTTTGTTTAATTGGATCTACAAAACGTAAATTACAAATTGATATATGGTTAGCAAATCATCCTTTTTATACAAATTCATCCATTCTTATAGATAGTGAAGGTCGTGTAGAAAAATTTATGAAAAAATATCAGTTAAACTTGAAAAAATAGCTAAAGTATAATAATATACTACGAAACTTAAAAAAATATGCCAACAATACAACAATTAGTCCGTTCAAGACGTATTCAATTAAAAAAAAAAACTAAATCTCCTGCTTTAGTGAAATGCCCCCAACGACGTGGTGTTTGTACTCGTGTTTATACTACAACTCCAAAAAAACCAAATTCAGCGATCAGAAAAGTAGCACGTGTTCGTCTTACATCAGGGTTTGAAGTTACTGCATATATTCCAGGGATCGGTCATAATTTACAGGAACATTCAGTTGTTTTAATTCGAGGAGGAAGAGTAAAAGATTTACCAGGTGTTCGGTATCACATTATTCGTGGTACACTAGATACTGGTAGTGTACAGAACCGAACTCAAGGCCGTTCAAAATACGGTGTTAGAAAACCCAAAGGTATTAAATAAAATATTGAAAAAAAATAATTATGTCTCGTCGAAATATATCAAAAAAAAGATTACCTAAACCAGATTCTTTATACAATAGTTGCCTAGTCAATCTATTGATATCAAGAGTTTTAAAATCAGGAAAGAAAAATATTGCTAAAAGTATTGTTTACAAAGCATTTGAAATAATTCAAAAAAAGACTGAACAAGATCCATTAGCTGTTTTTGAGAAAGCTATAAAGAATGCTAGTCCATTAGTTGAGGTTAAAGCTAGAAGAATTGGCGGTTCTACTTATCAAGTTCCTGTTGAAGTAAGCACATTTAGAGCAACTAATTTAGCATTACGCTGGATTATTCAATATTCACAACAACGTGTTGGAAGATCAATGGCAATAAAATTAGCTAATGAAATACTTGATACATCAAATGAAATTGGAAGTACAATGAAAAAAAAAGAAGAAACACATAAAATGGCTGAAGCAAATAAAGCTTTTTCACATTTTCGTTATTAGTTAAATCTAAAATTAAAATCTCGCTAAAAGCCTTAAAATTTTCTAATTTTATAGAATCAAAATTAACTCTAAAAATATATTATTATGGCACGTGAAAAATTCGAACGTACAAAACCGCATGTAAATATAGGAACAATTGGACACGTTGATCACGGCAAAACTACTTTAACAGCTGCAATTACGGCAACTTTAGCTTTAGATGGTAATAGTGAAGTAAAGTCTTATGCTGATATTGATGGTGCTCCAGAAGAACGCGCTCGTGGCATTACAATAAATACAGCTCATGTAGAATATGAAACAACTGCTCGTCATTATGCACATGTCGATTGTCCAGGACATGCTGACTATGTAAAAAACATGATTACAGGTGCAGCACAGATGGATGGAGCAATTTTAGTAGTGTCAGCTGCAGATGGTCCAATGCCACAAACACGAGAGCATATTTTATTATCTAAACAAGTTGGCGTACCGGAAATTGTTGTATTTTTAAACAAAGAGGATCAAGTGGATGATGAAGAGTTGTTAGAATTAGTTGAATTAGAAGTTCGTGAACTTCTTTCTTCTTATGATTTTGCGGGAGATGATATACCAATTTGCCCAGGTTCAGCTTTACAAGCCATTGAAGTAATTTCAGCTAATCCAGAAATTCGTCGTGGTGATAATTCCTGGGTGGACAAGATTTATACTTTAATGGATGCCGTAGATGATTTTATTCCAACTCCTAATCGTGATAATGAAAAGACATTTTTAATGGCTATTGAGGATGTTTTTTCAATTACCGGTCGTGGTACAGTAGCAACAGGTCGTATTGAACGTGGTCTTGTTAAAGTAGGTGACAGCGTGGAAATTGTTGGAATTGGGGAAACACAAACAACAACAATTACTGGTATTGAGATGTTCCAAAAAACATTAGATGAAGGTTTTGCTGGCGATAATGTTGGTATTTTATTACGAGGTACTACTCGCGAAGATATTGAACGCGGTATGGTACTTGCTCAACCAGGAACAATTACTCCACATACAAGTTTTGAATCAGAAGTTTATGTATTAACTAATGATGAGGGAGGTCGACGTACGCCATTTTTTACAGGTTACCGACCACAATTTTATGTAAGAACTACTGATGTAACAGGTGCTATTACTAAATTTACTTCTGATGAAAATGGAGCTGTCGAAATGGTAATGCCTGGAGATCGTATTAAAATGACTGCTGATTTAATATATCCTGTTGCAATTGAAGAGGGAATGCGATTTGCTATAAGAGAAGGTGGTCGAACAGTTGGTGCTGGAGTTGTTACAAAAATAGTTCAATAATACTAATTAAAAAGAGGAGTAGTTTTTATGAGTGCTAATGCTAATATAGAAATGGTCAGACTTAAATTCTGTTCCTATAATTACGAACCGTTAATAGCGGCAATTAGCGAATTGAGAAAGATTATTGAGAAATTCCCAGACGTTAAGTTTACTACAATACCACTTCCAAATAAAAAAAAATATTATTGTGTTAATCGTTCTCCTCATGTCAATACAAATTCACGTGAACAGTTTGGTATAGAAGAACTATCACAAATAGCAGAAATAAAATTTGTAACATATCAACCAAACAAGAATGATTCTTTTAACAATAATGTAATATCTTACGATACACTATGTAAGCTATTTAGTACAATAAAAAATTATAATGTACCACCTGGCGTTTATTGTGAGATATACAGTAAATGGGATCGTTTAGGTCACCATCTTTTCTACGAAGAAGAAAAAAAAGAAAAAGTTTAAACAATTACTAATAAGAAATTTTTATATATTTTAAACTATAAGGATTCC
>Ga0115102_10253347_pt1 | contig 16970 bp, 34 predicted proteins | sample MBTome_5_FD_89644 | JGI IMG/M metagenome (GOLD analysis project Ga0115102, IMG submission 89644) | Marine eukaryotic communities from Pacific Ocean to study complex ecological interactions - MBTS_5May14_M2_3um Metatranscriptome... | ecosystem: Environmental > Aquatic > Marine > Oceanic | place... | reverse complement strand
CTTCCATAGATGCCACAATGGTCAAAACCAAGCCTGGGCCATCTCCCAAATCAAGATGGTTAAGGTCAAGGACCATGAGACCAAGGATGGAAGATTCCCAGTCAGAGACGGAGTCAAATTCATGATCAGATCTCAAATGTCTGGAAACAGAATGCTGTATCCAAACGAGAGATTCAACTCAGGAAGAGAGAGACTCCTCAGAATCAGAGACTTCTCCGCCCATGTCAGAACTGCCTACTGGACTTTCGACTCAAGAACCAACACCATCAGAAACCCATACTACAGAAACTGGGTTCTCTCCAACAGAATGGGATATGGTTTCAGAATCGGACAACACGCCACCATCAGACCATACACAGGTGAGAAGTCCCAGCCAATCAAGTTCTACGGAGGCAACAGAAAGAACATCAGAAACAGAGCAGGCAAATGCCTCGATGTTCATGGTGCTAGAAACATCCACAACAGACATGTCATCTGGTGGAACTGCCACAATGGAGCCAACCAAGGATGGATGATCGCCACCATCTCAAGAAAGCCATCTTACAGACAACCATTGAGAGATGGAGTCAAGTTCTACATCAGATCCAACATGTCTGGAGGTAGAAACTTGTTCTGGCACGAGCACATTGGAGGAAACCAGTTCAGACTTAGAATCCACAACTTCGATGTGAAATACTACAGAAGAAACTGGAAGATTGCCGACAAGGGTCAATGGGTCTTCGATTCAAGAACCAGAACCATCAGAGCTCATCTCAGAAGAAACTTCTGTATCTCCAACCAAGCTGGCCAAAGATTCAACATCGGAAGACCAGCTGTCATCAGACAATGGAGAAGAGAGGTTGAGCAGAAGATCAGAGTCTATGGTGGATCCAGAAGAAACATCAGAAACGATGGAGGAAAGTGCCTCGATGTCCATGGCAACAGCAACAGACACATGAGACACGTCATCTGGTGGAACTGCCACAACGGAGCCAACCAAGGATGGACCCTCGTCAAGACCTCCAACTACAAGGTCGTTGTCAAGTACCAAAACCCACCTCTTAGAGATGGAGTTCCATTCCAGTTCAGAAACATGATGTCTCAACACAGAGCCCTCTTCGTCGACTTCAGAGCCCACATCGGAAGACACCAATACAAATTGGGTATCCAAAACCATGCCCCATGGCAATGGCAACAATGGTTCGTCTTCGACAGAAGAACCAGATCTATCAGATCCTCCCACAGAAGAAACTTCGCCATCTCCAGAGAGATCGGAACCAGAAGATTCGTTGCTGGAGGTAACGCCGTCGCCAGACCATGGAGAAACACTGTGTGGCAAAGAACTTTCTACAACAGAGCCAAGAACGTCCAAGACTGGGGCAACATCGTGTTGACTCCACACGGCTTCGCAAACAGACACAGAAACTACCTCACCTGGTGGTGGAACAAGAACCACGCTGGACAAAGATGGAGAATTGACACCAAGGGTGTTAGAATTCCAAAGAGCTACCCACTCAAAGACGGAGTTAAGTTCCAAATTAAGTCCAGAATGAGCGGAAACAGAGCTTTGTTCAGACACGAGCACATCGGTCACCACCAATACAGATTGAGAATCAGAAACAACATGCCATGGAACGACAAGCAATGGTTCGTCTTCGATCACAGAACCAGAACCATTAGAGCTTCCTCTGATAGAAAACTCTCCCTGTCCAACCAATATGGATACGGATGGAGAATCGGAGTCGCCGCCGTCATGAGACCATGGAGAAACTCTGACTACTAGAAGGCCTTCTTCTACAAGGGTGCCAGAAAGAACATCAGAAATTTGCCACAAAAATGTTTGGATGTTCACGGAGGACACAACCATCAACACAGACACGTCATCTACTGGAACTGCCACAACGGATTGAATCAGGCCTGGTACATTGACACTCAAGCCACTAGATTCCCAAGATACCCACTTGCCAACGGAGTTAAGTTCAGAATCAGATCAAGAATGTACCACAGAAGAGCTATCCACTGGTATGAACGTCAATCACATGACCAATACAGATTGAGAATCTAAATCAACAACCCAATGAATCCAAAACAATATTTCACCTTCGACTCAAGAACCAAGACCATTAGAGCATTCGCCAAGAGAACCCATGCCATTGGTAACTGGCAAGGAGCTGGCTTCAGAATCGGTCAATCTGCTACCATCAGAAGATACAGAGGACACATCACTGAGAAACTCCTTTGGTTCAATGGAGCAACCAGAAACATTAGAAACGTTGCTGGAAAGTGCCTCGATGTTCACGGAAAATCTGATACTCACAACAGACATCTCACCTACTGGAACTGCCACAATGGAAAGAACCAAGCCTGGTATATCGACCAAAGTGGACCAGAATGGCCAAGACAACCACTCCAAGACGGAGTCAGATTCCAGATTAGATCAAGAATGAGCGGAGGAAGAGCTGTTTCTAAGTCTACTCATCGTTATTCTGGACATTACTACTATGCCAAAATCCAGAACCATTCCCCATGGAATCCAAACCAATGGTTCACCTTCGATAAGAGAACCAGAACCATCAGACAACATGTACAGAGAAACTTTGTTCTCGGAAACCGTATGAATGCTGGTGTCAGAGTAGGCTTGCCAGTTGTTGTTGGTCCATACAACGGACAACACAACCAAAAGCTTGCTTTCTGGGGAGGATCAAGAAAGAACATCAGAGATATCGGTGGAAGTTGCCTTGATGTCAAGAATAAGAGAAACGCACACCAAGCATACATTATCATGTGGAGATGCCACACCGGTCTGAACCAAGCCTGGTACATTGACCAAAGAGGACCAAGTTTCCCAGCATACCCACTCAGAAATGGTGTTAGATTCCAAATCAAGACCAGAATGCCATCCAAGAGAGCACTCATCTGGCATGAGCACATTGGAAGACACAATTACAGATTGAGAATCCAAAACAACAACCCATACAACAACAAACAATGGTGGATCTTCGATTCAAGAACCAAGTCCATCAGAACCTGGGCCAACAGAAACAGAGCTATGGGCTTCCAATACAATGCTAACAACTGGCGCTACTTCCATTACGCCGCTGTTGCCAAGCCATTCAACAGAAGAGATATGCTTCAACAAATTAGATGGTTCAACGGTAGCGTTAGAAACATCAGAGATATGGGAATGAGATGCCTCGATGTTCACGGAAACTCTGATACTCACAACAGACACACTATCTGGTACAAGTGCCACAACGGTAGAAACCAAGGATGGTGGATCGACACCAAGGGTTATCAATACCCAAAACAACCATTGTCCAGCGGAGTCAAGTTCCAAATCAGATCCAGAATGCCAGACCACAAGTCTCTCTTCTGGCATGAGCACATCGGTGGTCATCAATACAGATTGAGAATGCACTGGCACAACCCATACAACACCAAGCAATGGTGGACCTTCGACGCCAGAACTCAAACCATCAGAGCCTGGTCAAGAAGATCATACATGATTGCCAACCAGTACGGTCAAAGATTCAACATCAACAGACCAGCTGTCATCAGATCTTACAGAAACCAACAATACGACAAGATCAGATGGTACAGTGGATCCAGAAGAAACCTCCAAAACAACGGAAGAAAGTGCCTCGATGTCCATGGAAACAGCAACGCTGACCACAGACACGTCATCTTCTACAACTGCCACAACGGTCTCAACCAAGCCTGGTGGATTGACCAAAGACACAAGAGCTGGCCAAGACAACCATTGAAAGATGGAGTCAAGTTCCAACTCAAGACTAGAATGAGATCTCAAAGAGCCCTCTTCTGGCACGAGCACATCGGAGGAAACCAATTCAGATTGAGAATCCAAAACAGCCAACCATGGAACAGAAAGCAATGGTGGATCTTCGACCAAAGAACTAGAACCATCAGATCCGAGGTCAGAAGAAACTACGCCATCTCAAACCAACGTGGATACAGATTCAGAATTGGTGTTGCTGCCGTCATCAGACAATACAGCAAAGGAGACCACTACCAAATGGTTGCCTACTACGGTGGAAGCAACAGAAACATCAGAAACGTCCCAGGCCAATGCCTTGACGTCCATGGTAGATCTGACTCTCAACACAGACATGTTATCTTCTGGAGATGCCACAACGGAGCCAACCAAGGATGGTAGATCGACACCAGAGGAACTCACTTCCCAAGATACCCAGTCAGAGACGGAAGAAGATTCCAGATCAAGACTCAATTGAGAAGCAGAAGAGCCCTCTTCTGGCACGAGCACATTGGATCTTCCCAATACAGACTTAGAATCCAGAACAACAACCCATACAGCAACAAGCAATGGTGGATGTTCGACTGGAGAACTAGGACCATTAGATCTGCTGCCAACAGAAACTTCGCCATCTCCGTCCAATTCAGAGGAAACAACTGGTCTTACAACGGATACGCCGCTGTTGCCAGACACTACAGAGGAGAAAGCCTTCAAAAGATCAGATGGTTCCACGGATCCAGAAGAAACATTAGAGACATGGGACAAAGATGCCTCGATGTTCACGGAAACTCTGACTCTCAACACAGACACACCATCTGGTACAAGTGCCACAACGGCGCCAACCAAGGATGGGTGATTGACTTCAAGGCCAACACATACCCAAAACAACCAGTGTCCAGCGGTATCAAGTTCCAAATCAAGTCCAGAATGAGCACTCACAGAGCTCTCTTCTGGCACGAGCACATTGGCAGAAACCAATTCAGACTCAGAATCCAAGACAACGACCCATCCAACAAAAAGCAATGGTGGACCTTCGATTCCAGAACTCAAACTATCAGAGCCTGGAGCAGAAGAGGATACTGCATTGGTAACCAACTCGGATACCACTTCAGAATCGGAGTCGCTGCCAACATCAGACCATACAAAGGCCTCAACGAGGACAGAATCAGATGGTACAACGGATCCAGAAGAAACCTCCAAAACAACGGCAGAAAGTGCCTTGATGTCCATGGAAAGTCAAACACTCACCACAGACACGTCATCTTCTGGAACTGCCACAACGGTTTGAACCAAGCTTGGTGGATTGACCAAAGAGGAGCTGTCTATCACAGACCAGTTCTCTCTAACGGAGTCAAATTCCAACTCAGATCAAGAATGAGCGGTGGAAGAGCCCTCTTCTGGCATGAGCACATCGGAAACAACGACTACAGACTCAGAATCCAAAACCACCAACCATGGAACAACAGACAATGGTTCTACTTCGATAGAAGAACCCAAACCATCAGAGCTGCTGCCAAGAAGAGATGGGTTATCTCCAACAGAAGAGGATACCAAATGAGATACGGACAACCAGGTGTTATTGGAATCTACCAAGGACACATGTACCAAAAGACCTCCTTCTTCCCAGGAAGATACAGAAACATCAGAAACGCAGCTAGACTCTGCCTTGATGTTCATGGAGCCCATAACTCACACCACAGACACACCATCTGGTACAGATGCCACAATGGTGCCAACCAAGCCTGGACTATCGACAGAAGAGGAGTTCACTTCCCAAGATACCCACTCAGCAATGGAGTCAGATTCCAAATCAAGACTCAAATGAGAAGCAGAAGAGCCTTGTTCTGGCACGAGCACATTGGTCACAGCCAATACAGACTTAGAATCCAGAACAACAACCCATACAACGTCAAGCAATGGTGGATCTTCGACTACAGAACTAGATCTATCAGATCTGCTGCCGATAGAAACAGAGTTATCTCTATCCAATACAGAGGAAACAACTGGAACTATAACGGATACGCCGCTGTCGTCAGACACTACAAAGGAGAATCCCTCCAAAAGATCAGATGGTACAACGGATCCAGAAGAAACATCAGAGACATGGGACAAAGATGCCTCGATGTTCACGGAAAATCTGACTCTAACCACAGACACGTTATCTGGTACAAGTGCCACAACGGTGCCAACCAAGGATGGGTGATTGACAGAAAGGGATACAACTACCCAGCTTACCCACTCAGAAATGGTGCTAAGTTCCAAATCAGATCCAGAATGACTCACAGAAGATCCCTCTTCTGGCATGAGCACATTGGTGGACACCAATACAGACTTAGAATTAGAACCCACGACCCAGAGAACGTCAAGCAATGGTGGACCTTCGATTCAAGAACCAAGACCATCAGAGCTTGGTCAAGAAGATCTTACTGCATTGCCAACCAGTATGGCCAAAAATTCAACATTGGAAGAGCTGCTGTCATCAGACAATACAGAGGTCAAAACTTCGACAAGATCAGATGGTACAACGGATCCAGAAGAAACATCCAAAACAATGGAAGAAAGTGCCTTGATGTCCATGGAAACTCCGACACTCAAAACAGACACGTTACCTTCTGGAACTGCCACAACGGTCTCAACCAAGGATGGTACATCGACCAAAAGGCTGGAGTCTACAGAAGACAACCATTCGGAAGCAACATTAGATTCCAAATCAGATCCAACAGAGGAAACAGAAGAGCTCTCTACGTGAGTGGAAGATACTTGAGACTCCAAACCCATCAACCAGCTGATAACAAGCAATGGTTCTACTTCGATCACAGAACTAGAACTATCAGATCAGCCTGGAAGAGAACCTGGGCCATCTCATCCTACCACAACAACCAATTCAAGTTCAGATACTACGCTGTTGTCAGACACTACACCAACACCTCATACCAAAGATCCTCCTACTTCCCAGGAAGAACCAACAACATCAGAAACCCAAGTGGTCAATGTTTGGAGGTTAAGGGATCCGACGCTGAGCACAGATATATCCATTGGAACAGATGCCTCAACAATATGGGACAATCCTTCTCTCTCGACAGAAGAGGAGTTCACTTCCCAAGATATCCACTCAAAAGCGGAGTTAGATTCCAAATCAAATCCAGAATGAGCGGAAACAGATCCATCATCTGGCACGAGCACATTGGTCACGGAGACTTCAGACTTAGAATCCAAAACAACAACCCATACAACAACAAGCAATGGTGGATCTTCGACTGGAGAACCAGAACCATTAGATCTGTTGCCAACAGAAACTACGCCGTCTCCGTCCAAAAGACCGGAACCAACTGGAGATACAACGGCTATGCCGCCACTGTCAGACACTTCAGAGGCCAAACCTTCCAAAGAACCAGATGGTACAACTCTAGCAGAAGAACCATCAGAGATGTCGCTGGAAGATGCTTGTGGGCTCACGGAAACCACAACTCTCACCACAGACACTTGACCTGGTACAAATGCTCCAACCATGCTTCTCAAGGATGGTACTACGACACCAAGGGACACAACTACCCAAGACAACCATTGAACAGCGGTGTCAGATTCCAAATCAAGTCAAGAATGAGCACCAGAAGAGCCCTCTTCATGGCTGAGCACATCGGTGGACACCAATACAGACTCAGAATCAGAGACAACCATCCAGCTGACAAGCTCCAATGGTTCGTCTTCGATAGAAGATCTAACTCCATCAGAGCCTGGTCAAGAAGAAACTTCGCCCTTGCTAACCAGAGAGGATACGGCTTCAGAATTGGAGTCGCCGCTACCATGAGACAATTCGATAACAGCAACACTGTTAGAATTAGATGGTACAACGGATCTGTCAGAAACCTCAGAAACAACGGACAGAAATGTCTCGATGTTCACGGAAGATCCAACACTGACAACAGACACGTTATCTTCTGGAACTGCCACAACGGTGCCAACCAAGGATGGATCTTGGATCAATCTGGTGAGACCTACAGAAGACATCCATTCAACGGAAGAAAGTTCCAACTCAGATCAAGAATGTCAAGCAACAGAGCTCTCGCTTGGTACTCCCACATTGGTGGACACCAATACAGACTTGTCATCCAAAACGTCTTGAAGCCAGACAACAAGCAATGGTGGTCTTTCGATATCAGAACCAGAACCATCAGAGCCTGGTCTAAGAGAAGCTATGCTATCTCCAACCAGAGAGGTCAATTCATGAGACACAACAGATACGCTGTGATCAGACAATTCGTTAACAACGATGCCACTCAAAGACTCTCCTACTTCCCAGGAAGCAGAAGAAACTTGAGAAACAGTGGTGGTCACTGCCTCGATGTTCATGGAGGACACAACTCTCACAACAGAAAGGTTATCTTCTGGTCATGCCACAACGGTCTCAACCAATCCTGGTACATCGACCAAAAAGATGTTCACTTCCCAAGATACCCATTGAGAAACGGACAATTCTTCCAAATCAGATCAAGAATGAGTACTGGTAAGGCTGTCGTCTGGACTGAGCACATCGGCTACGGTCAATACAGACTCAGAATCCAAAACAACGCCCCATATGATGTCAAGCAATGGTGGACCTTCGACTACAGAACTAGATCTATCAGATCCAGATCCAACAGAAACTTGGTCATGTCTGTGCAATACAACGGTAACAACTGGTACTACTACCACTACGCTGCCGTCGCCAGACCATTCAGAGGTGCTAGACAACTCCAAAACATCAGATGGTTCAACGGAAGATACAGAAACTTGAGAGATCTCGGACACAGATGCCTTGATGTTCACGGAAAATCCAACACTCACAGAAGACATCTCATTTGGTACAAGTGCCACAACGGCGCTAACCAATCATGGTGGATCGACAGAAGAGGAGTCTCATACCCAAAACAACCAGTTGCTTCAGGTGTCAGATTCCAAATCAGATCCAGAATGGCTCACCACAGATCCCTCTTCTGGCATGAGCACATCGGATCCAGCCAATTCAGACTTAGAATCAGAGACCACAACCCAACTAACTGGAACCAATGGTGGGCCTTCGATAGAAGAACCAACTCTATCAGAGCCTGGAACAGAAGAAGCTACGCCATTGCCAACCAAAAGGGTTATGGATTCAGAATTGGTGTTGCCGCCACCATCAGACCATGGACTGGTGATCACACCATGAAGATCCAATGGCACTCCGGATCCAGAAGAAACATCAGAAACCTTGGTCAAAAGTGCTTGGACGTTCACGGAAACTCTAACACCCACCACAGACATGTTATCTTCTATAACTGCCACAACGGACTTAACCAAGCCTGGTTCATCGATCAAACCTACATCCACTGGAGAAGACAACCACTTCCAGATGGAAGAAGATTCCAATTGAGATCCAGAATGTCTGGTGGAAGAGCCCTCTCTTACCACGAGCACATTGGAGGAAACCAATTCAGAATGAGAATCCAAAACCACTCTTCATTCAACGACAACCAATGGTTCGTCTTCGATGCCAGAACCAGATCCATCAGAGGCTGGAAGAGAAGAAACTACGCCATCTCTAACAGAAACGGTTACACCTATAGAATGGGACAAATTGCTGTCTTGAGACCATGGGCCAACCAACACTACCAGAGACTCTCCTTCTTCCCAGGAAGCAGAAGAAACTTGAGAAACTACGCTGGTAAGTGCCTCGATGTTTAAGGTGGAAGCAACACCCACAAGAGACACGTTACCTTCTGGACTTGCCACAACGGTGCTAACCAAGGATGGTGGATTGATCAAAGAGGAATTTCATTCCCAAGATATCCACTCAGAGACGGTGTCAGATTCCAAATCAAGACAAGAATGAGCGGAAACAGAGCCCTCTTCTGGCATGAGCATATTGGATCCCACCAATACAGACTCAGAATCAGAGACAACCATATGTCCCACGACATTAAGCAATGGTGGATCTTCGACTGGAGAACCAGAACTATTAGACCACAAGCCAGAAGAAACTACGCCATCTCTATCCAACAAGGAGGCAAGAACTGGTACTATTACCACTACTCCGCTGTTATTAGACAGTTCAGAGGTGAGTCCCTTCAAAAGATTAGATTCTTCGGTGGATCAAGAAGAAACATCAGAGACCAAGGTGTCAGATGCCTCGACGTTCACGGAAACTCCAATACCAACAACAGACACGTTCACTGGTACAAGTGCCACAACGGCCTCAACCAAGCCTGGTACATTGACCAAAGAGCCGTTAAGTACCCAGCTTATCCAGTAAGAGACGGACTTAGATTCGCCATTAGAACTAAAATGTCCTCAGCTGGAAGAGCCGCCCAATATGTTGGAGGATACATCAAACTCATTGACTTCGACCCATCTAACAAAGAGCAAATTTTCACCTTCGATACCAGAACTAGAACTGTGAGACAATACTACAGAAGAAGTTACGTCATCAGTGCCCAATCCTCTAACTACTACAGAAACGGAATGTACGCAAGACTCACATCTTGGAACAGAAACAGATCAGACCAAAGAATGAGATGGTTCAACGGTTCAAGAAGAAACTTGAGAAACCTCAAGAACATGTGCTTCGACATTAGAGGAGGAAACAGAAGTAACAACTACATCATCTGGCACAACTGCCACAATGGCATGAACCAAGCCTGGTGGTTGGATACCCAACTCTGGTACAAGAGATCTCACCCATTGTCCGACGGAGTTAGATTCCAAATCAGATCAAGACTTGCTGGAAACAGAGCTGTCTACTATGATAACCATATTGGAGCTAACCACTATCAACTCAGAATCAGAGACACCAGACCAGGTGACACTGAGAGACAATGGTTCGTCTTCGACAGAAGAACCCACTCCATCAGATCCTTCAGTCAAAGAAACTACGCCATCTCCCACAGATATGGATACAAATTCAGAGTCGGATCTGAAGCCACTATGGGATTATGGAGAAACTAAGTCTACCAGAGAGTCTCATACTACCCAGGATCAAGAAGAAACTTCAGATCCCAAGCTGGTATGTGCCTTGATGTCTATAGATCAAGCAACAGAAACGCCAACAAGGTCATCTGGTGGGAGTGCCACAACGGTGCTAACCAAGCCTGGTACATCGACAGAAGACCACTTCACTTCCCAAGATATCCACTCAGAGACGGTATCAAGTTCCAAATCAAGACTAGAATGAGCGGAAACAGAGCCCTCTTCTGGCATGAGCATATTGGATCCCACCAATACAGATTGAGAATCCAGAACAACAACCCAGGTCACAACAGACAATGGTGGACTTTCGACTGGAGAACCAAGACTATTAGAGCCTTCGCTGACAGAAACAAGGTCATCTCCACCCAAATCGGTGGACAGAGCTGGACTAGAAACGGATACAACGCCGTCGTCAGAAACATCAGATCTCAATGGAGACACACTCAAATGATGAGATTCTTTGGAGGATCAAGAAGAAATATCAGAAACACCTGGAACAAGTGCCTCGATGTTCACGGAAACCACAACTCCCATCACAGACACGTCATCTGGTGGCAATGCCATAACGGTGCCAACCAGGGCTGGTACATTGACAGAGTTGGATACAGATACCCACCATACCCACTTGGTGATGGAGTCAAGTTCCAAATCAAATCAAGAATGCCATCCAACAGAGCTTTGTTCTGGCACGAGCACATTGGAAGCAACCAATTCAGATTGAGAATCAGAGACAACAATCCAGAGAACAACAAGCAATGGTTCACCTTCGACTCTAGAACTAAGACCATCAGAGCTTGGGCTAAAAGAAGCTACGTCATTGCCAATCAGCAAGGATACGCCTTCAGAATTGGAGTTGCCGCTACCATCAGACCATACAGAAACGAGAACTACCAGAGAATCAGATGGTACAACGGATCTAGAAGAAACATCAGAAACAACGGACAGAAATGTCTCGACGTTCACGGTGGATCAAACACTCACCACAGACATGTTATCTTCTATAACTGCCACAATGGACTCAACCAAGCTTGGTACATCGATCAAAGAGGAGTTTCATACCCAAGACAACCATGGGGAGACTCTGTCAAATTCCAAATCAGATCAAAGATGAGCGGAGGAAGAGCCCTCTTCTGGCACGAGCACATTGGTTCCAACCAATTCAGATTGAGAATCAGAAACCACATGCCAGGTGAAGGAAAGCAATGGTTCGTCTTCAACAAGAGAACCAGAACTATCAGATCTGCTGGAAGAAGACAATTTGCCATCTCTAACCAAAAGGGATACGGATACAGAATTGGTGTCGCCGCTGTTATCAGACCATGGATCGGAGAGATCTACCAACACGTTGCCTACTACGGAGGAAGATACAGAAACGTCAGAAACAACGGTGGAAAGTGCCTCGATGTTCACGGAAAGCACAACTCCCACCATAGACACGTTATCTTCTGGAACTGCCACAACGGTGCCAACCAAGGTTGGGTTCTCGACAGAAGAGGAGTAAGATACCCAAAACAACCACTTCCAAATGGCAGAAGATTCCAAATCAAATCTTTGATGCCAACGAACAGAGCTCTCTTCTGGCACGAGCACATCGGTTCTCAACAATACAGATTGAGAATCAGAGACTCCAACTCATGGAACAACAGACAATGGTGGATCTTCGACAGCAGAACAAGAACCATCAGACCATCTGCTGACAGAAGAAAGGTCATCTCAGGAAGACAAGGATACGGATTCAGAAACGGAATGGACGCTGTTGTTAGACACTTCAGAAACCAATCTAACCAAAAGACCGCTTTCTACCCAGGAAGCAGAAGAAACGTTAGAAACAACGGCTACCAATGCCTCGATGTCCACGGTGCATCAAACACCCACATGAGACACGTCATCTGGTACAAGTGCCATAATGGCCTCAACCAAGGATGGACCATCGAGTCAAAGGCAAAGAACTACCCAAGATTCCCACTTAACGATGGAATCAAGTTCCAAATTAAGTCTTTGATGAGCGGAAGAAGAGCCTTGTTCTGGCATGAGCATATTGGATCTAACCAATACAGACTCAGAATCAGAGATAACGCTCCATACGACGTTAAGCAATGGTTCGTCTTCGACTCAAGAACTAGAACCATCAGAGCCTACTCTAGAAGAAGCTCCGTCATTGCCAACCAAAAGGGTTACAGATACAGAATTGGTGTTGCCGCCACTGTCAGACCATGGGCAAATGAGGTTTACCAGAGAATCGCCTGGTACGGAGGATCCAGAAGAAACATCAGAAACTATGGAGGTAAGTGCCTCGATGTTCATGGTGGACACAACCACAACAACAGACATGTCATCTTCTGGAACTGCCACAACGGCCTCAACCAAGCTTGGAACGTTGACCAAGCTTCCTTCAGATTCCCAAGACAACCATTTGGAGATAACCAGAAGTTCATGATCAGATCAAGATACGCTGAGAACAGAGCTGCTTCTATGCAAACTCACTGGACCAGAGGACAATACTGGTTGAGAATCCAAGACTGGAACCCAGAGGATAGAAACCAATGGTTCGTCTTCAACAGAAGAACCAGAACCATTAGAGCCTGGAACAGAAGAAGCCACGCAATCGGCGCCTACTTCGGATCTAGATTCGCAAGCGGAAGATACGCCGTGTTGAAGCCATTCAACCCAAGAGGAAAGGGACAATACTCTCCACAATATAGTATGCTCTACTATGTTGGTTCAACCTACAGAAACTTGAGGACTGTCGGAAACACTTGCCTCGAGACACATTCTTACAGTCACAACCAAGTTATGTACTTCCGCAAATGCAGAAACAGTTCACAATCCAGATTCTACTTGCAGAGATCAGGAATGAGATACAACAGATACCCATTGAGAGATGGACAACTCTTCCAACTCAGAACTAGACTTAGATCCAACAGACCAGTCGCTTGGGACACCTAGAGATCTGGCTCAAACTACTACCTTAAGATCCAGAACGACAACAGAAACAACAAAAAGCAATGGTGGACTTTCGACTATAGAACTAAGACTATTAGATCTCAGCACGATAGAAGATTCGTCATCTCCGACCATCAAGGAACTAGAGCTAGCCGCACTCGTTACGCCATGGTCAGACTCTACAGAAATGAGTTCTGGCAGAGAATCCACTGGAACAACTCACAAAGACAAACTGTCCAAAACAACGGAAACGGAAGAACTGGAAAGAGAAGAAACTGCTTGGGTGTATATGGAAGCAGAGATGCCCACAACAACTACGTCTTTTGGATGTAATGCAACAACGGTGTCAACCAAGGATGGTCCATCGATACCAAGCCAAGAATCCCATTCAAACAACCACCATACCCAATCGGTGATCGTAAGAGATTCCAAATCAAATCTAGAATGAGCGGAAACAGAGCCCTGTTCTGGAGAGAACACATTGGAGGAAACAACTTCAGAGTCAGAATCCAAGACAACAATCCAAACAGCTCTCAACAATGGTGGGCCTTCGATACTAGAACCAGAACCGTTAGAGCCTGGACCAGAAGATCATACGTTCTCTCTGGAAGATACGCTCACGGCATCAGAAGAGGAGTTATGGTTGTCATCAGACCATTCAGAGGTGATCAATCTCAGGTTATCGTTTGGTACAACAGATCCAGACAAAACGTCAAGTTCTACAACAGACTGTGCCTTGATGTCCACGGAGCTGTCAACAGACACTTGAGACACACAATCATGTGGAGCTGCCACAACGGTCTCAACCAAGCCTGGTATGTTGACCAATCTGCCTACACCTACCCAAGACAACCACTTCCAGACAGCAAGAGATTCCAAATCAAGTCTAGAATGAGCACCTTCAGAGCCTTGTACTGGGAGGAACACATTGGATCCAACCAATACAGACTGAGAATCAGAAACAACCAACCAAAGAACAACAGACAATGGTTCGTCTTCAACAGAAGAACCAGAACCATTAGAGCCTGGGCCAACAGAGGATACTCAATCTCCAACCAACAAGGATACGCTTTCAGAATCGGTGTTGCCGCTACTGTTAGACCATGGAGAGGTGAAATCTACCAGAAGGCTTCCTTCTACGGTGGATCAAGAAGAAACATCAGAAACCCAGCTCAAAAATGTTTGGATGTCCACGGTGGTGTGAACAAACACAGAAGACACGTTATCTTCTGGAACTGCCACAACGGTTTGAACCAAGCCTGGTACATTGACACTAGAATGCCAAAGCCATTGCCAAGACCACCAAGACCCGTCAGACCACCAAAGCCAGTTCCTCAACCAGTTGGTCCATACAGACCAGTTCCAGTCCCAGCAAGACCACAAGGAAAGAAACCAGCTAGACCAGTCCCACCTGAATTCTCACCAAACGTGCCATCATTCAGACCAAGCAGACCATCCAGATTGAGATACACTTTCACCTGGAGCGACATGGTGAGATTCTACAGAAAGGAATCTAAGGGAACCGGAATCAGATGGAGAGGAAGAAGATTCAACGGAACTAGACCAACCTTCCCATACATGGTTGACTACTTCGTCAGAGTCATCTCCAGAAGACCATCCAAAACCAGATACCAATGGCTCAGAAAGATCGTCAGATGCATCATCAAGAGAGATCCAGTTAACAACAGATTCCTCAGAAACTGGGTGCAACAAGCCATCAGAGGCAGAAGCAACAGAAATGCCAGAATCCCAGCTTGCGTCAGACACTTGTGGAGAGGAAGAATCGGAAGCAGACCAAACTACCACGATTTGGCCTCCCTCGTCAGATTCGCCATCTACAACAGAAGAATCACCTACAAGGGTCTCTACACCTTCATCTGGTCCGTCTTGAACGAGGACAGACCAACTCCATCAACTGGACACTCTCCATGGTGGAAGGAGATGAACGGAAAGCAAGCCTACAACTCCGGACTCAAGCCATACTGGAAATTCGTGATCATGAACCAACAGAAGAGATTTGTTATGAGACAAAACTTGTACAGAGTCTCCAACAAGAAGAGCTTCTTCAACAGCATCAACAGCTACTTCTTCTACGATGAGAACATGAAGGCCATCAGATACCTCGGATACAACTCCGCCTACCACCTCGGTGTTACCGGAGGAGTCAGAGTCGGATCAACTGTCAGACTTGTCAGAAATGGAAAGAAGGCCGTCAGAAGACAAGACATGTTCGTCTACGACACCGTCGACATGAAGTTCCATTCATGGACCAACAAGGACCTCTGCATTACTTTCAGAAACCCAGGAAGAAACGGAGAGAGAATGGTTCTCGCCAGATGCCACTCTGGAAGATCCAGTCAACAAGAGCTTCTCGTCAAGTACTTCAAGACCAACAACAACAATGGATTCAAGCCATGGAGAGTCTTCTCTGCCAGAAACTTGAGAAACCAATCAATGAGACTCAAGATCTCTAACGACGGATCACTCTTGCTCCCATCCCAGAAGTATGCCAAGATCCAATACGGCCCAAGAAACACCGATGAAGAGAAGTTCTACTGGGATCCAAACACCAAGTGCCTCAAGAACTACCTCCACAACGATGGATGCATCGGATCAGTCCAACAAGGCTGCACCGCCCAAATGGTCGCCATGGGTAAATCCAGTGACACTGGAGCCACCTGTGGACAAACCATCTTCGATGGACACTTCCTCTGGGTTAACGGAAAGGTTGCTCAACCACAGAACAACATCTCATACATCAACCAACTCACTGTCTCACTCAACACCTTGAGCGGTCAGAACACTCAACAGTGGAGACTCGTCTACACTGGTGTCATGGCCAACAGACAGAGAACCAGATAGAGACCATCTAACGCCGACCCAACCTGGGGATGGAACGCTAAGAGATTTGAGATCAGAACCAGCGCCAACACCTACCTCACTGTCTCTGGAACCAGAGTCTACTTGAGAGGAAGAACCGGTCAAACCAACCAACTCTTCACTTTCAACCCAGCCACCAAGATGATCGTTAACGTCCAAACCGGAAGAGCTTTGACCTCTAAGAGATACGGAAACAACATGTTCAGACTTGTTGCCGAGCCACAACAAAGAGTGGCCTCCCAACTCTTCAACAGAGTCAACAACTACGTCGTGCAAATGGCTGCCAACAAGAACATGGTCTGGAAGAGACAAGGAAACCAAGTTGCCATCGTCCCTCAAACCGCCAGATCAGGTTACAACTACTTCGTCATCCAAAGAAGATGATCGCACTCACTCGCTGAAATCGCCAGATCAG
>Ga0115102_10142572_pt1 | contig 17081 bp, 30 predicted proteins | sample MBTome_5_FD_89644 | JGI IMG/M metagenome (GOLD analysis project Ga0115102, IMG submission 89644) | Marine eukaryotic communities from Pacific Ocean to study complex ecological interactions - MBTS_5May14_M2_3um Metatranscriptome... | ecosystem: Environmental > Aquatic > Marine > Oceanic | place... | reverse complement strand
TATGTCTATTGGTTTATTTGGTAGAAAAATCGGAATGACTCAAATTTTTGCTGATGATGGCACAGCTGTCTCAGTTACACTTGTTCAGGCAGAGACTTGTCAAGTGAGTCAGATTAAAACTGTCGATACGGATAGTTATAATGCAATTCAAGTTTCATTCGCTGAGCAGTCATTAAGTAAAATAACTAAACCACAACTCGGTCATCTTAAGAAATCTGGGAGTAAGGGATTTAAATATTCTGGTGAATTTCAGATTGATGATCCAAATAGTTACAAATTGGGTCAAATGCTTGATGTAAATGTATTTAGTATTGGTCAAAAGGTTGATATAACTGGTAAAAGCATTGGTAAAGGTTTTGCTGGAAACCAAAAACGACACAATTTTAGTCGTGGACCAATGACACATGGATCGAAAAATCATCGTTTACCTGGTTCAATTGGTGCCGGTAGTACACCGGGACGTGTGTACCCAGGTAAAAAAATGGCCGGTCAGTTAGGTAATAAAATGATAACTATTAAAAATAGTGAAATTTTATTTATCAGTACTCCAGAAAATATCCTTGTTCTAAAAGGTTCTTTACCAGGGAAAAAAGACAATTTATTGCGAATAGCACCTGTTGATTAGGGTTTTTACAGCTTAAGAGTTATTTTTTCTTATTCTTATTTAGTTAGTAAATATTTATATATAAATTTATGTCTTTAAATCAAAATTCGTTTATTTCGTTGGTAAAATATCCGATCCTAACTGAAAAAACTATTCAATTATTACAAAGTAATCAGTATAGTTTCGCAGTTGATAAAAAAGCTAATAAAGTCTCAATTAAAGCAGCAATTGAGGAGTTATTTGATGTTAAAGTAGTCTCGGTAAATACTTCGATGCGACCATTAAAACGTCGTCGAGTTGGAAAATTTATTGGTAGCAAGCCTCGCCATAAAAGAGCAATTGTTACACTTGCGCCAGAAAATTCAATTACATTCTTTGAAGAGAATTAACATTTGGTGCCTATTTAAAAGTTCTAATAGTAGTAGATATTACACATACAATTTTATATGGCAATTCGTTTGTATCGGGCATATAGTCCAGGCACGCGTTCCCGTTCAAGTCTATTCTTTGATGAAATTACAACAAATCGACCTCAAAAATCTTTAACAGTTGGTAAGAAGGCTTGTAGTGGCCGTAATAATCGAGGAGTAATAACACTTGGCGATCGTGGTGGTGGACACAAAAGAAAATATCGCATCATTCATTTTAATCGTAAAGAACCGAATTCTGACGTTGATATTATTACAGCTCGTGTAATAAGTATCGAGTATGATCCTAATCGTAATGTTCGTATTGCACTTCTATGTTATGAAAACGGGACAAAAAGATATATTTTATGTCCTCGCTCTTTAAAAGTTGGGATGACTGTATCTTCTGGTAGCAATGCACCGATTGAAATAGGAAGTGCAATGCCTCTTTCATCTATGCCTCTAGGTAGTACTGTACATAACGTTGAATTAACTTTAGGTAAAGGAGGTCAACTTGCGCGATCTGCTGGTGCGTATGCACAGTTAATTGCTAAAGAAGGTAATTTTGTTACCTTAAAATTACCTTCTGGTGAAATTCGCTTAGTTCACAAGCAGTGTTACGCAACGTTGGGTCAAGTGGGTAACATTGAATTTGCTAATGTACGTTTAGGTAAAGCTGGTCGTAATCGTTGGTTAGGGCGTCGACCACACGTTCGTGGTGTTGTTAAAAACCCGATTGATCACCCACACGGTGGTGGTGAAGGTCGTTCTCCAATTGGTCGTCCACGTCCAGTGAACCCTTGGGGAAAACCTGCTCTTGGTACGAAAACGCGTAAGGCAACGAAAGCAAGTAGTAAATATATACTTCGTTCGCGTCGCTAAATTCATTATTTACATTAATTATTCACATGACACGTTCTTTAAAAAAGGGTCCTTTTGTGGCTTCTTATGTTATGGAAAAAGTTGAAGCGATGAATGCTTCTGGTAAAAAAGATACGATTCAGACTTGGTCTCGTACATCAACTATTCTTCCAAATATGATTGGTCATACTTTTGCTGTTTATAATGGTAAACAGCATGTTCCGGTTTTTGTTACTGATCAAATGGTTGGGCACAAATTAGGTGAATTTTCTCCTACGCGTACATTTCGCTCTCATATTAAGAAAGATAAAAAGTCTAAGCGTTAGAATGCACATAGTTTAGTTTTATGGTTACAAATTCTCTACAAAATAACGAAGTTAAAGCCGTTTCTAAGTATATTCGTATGTCTCCTAGTAAGGTGCGTCGTGTACTTAGACAAATACAAGGTAAAAGTTACAAAGACGCACTTATTCTTTTAGAGTTTATGCCTTATGCGTCTTGTGAGCCGATTATTAAGGTTTTACGATCTGCCGCCGCAAATGCTCGGAATAATATGAACCTTGATGAAACAAATTTAGTTGTTAAATCAGCATTTGCGGATCAAGGTCCGGTAATGAAACGCTTTCGTCCGCGTGCCCAAGGTCGTGCATACCGAATTTTAAAATACACATCGCATATAACGATTGTGATGTCTTCTTAGTTCATTAAAACGTTATAACATTTTAAATTAAAATATTTTTGTGGGACAAAAAATACATCCAACGGGTTTTCGAATTGGTATTAATAAACCATACCAGTCGACATGGTTTGCAAACTATGGCGTATACAGTAAAGTTTTGCAAGAAGATTATAAGATTCGAAAATTTTTTGAAAAGGAATGGGATACAGTTTATAGCAAAGCTGGAATCGCCAAATTAGAAATTAAACGAAAAGTTAATAAAATTGAATTATTGATTCATGCTACTCGCCCAAAGCTAATTGCTACTGGGTCTGAAGATGTACTTTCAATTGATAACGTTATTTTAAAGTTAAAAAGTGAACTTAAAGAGTTCAGAAAAGTACGGCTTAAAGTTATTCAAATTGCTAAAAGTGAAAATGAGAGCTTATTGGTTGCCCGCTCATTAGCTGACCAATTAGAAAAACGGGTTGCATTTAGAAGAGCGATGCGCCAAATGGCACAACGACTTCAAAAAAAGTGGTATAAAAGGATTTAAAATTCAAGTTTCGGGTCGTTTAAATGGTGCTGAAATTGCAAGAGCTGAGTGGGTGCGCGAAGGTCGTGTTCCTTTGCAGACAATTAGAGCAGATATTAGCTATACTCATTATGAAGCTTTGACTACTTATGGAATCTTAGGGATTAAAGTTTGGATCTTTGATAAGGAAATTTTTCAAAAGTAGTTCGTTAAAAACTTATATAAAATAAATATATTTTTATGCTCCTTCCTAAAAGAACTAAGTTCCGTAGATTACATCGCGGACGACTAAAAGGAACCGCAACAAAGTCAAACACAGTTGTTTTTGGCGATTTTGGTATTCAAGCTTTAGAGCCAATTTGGTTAACTTCGAGACAAATTGAAGCCACACGACGAAGTATCACGAGGTATGTGCGTCGTTCAGGGAAAATTTGGATTCGTGTTTTTCCAGATAAACCAATTACAGAGCGGGCAGCTGAATCTAGAATGGGTGCAGGAAAGGGTGCTCCCGCATATTGGGTTGCAGTTATTAAACCTGGACATATTCTTTTTGAAATAAATGGTCTTGAAAAAGAGCTCGCATTCAAAGTTCTTAAAACTGCCGCTTATAAGTTACCGGTTAAAACAAAAATTGTAACTCGTGGCAATTTATAGATTCCTTTGTAATTTAACTTTACAGAACTAGATAATCAAAACCATGGTTGTAAAAGAGAAAATAGGAATTGTTGTTAGTGATAAGATGATTGATACGCGAATTGTCGCTGTAAGTGATCGGATTGTCCATAAGCGATATAAAAAAGTTGTGACTCGTACTAAACGTTACGCTGTTCACGACTCCGAATTTAATTCAAAGGCGGGTGATAAAGTTCGGATTAAGCAAACTGTTCCAATTAGTAAGACTAAAACTTGGGCAGTTACCAGTATTTTGAGAAAATCTTCAACTTAAATTTTATAAATGATACAACCACAAACGTGTTTAAAAGTTGCCGATAATAGTGGGGCAAAGAAACTGATGTGTATTCGAGTTCTTGGTAGTAATCGTCGTTATGGTTTTGTTGGTGATGTAATAATTGGTGTTGTTAAAGATGCTACGCCTAATTTGACAGTGAAACGATCCGATGTTGTACGAGCTGTTATTGTAAGAACTAAACATTCAATTACAAGAAAAGACGGGACCCGTTTACGTTTCGATGATAATGCCTCTGTAATTATTAGCAAAGAGAATAATCCTCGTGGAACTCGAGTATTCGGTTCTATCGCGCGTGAGTTAAAAGAGAAAGGTTTTACAAAAATTGTTTCTTTAGCTCCGGAAGTATTATAGGGCGGATACAAAAATTTTTATCTTATACAAGTATTGCGAATAATAATTTGATGAAAAAAGATTTAAAAAGTTTTTATAAACAAACAATTGTACCCTCATTAATCGCTGATTTTGGTTATAAAAATATTGAACAAGTACCAAAGATTGTTACAGTGTCTATTAATAGAGGTCTTGGTGAGGCGGCAAAAAATTCAAAGGAGCTGGATGTTAGTATTAAAGAGTTAGCTACTGTTACCGGCCAGCAACCGATAGTTAACAATGCAAGAAAATCTGTAGCTGGTTTTAAAATACGAGATGGTATGCCAGTTGGTTTATCGGTAACATTACGTAACGAGCGAATGTATGATTTTCTTTCCCGATTAATTCATATTGTTTTACCTCGAATTAGAGATTTTCGTGGTATTAGTCCAAATGGTTTTGATGGTCGTGGCAACTATAGTTTAGGCTTAAAGGATCAACTTATTTTTCCTGAAATCTCATACGATGATGTTGCTCAACTTCGTGGTTTTGATATTACAGTTGTTACAACTGCTAAAACAGATGAGGAGGCATTAGCACTTTTAAAAGGTCTTGGTATGCCTTTGGCAGCTTCGTAAATTATAAATTGAAAAAATAGTAAATTCATGACTAATGATACTATAGCTGATATGCTAACGCGTATCCGAAATGCAAATTTAGCAAAGCATCAAATTGTACAAATTCCTTCTACAAAAGTTACAAAGGCGATAGCAAAAGTTTTACTCGATGAAGGGTTAATTGAATCGTTTGAAGAACTAGATAATGGTTTAAGGGGATCACTTTTAATTTCTCTGAAATACGATGGTGTTGATAGAAAGCCTGTGATTGAAAAAATTCAAAGTATTAGTAAACCCGGCTTACGCGTTTACAGTAGTAGTAAAAAAATGCCTAGAGTTTTAGGTGGGTTTGGTACTGCCATTGTTTCTACGTCCCGTGGTTTAATGACTGATAGACAAGCGCGCAGTAAATGTATTGGTGGTGAGATTTTATGTTATATTTGGTAGATTTGAGGTAAATTATGTCGCGTATAGGTAAAAAATATATTACCATGCCCCAAAAGGTTAAGGTAACACTTGAAAGACAAAAAATTTCTATTGATGGCCCAAAAGGTAGTTTATTCCGAATCTTACCTTCTGTTATTTGTTGTACATTAGATGAAGAAAACAATAGACTTCTCCTAGAAAAAGCAGAGGACACTAGGTTAGCACAAGCTTTATATGGACTATCGCGTACTCTAGTTGCAAATATGGTGACTGGTGTTTCTGATGGTTTTTCTAAAAAATTACAGATTTCTGGGGTTGGTTATCGTGCGCAATTGGATGGAAACGATTTAGTTTTAAATATGGGCTATAGTCACCCAGTTCGTATGATCCCACCCCCTAGGATATCTGTAACTCTAGAAGGTCCTACGACTGTCATTGTATCGGGTATTGAATTAGATGTTGTTGGTGAATTTGCGGCTAAAATAAGATCTGTCCGTCCGCCGGAACCTTATAAAGGTAAAGGTATTGCTTATGAAGGTGAAGTTATTCGTCGTAAAGCAGGTAAGACAGGTAAATAAAGAAAAAAGAACTTTCACAAGTAATTAATTGATATGGCAAACCCCAAAAAATCAGGTAAATTACAAGTACCTAAGAGTGATTGGCAAGAGCGTGTTGTTGCAGTTCAACGTGTAACAAAAGTCGTTAAGGGCGGTAAAAAAAATGAGTTTTCGTGCAGTTGTTGTAGTTGGTAATGAGCAAGGTAAAGTTGGTGTTGGTGTTGGTAAAGCGACAGATGTTATTAATGCTGTTAAAAAAGCTGTAGCAGATGGTCAAAAACAGGTAATTACTGTTCCGTTAACAGGTGCGAATTCGATTCCGCATGCAACTACTGGTCGTTTTGGCGCTGCTCGCCTTATTTTACGACCTTCGGCACCCGGTAGTGGTGTAATTGCAGGTGGAGCTACTCGAACTGTCTTGGAGCTTGCTGGTGTAAAAAATATACTATCAAAACAGCTTGGATCAAATAACTTACTCAATAATGCACGTGCAACAATTGAAGGTCTAAGTTCCCTTCGTTCGTATAATTTATCTAATGTTTAAGAGTTTAAATTTTAGTGGAACAATCAGAAACAACTGCTCTTTTAAAGGCAAAAATTACGAAGATTCTGTTTCTTTTGCTTCTTGTTCGTTTAGGTTTATATATTCCAGTTCCAAATATTGACCTGGATCTATTTTCACAAAACCAAAATACTAATCCTATTTTTGGCTTTGCAAAAACCTTAACTGGAAGTTCCTTTTTAGGTATTGGTGCTTTGGGTATCTTACCTTATATTAATGCTTCGATAATTATCCAGTTATTAGTACCCGTACTTCCACAATTAGAACAATTACAAAAAGAAGAAGGGGAATTTGGTAGACAGCAAATAACACGTTATACTCGCTATTTAGCTCTTATTTGGGCGATCATTTTAAGTAGTGCTATTGCATTTTTCCTTGTAAAGCCTATAATTTTTGATTGGAGTATTAGTTTAGCCCTTGAAATAATTTTAGCTTTAGTTACTGGTTCAATTCTTTCGATGTGGTTTTCTGAATTGATCACTGAAGAAGGCCTTGGAAATGGGTCATCGATGTTAATTTTTATAAATATTGTTGGGAGTATACCAAATAGTTTTAGCGAGCTTAATAATGCTTTATTTAGTCAAGCTTCCTATTTAGATAATCTCAGAATTAGCGGCCAAGGTTTAATATTCTATCTTTTTGTTGTTAGTGTAATTATTCTTTTCCAGGATTCGTATAAAAAGATTAATATTGTAGCCGCTAAACAATTAAATTTAAGTTCCAGTGACCAATCCCAAAATTTTTCTCAACTTAAAAATAGCTATATTCCACTTAAAGTCAATCAAGGTGGCATAATGCCATTAGTTTTCAGTTCTACAATTGCAGTATTCCTTGCATATCCTGTACAACAGTTGTTAAATTTAGGTTTTGTAAATAATAGTTTTTTGAGCGTTTACTCAATCACAATAAATATTCTCCTAGTTGTTCTCTTTAGTTGTTTTTATGCTGGCTTAGTTTTAAAACCAGATGATATTTCGCAAAATTTAGCGAAGATGGCGTATAGTATTCCTGGAGTTCGTCAAGGTAAAGATACAACAAAATATTTAGAAAAAACTGTAGCACGCTTAGCATTTCTGGGAGGTCTTTTCTTAGCCTTTCTAGCGTTTTTTCCTTTAGTGGTTGGTAATGTTTTACAAGTTAATATCTTTAAGAACGTCACTTCGCTATTAATTCTAATTGGTGTTATCACAGACGTGACTTCTCAAATTCGTGGTTACCTTGTTGCACGGAAGTATGAGGGGTTTAAATAGTAAGCTGATAGACTTTTTGGGTTTATTGGGTTAGCATTATTTATAAAATGTTTTTACATTTTTAAAGTGATTTTAATAAATATTTTAAATAAACACTTTTTATGAAAGTTGTTAGTTCGATAGGAAATTTAAAAAATCGATCAAAGGATTGTCAGGTTGTTAAGCGTCGTGGTCGTATTTATTTAATCTGTAAAAGTGACCCACGCCTTAAGGTTAGACAAGGTCGAGCAAAAATGAAACGAAAATAATATAGAAAGATATTAAATGGTACGTATTTCAGGAGTAGATCTTCCGCGTAATAAGCGGATTGAAATTGGTTTAACTTATATCTTTGGTATTGGACTTACAAGTTCAAAGCAGATTCTCGCGTCTACTAATATCTCGCCCGATACAATTTGTATGAATTTAACGGACGACGAGATTAATGTATTGCGAACAATTATTGATGAGCAATATCAAACTGAAGGTGATCTAAGACGTGTTTATTCATTAAATATTAAACGACTAACCGAGATTGGTTCTGCACAGGGACGTCGTCATCGTGTCGGGTTACCTGTTCGCGGTCAGAGAACGCGTACAAACGCCCGTACGCGTAAAGGTAAAATTAAAACTGTAGCGGCAAAGAAAAAGGCTCGTTAAATATTTTACAATTTAGTCCCAAATTTTATGATAAAACAAATTAAACGATTTACTGGAAAGAAGTCTAAAAAGGCGCCGAGCCTTGGTGTTGTACACGTTAAATCAACATTTAACAATACAATTATTAATATTACAGATAAACAAGGTAATACACTTTTTTGGGCCTCCGCTGGTGGGAGTGGTTTTAAAGGTGCGAAGAAAGGTACACCGTTTGCTGCTCAGTCAGCTGCAGAGAAAGCTGGTTCGTTAGCATATGAACAAGGTATGCGACAAACAGAAGTTATTGTGAGTGGCCCTGGTAGTGGTCGAGAAACAGCAATTCGTGCATTACAGGGCTGCGGGCTAGAAATTTTATTGATTAAAGACATTACCCCAGTACCGCATAATGGTTGTCGACCACCTAAGAAGAGACGTGTTTAAAAAGATTGATAATAAGTTATGAATTGTTATTATTTCGCATTTTATCTTTAATCCATGTTTCAGATTCAGTGTTTAAATTCAAAAGTTGAAAATCCAACAAATATTCTTGGGAAGTTTTGCATTGAGCCTTTAAAACAGGGTCAAGGTGTTACTATTGGTAATGCATTAAGACGTGTTTTACTATCGGATCTTCCAGGCTTATCCATTGTAGGTGTACATATTAATAATGTTAGCCATGAATTTTCGACAATTCCTGGTTTAAAAGAGGATATCATCGAAGTTTTGCTAAACCTAAAGCAAATAATTCTTAAAGGTGATCTTATTGAACCGATAAATGCTAGGCTTTTATTTCAAGGTCCTGGAGTTATTACTGCACAAAACTTAGAATTGCCCGATGAGATTACATTAGTAGAACCTTGTCAATATATTGGTAGTTTAACGGGGCGTACTAGTCTTGAGATGGAAGTTTTAATTGAGCCTGGTTATGGTTATTTAACGAGCGAACAATTTATTAATCGCCTTCCTCAAGGATTCTTAGCCGTAGATGCAGTTTTTATGCCGGTGCGAAAGGTCAACTTTTTTGTTGAAACTTCTCGTAACAGTTCATTTTCTGTGACAGAAAGTTTAATTTTAGAAATTGCCACAGATGGTAGTATTGAGCCCATTGAAGCAATTAGTAATGCAGCTCTAATATTAGAGAATGTTTTTGCATCCCTTAAGATTAAGCAAAGTAATCCTTTACAGCTCCCTAGCTTAGTTGAGGAAGCAAAGCCGCAGAATGAATATGAAAATGTTATGCTAGCTGATCTTTTATTATCTGTGCGTGCATACAATGCATTAAAACGTGCTAATGTACATAATTTGAGTGAACTATTAAAATACTCTAAAGAAGATTTACTAGAATTTAAGAATTTTGGACAAAAATCTGCTGATGAGGTTTGTGAAAGTTTACAAAAGAACTTTGGTATTGTTCTAGCAAAAACAAAAAATTAAAATCAACATATAACGACTGTTAAGAGGCAAGATTAATTTATATTTTTATTTCAAAAATATCTTTGAACTTAAAACGATACTCGAATTTAACTTTAATTATTTATATCTTATATAAAGAAAGAACAACTCTATTATGTCTTTCAATAATTCAAATGTACAACCCGTTTATTTTGGGATTGGCCGTAGGAAAACTTCAGTTGCTAAAGTGACCTTAATTCCTGGTACTGGTTCATTGATTGTCAACCATAAACCTGGTGCCTTGTATTTACACTATAATTCGCAATATATTAATACCTCTAAAGCGCCATTAACAGCTTTAGGTCTTGAGAATTCTTATGATATCTATGTAAATACGCACGGTGGAGGGTTACGAGGTCAAGCAGATGCTATTAAACTTGGGGTAGCTCGTGCGCTTTGTTATATCTCAACTGAGAATCGAAGTCAATTAAAGTCCGAGGGCTTTCTTGTTCGTGATGCGCGCGCTAAAGAAAGAAAAAAATACGGCTTGCGAAAAGCTCGAAAAGCGCCTCAATATTCAAAACGTTAATTTTTTATTTGGATTTAATTTAATTTTATGCCTAAAAATTCAATCCATCCAGAATACTATTCAAATGCTAAGGTTTATTGTGATGGTCAACTTGTTATGAAAGTTGGTTCCACTAAACCAGTTTTGAAAGTTGATATCTGGTCAGGTACACATCCATTCTATACAGGATCGCAAAAGCTTATTGATACGGAAGGCCGTGTAGAACGGTTTATGCGTAAGTATGGAATTGATGATTAAATTTAGAACAGAAATCTATGCCAACGATACAACAGTTAGTTCGATTTGAACGTGTAACTAATAAGAAAACCAGTAAATCGCCAGCTTTAAAGATGTGTCCTCAAAGGCGTGGAGTTTGTACGAGAGTTTATACTACAACTCCCAAAAAAACCTAATTCTGCACTGCGTAAAGTTGCTCGTGTTCGTTTGACTTCTGGTTTTGAGGTAACTGCTTATATTCCAGGAATTGGACATAATATTCAAGAGCATTCAGTTGTTTTAATTCGAGGTGGTCGTGTTAAAGATCTTCCAGGTTGCCGCTATCATGTAGTTCGCGGGACTTTAGATGCTGGTGGTGCGAAGGACCGTAGAAATGGTCGTTCAAAATATGGTGGTAAAAAACCTAAAGGATAAACTATAAAATACTTTAATTGATTTAGCTTATGTCACGACGAAATAGAGCCAAGAGAGTTCTGGTGGAACCCGATCCTATTTATGGTAGCCGTTTAGTAAATTTATTAATTGCACGTATTTTACAATCGGGTAAAAAGTCAGTTGCTCAAAAAATTGTTTATACGGCGTTAGAAATTATTACATCAAAGACAGAAGAGAATCCTGTTCTTGTTCTAGAAAAAGCAGTAAAGAATGTAACACCTCAAGTTGAGGTAAAAGCAAGACGAGTTGGAGGTTCAACGTATCAAGTTCCGATTGAAATTCGTGCTTATCGTGGAACAAATATTTCTTTACGTTGGATTAATGAATCCGCAACAGCACGCTCTGGTAAAAGTATGGCATTTAAATTAGCTAATGAGTTAATTGATGCTTCGAAAGAAAGTGGTAATGCAATAAAAAAACGTGAGCAAACTCATCGAATGGCTGAGGCAAACAAAGCTTTTGCACATTTCCGTTACTAAATATTAAAAGTTTGTTTTTCTAATTTCGCCAAAGGCATATAAAAAATTTACTATTACAAAAATCATTTAAATTTCTATAATGGCAAGAGAAAAGTTTGAACGTGTAAAACCGCATATTAATATTGGTACAATTGGTCACGTTGACCATGGAAAGACAACATTAACAGCTGCAATTTCAGCTACATTAGCATTTCTACTGAAGGAAAATCAAAGAAGTTTGATGAAATTGATTCTGCGCCTGAAGAAAAGGCTCGTGGTATTACAATTAATACTGCACATGTAGAGTACGAGACTGAAACTCGTCATTATGCACATGTAGATTGTCCAGGTCACGCGGATTATGTAAAAAACATGATCACAGGGGCTGCACAAATGGATGGTGCAATTCTTGTAGTTTCGGCTGCGGATGGTCCAATGCCACAAACGCGTGAACACATTCTACTTGCGAAGCAAGTAGGTGTACCACATCTTGTTATTTTCTTAAATAAGGCTGATCAAGTTGATGATGAAGAATTATTAGAATTAGTTGAACTTGAAGTTCAAGAATTACTAGAAAATTATGATTTCCCTGGCGATGAAATTCCTTTTGTTTCTGGATCAGCACTAATGGCTCTACAGGCTTTAGAAGGTGGTTCAAAACAACGAGGTGAAGATAAGTGGGTTGATTTAATTTTCAAGTTAATGGATTCCATTGATGAATACATCCCAACTCCTATACGTGATACGGAGAAAACATTCCTTATGGCAATTGAGGATGTTTTTTCTATTACTGGTCGAGGAACAGTAACAACAGGTCGAATTGAGCGAGGTGTAATTAAAGTTGGCGATACTGTTGACATAGTAGGTCTAAAAGATACACAAACGACGACCGTAACAGGTATCGAGATGTTCCAAAAAAACTTTAGACGAGGGTCAAGCTGGTGATAACGTTGGTATCTTAATTCGTGGTATTCAAAAGACAGATGTTGAGCGTGGTATGGTAATGGCCCAGCCAGGTTCAATCAATCCACATAAAAAGTTTGAGGCTGAAGTGTATATTCTAGGAAAAGATGAAGGTGGTCGTCATACTCCATTTTTTACTGGTTATCATCCACAATTTTATGTACGTACCACTGATGTAACTGGTACAATTGTTCAGTTTACTGGTGATGATGGTAGTCCTGCAGAAATGGTGATGCCTGGGGATCGAATTAAAATGACAGCAGAGTTAATTAACCCTATTGCTATCGAGCAAGGTATGCGTTTTGCCATCCGTGAAGGTGGTCGAACTGTAGGTGCTGGTGTTGTTTCGAAGATTTTAGATTAATAAATTAAATAATGAGTCTATTAAATTTAAACTCAAAGAAGTTACGAATTGCTTTAAAAGCCTATGAGCCAAGTTTACTTGATGACTCTTGTCGTCAAATAATTGAATCTGTACGCTTAGAAGGTACTGAAGTAACAGGACCTGTTCCTTTACCTACCAAAAGACGAATTTATTGTGTATTACGTTCACCTCATGTAAATAAAGATTCACGTGAACACTTTGAGATGCGTACACATAAACGTCTAATTGATATTCACTCCCCATCAAATAGCGTCTTGGAAAGTTTAAGAAATTTAGATATTCCTTCAGGCGTTGATGTTGAAATTAAAGCATTACGTTCATAAATTCTAGAAAATTGGCAATACTATATATTGATTCTCTTTCAAATTTTGAGAGAATCAATATATCACCGACATTTTTACACCATTAATTTAGTTTTTCTTAAACATAAATCTGAAATTTAATCAATACTAATCTTAGCACAGTAGTGTAGATGAGCTAGGTCCGTGGTTTCGTCGAACGTTTCTAGTTATTTACGGTGTTCTACCAATAAATTATTTAAAATAGAAATAAAAATATATACTGTATCAGCAAACTGATGAAGTTTTAACCAATAACCATTATTTAAGGCGTATTCATTTATTGCCCCCGTTAAAGATAAATTGTTGAGTCAGCTGTTTGACAATGATCAATGGCTCTTCAGGTTTTATAAAGTTTACTGAATTATCATTCATTACCTTAGGTACGTTAGTTGGCTTAGTTACGACCATTGTATAACCATAGTCGATTATATCCCGAACTACTACCTCGACAAAATCATTTTCCAAATCGATAACTTCATGAACAAGTTCAACACTTTTGATTTTTAACTGTTATTTATAAGGTATATGATTATTGATATAATTTGTACTCATTATCTTTTTTAAAGAGTTCGCATTATTACGATTCGATCCATGTATAAGAGTTAATTACCTAATATTATGTCGAGACTGACGGGACTCGAACCCGCAACGTCCGCCGTGACAGGGCGGTGCTCTAACCAATTGAACTACAATCCCATTGCTTAGACGATATGTTACTTAAATAGTTAAGTTTTGTCAATAGGAGAAAGAGGGATTCGAACCCTCGGTATCTATTATTAGATACAACAGATTAGCAATCTGCCGCTTTCGACCACTCAGCCATTTCTCCTAGTTAAATAAGCTATACTTAAATATATCAAAAAAATTTTAATCTATCAATTAAATTTATGCGTTTATAATAAGTTTACGATACGGCTATTAAATTTATAAATAAAAAATTAATCAACTTATGATAACTATACTAGTTTCTAAACTACCCGATGCATATGTGGTTTTTAGCCCGGTTGTTGACGTTTTGCCGTCAATTCCCATTTTCTTTCTACTATTAGCTTTTGTTTGGCAAGCCTCTGTAGGTTTTAGATAAAATAATAGAAAATGCGTAATAATAAAAGTATTATTAGGACGTAGTAAGTTAATACAATTTTTGTGTAAAATAATTTAAATTGAAATCATTAAGGTAAAATATTATGTCTGGTGGATCTACTGGAGAACGCCCGTTCTCAGATATTATTACAAGTGTACGTTATTGGATTATCCATAGTATCACAATTCCGTCACTATTTGTTTCAGGGTTCCTTTTTATAGCGACTGGTTTATCATACGATGTATTTGGTACACCTCGTCCAAATGAATACTTCACGCAAGATCGTCAACAAGTTCCTCTAGTTAATGATCGTTTTAGTGTTCGAGAAGAGCTAGAAGATTTAACTAAAGGTTTATAATTTAAAGGATTTTTATGATAAAAAATACGAACCAACCCGTTGCTTATCCAATTTTTACATTTCGTTGGCTAACAATTCACGCTTTAGCTGTACCAACTGTTTTCTTTTTAGGCGCTATTACGTCTATGCAGTTTATTCAAAGATAGGAGAATATTAATTATGTCAGGACCAAATCCCAACAGACAACCGGTTGAATTAAGTCGTACTTCATTATACTGGGGACTTCTTTTAATTTTTGTATTAGCCGTTTTATTTTCAAGTTATTTCTTTAATTAAATCTTAGGAGGATATTATTTATGGCAGGTACAGGACGTATACCTCTTTGGCTAGTAGGTCTAGTAGGTGGTTTAGCTGTTATCGCAATGTTATCTGTGTTTATATATGGATCTTATTCGGGCCTAGGTTCGTCGCTTTAGGTCTCGTAACAATTTAAAAAAGTTAAACGATATTTATCGTTTAGCTTTTTTTTGTGCATTATGTTTTCTATTTTTTTAATTACTATTTGTATACTTACGATAATTAACTAATATTTATACAGAGTTAATGTTCGTGCTAGGAGGAAATTAAAATTTTTCAATTTAACGAGGATTAAAAATGGAGATTTAAAAATCCAACTTAAATGTTTATTTATCTCATTTTAGGTTTCGTAAGATCATTCAAGTACTACTAGTTTATAAAAATTCTAACATACTAAACATATTATTTTTCTAGCGTATATTTGGATAAATTACTAAACCGTTCAATTTAATAATAGCTTTTACGTTATGCTTATTTTTTGGGAAAATGTTTTAAGATTTCCACGCTTTTTTATTACAAGTTTTAGTGGTCTAATAATAATCCTATTGACACCTTTCATTACATTTGCAAAGAAAAATTTACTAACACAAATTTTTTTTGTTTGCTTTTTAACTCTCTTTTTAACATCTTTGGTTTTTATTTTCCAGGAAATGTTAAATTTATAATTTGTAGGAAACTTATTATACTATGCCATATGAAACACCTATTAGTTTAAAAAAAACCGGTGGTTTTGCTCTTTTTGATAGCTTAGTACAAAATGGTACACGTTATATCTTTGGTTACCCAGGAGGCGCCATTTTACCTTTATATGATGAATTATATTTTTGGGAAGAACAAAATTTAATTAAACATATTTTATCACGTCATGAACAAGGTGCAATACATGCAGCAGACGCATATGCTCGTGTTACGGGAAATGTTGGTGTCTGTTTTGCAACATCGGGCCCTGGCGCTACAAATTTAGTTACAGGTATCGCAACAGCACAAATGGATTCTGTACCGTTAGTCATTGTTACAGGGCAGGTTGGCCGTGCTTTTATCGGTACGGATGCTTTTCAAGAAACAGATATCTTTGGTATTACATTACCAATTGTTAAGCATTCTTATGTTGTTCGTGACCCTAGTAAAATGGCCCAAATTGTAGCGGAAGCCTTTTATATTGCTCAAAATGGGCGACCTGGGCCGGTTTTAATAGATATACCTAAGGATGTTGGACTCGAAGAATTTGAAAATTATAGTCCAGTGAGACATAAAGATATTGTTTTGCAAAAAGGTTACCGTTTTGAATTTAAAACAAAGCGTTGGCAAATACAGCAAACTTTAAAAATGATAAAACAGGCATCGCAACCTTTACTCTATGTAGGTGGTGGTGTTATTTCATCAAATGCAGCGCCAGAACTTGTTGAACTGGTTAATCTATTCCAGATACCAATTACATCGACATTGATGGGTAAAGGTTCTATTTCAAATTCCCACAAATTAGCTTTAGGTATGTTGGGGATGCATGGTACTGCCTATGCCAATTTTTCCGTTAGTGAATGTGATTTATTGATTGCGGTTGGAGCACGTTTTGATGATCGTGTAACAGGAAAACTCGATGATTTTGCTTGTCACGCACAAGTTATTCATATTGACATCGATCCTGCAGAGATTAGTAAAAATCGAATTCCTCAATTAGCTTTAATTGGTGATGTTAAAAAAATCTTAAAAGAAATTTTAAAAGAGCAGGTTTATGATTCAAATCTTGATTTGGATCAAACAATGCCGTGGAGAAAACGTATTAACCGTTGGAAGCAAACTTATCCTTTAATTGTGCCGAGCAGTAATAACACTTTATCTCCTCAAGAAGTTATTACGACCCTAAATAATGTAGTAAAAAATGCCTATTTTACAACAGATGTTGGCCAACATCAAATGTGGTCAGCACAATTTATACAATGTGGACCACGTCAATGGGCTTCTAGTGCAGGTTTAGGTACTATGGGTTATGGTTTACCAGCAGCTATTGGTATTCAAGTGGCTTATCCAAAAGAACAGGTTATTTGTATAACAGGTGATTCAAGTTTTCAAATGAATATTCAAGAATTAGGTACAGTAGCACAGTATAAATTACCTATTAAAATTGTAATAATTAATAATCGTTGGCAAGGAATGGTAAGACAATGGCAACAATCTTTTTATGGTGAACG
>Ga0115102_10302876_pt1 | contig 17246 bp, 28 predicted proteins | sample MBTome_5_FD_89644 | JGI IMG/M metagenome (GOLD analysis project Ga0115102, IMG submission 89644) | Marine eukaryotic communities from Pacific Ocean to study complex ecological interactions - MBTS_5May14_M2_3um Metatranscriptome... | ecosystem: Environmental > Aquatic > Marine > Oceanic | place... | reverse complement strand
TTAGTATAATCTCTTCAAAATAGACTCTTTTACTTCTAAATTAATATCAATTAATTTAAAATGTTATTATTTAAATATGTAAATATAAATTGGAGAAATATTGTGTTTTTAGGTTTATTAGGTAACAAAATTGGTATGACTCAACTTTTTGATACCTTAGGAAATATGATACCAGCTACTATTTTAAGAGTTGGCCCATGTGTAGTAACACAAATAAAAACGAAATCAAAAGATAATTATAATGCTGTTCAAATTGGATATGGTAATGTGCCAGAAGAATCATTAACACAATCACAATTAGGGCATTTACAAAAATCGAAAATTAAACCACTCAAGTATCTTACAGAATTCTTAGTTTATGACCCTGGAGTCTTTAAAGTTGGTCAAACTCTAAATGTTGAATCATTAAAAGTTGGTCAATTAATAGATGTAAGTGGTAAAAGTTCCGGAAAAGGCTTTTCTGGCCTTCAAAAACGTTATGGTTTTACTAGGGGCCCAATGAGTCATGGTTCAAAAAATCATAGAGCACCAGGCTCTATTGGGATGGGAACAACACCTGGCCGAGTTTTACCAGGGAAAAAGATGCCAGGTCAATTAGGTAATAAAACGACAACTATCAAAAAATTAAAGATCATTTTCATAAATCCGAAAGATAATATTTTGGTAGTAAAAGGTTCGGTCCCAGGAAAACCTGGAAATTTATTAAAGATAAAACCATCTCAATGATTCTAAGGACTTTAGTAACACAATGGGTACATTAAAATAAACTATGACTATTAAGAAATTCGTTAAATATTATCTAATAAGAAGTGAGAAACTAGGATTTAGCCACTGTTCTGAAATATCAAATCCACCAATATTCTTAGATGATAAGGCTTGGTATAAATTAAACCTATCTATTTTAGAAAAGTCTGGAAATTATGTCGTTCACAAAGATGTTATTCGACATCAAATCCAACAGAAACAAGGAACCGCGTCTACAAAAACAAGAAGTGAGGTTCGAGGTGGGGGCCGTAAACCATGGCGTCAGAAAGGAACGGGTAAAGCTCGTGCTGGATCAAATCGCTCACCTTTATGGAAAGGAGGAGGTGTTATATTCGGACCAAAAACTAAAAAGGTAATAGTAAAATTAAATAAAAAAGAGCGAAGATTAGCTCTTCAAACATTGCTCTATAGTCGTCAAAATGATATTTTTATTATCAAGAATCTAGAAAATACACAAACGAATCTAAAAACGAAAACATTTGTTAATGAATGTCAAGACTTAAATATATTCTGGGATAAAAAAGTACTCCTAGTAGTTTCAGAAAAAACTCATCCGTTAAAATTGTCAACTAGAAACATTAAAAATATTGAATTAATTTCGGTGTCGCACTTAAATACTTTAAGTTTGCTAAAAGCAAAAAAGATTTATATTACAACTAATGCAATAACTAAAATTAAGGAGACATTTTGTGACTAATTCTTTATGTTCAAAGTTTAGTAGTGAAATAAAGGATGATAGTAACGGAAAGGAGGTCGTAGACATTGGAAGTTATAAAAATAAATTTATTGTTGCCTATTCATATAATGAAATTATTAATTTAGCTAATATCATTAGATATGCTTTAATTACAGAGAAAGCTACACAATTGTTAGAAAACAATCAATATACATTTATTGTTAATCCACAATTTAATAAGAATTCAATTAAATTAGCTATTGAATATCTTTTTAATGTCGAAGTCCTTAAAGTTAACACATGTCATCTTCCAAAGAAAAAACGGAGAGTGGGTAAATATATTGGTTTAAAAACACATTATAAGAAAGCGATTGTTACTTTAAAAGAAGGTAACGTAATAAATTTATTTACCGAAAATTAAACACGATAGAAATTAATAACGCTTATGAGTATACGTCTGTACAAATCATATACCCCAGGTACGAGAAATAGAGCTCTTTCTTCATTCTTAGAAATTACAACATCTAGACCAGAAAAAAAACTAATTAGGAAAAATCATCGAAAGAAAGGACGTAATAATAGAGGGATTATTACGATCAGACACCGTGGCGGGGGACATAAGAAAAAATATCGAATAATTGACTTTTGTCGAACTAATTATAATGTTGAAGCAAAAGTTATGGAAATCGAATATGATCCTTATCGTAACGCCCGTATAGCATTAATTTATTATAAAAATGGTGAAAAAAGTTATATTTTACACCCTGATCAATTGATGGTTGGAGATATCGTTATGTCAGGTTCTAATATTTCACTTTCGATCGGTAACCACATGCCTGTGCATAAAATACCTCTAGGTACATCTATTCATAATATTGAATTAATACCGAATGGTGGAGGACAAATTGTACGCGCAGCTGGAACATCAGCGAAAATTTTAGCTAAAGAGGGTAATTTTGTTACATTACGTTTACCTTCTAAGGAAATTCGTTTAATTCGAAAAGATTGTTATGCTACAATTGGTGTCGTTGGAAACAATGATGCATTCTTAATTCAGAGTGGGAAAGCTGGTCGTACCCGATGGCTAGGTATACGCCCGACAGTCCGAGGTTCAGTAATGAACGCGTGTGATCATCCACATGGAGGTGGAGAAGGGAGAGCACCTATAGGTCGAACAAGACCATTAACTCCTTGGGGTAAAACTGCATTGGGGATAAAAACCAGAAAAACGAAGAGTCTAAGTAATAAATATATACTTCGCCGTCGTCCATAAACCAAAAATTAACATTATAAAAAATGTCAAGATCATTAAAGAAAGGACCGTTTGTAGCTTATCATTTATTGAATAAAATTACTAAAATGAATGAAAATAATGAAAAATTAACTATCCCGACCTGGTCACGTGCTTCAACCATAATACCGAGTATGGTAGGTCATACCATTGGAATATACAATGGTAAACAACATGTTCCTATCTTTATTTCAGATCAATTTGTTGGTCATAAGTTAGGAGAATTTGTTTCTACTCGAACGTTTCGGTCTCACGTTAAAGTAGACAAAAAGACAAAACGTTAGCGAGTCCAGAAGTTAATCTTGTACTTTATCTTACATACCCCTAAATAATATTAACATAAAACTATCTAAAAACATAGCGTACAAATTTTGTAATTAACAATAAAATTTAGGTTTGCTAATGAACTCTAGAAAAAAGCTGCTTCGTTATTTAGAAGATAACAATGATATCAATGTAAACAGAGATATTTATGAAAATTATGAAAAAGGATATATAAAGAAAAGAGTTAATAAGTGGGAAAATATAACATCGGTGGATGATTTTATAAGACATTATTTAAAATATATTTATGAATCACTTGAAACTGAAGAAAGAAATGATCTGCAGTTTCAAATTCAAAAAGTAAGCAACTTTTTGAATGTAACAAGTCCAGAAATAATTTATAAAGAAAAACTTGAAGACTTACGAAAACTACTTTTAGTTTTGCTTGATAATATAAATGTTTCTTTAAAAGATAAGAGTGATAAAACAGTTTTCTTTCGTTTACAATGTTGTCATTTACTTTGGTCTTTATCTGATACTATAAATTGTTTTTTTATTATGTTTCCCAAAGGAAACTTAAGAATTCATAAACAAAACTGTTTATCAAAAATACTTTGCCGAATTTCTAAAAACCTTCAAGTATTTGATAATATAAAAGGCTTACAAAGAACTTTGTTTGAAAATTTAGAGTCTTGTTTAATCGATCCAAATGGATATATAGACACATTACAACCATTAGAATCTTTTGAATTTCTATTGTATAATTTTGATAGAAATAAGGGTTTTCAAGGTAGTGCAGAGTCCAAATACTTGAGACAGTTACTTATACTTTTAACCCAAAATTATTTGGTTACATTTAATTCAACTTCTCTACTTCTTAATATTACAGGTTATGAATATATCAAACAATTTATTAACTTCATTATCTTTGAATTAAAAAGAAACAAAGATACTGAAATTACCTATCATTATTTAAATTCTATACGTGATTTTTATTTAAAGACCGAATTTTACTGTAAACGCAAGATATTTTTAAAAGACGGTAGTAAAAATACTTTGAGTAGCGGTAATAGAGGTAAGTTAGGAAAAGTTCAATTTAAAGAGAAAAGAAAAGAAAAAAATAGATAAAGACTGGTGGCCTACTCAACCGTATTTTATATTTGAAAAGAATAACAGTAAAAAGACGGATAGACTCGAATTAGACCCTTCGGGTTATGTACCTAAAGACCCGGAAAAATTAACTGAAAAAGGACGAGAGAAATTATTTGAAGAAGAAAAATTAAAAACGGATGTTGAAGAATTCTTTGTGACAGACACAAAAGAATTATTTTTAACTTTAGTATTAAATTATAAAGGCTTTTTCTCTAATAATACCCGATTAATTTTAAATAGGATTCAAACATGTCCATTTTGGAAAGTATACGACATAATTTCTTTAATTCCCAATTCTAGAGAGCGTGAATATCTCATACAAACTTTCGAATCTATTATTAGATATTTAGAAAATAACAACTGTGTTGATATTAAAGCACTCTGGATTGCAAACATTTCTTTAGAAAATTTTTCGAAAATGAATACAATGCAACAAAGTATTCACGACTATCGGCTCAAACCTTCTTGTAATTTAGTTATAACGTTAGGTTTTTCAAAAGAAGTAGAACGTATAGAGGACAATGATGTGTTAGAAGTTTCAAAATTAGAGCCTTTTTACGTTCCTATCCATTACCGAGGAGAAAAGGTTGAGGGCGAGTTAGAATTTATAAAAGTCAAAAGTGAAAGCTATTTATTCATTTAACAAAATTTTAAAAGTAATATATGGTAGATGGTCAATCTGTAAAAGCAGAAGCAAAATATATAAGAATGTCTCCGCAAAAGGTAAGGCGAGTTTTAAATCAGCTTCGTGGTCGTTCATATCAAGAAGCACTCATGATACTAGAATTTTTATCATATAGTGCAGTTTCGCCAATTTGGCAAGTTGTACATTCCGCAGCAGCAAATGCTGAGCACAATTATGGATTGGACAAAAAAAAGTTGGTTATTGAACAAAGTTATGCAAATGAAGGTCCACGATTAAAACGTATAAGACCTCGGGCGCAAGGGCGAGCGTATGCAATTATTAAGCCAACTTGTCATATTACGGTTATCTTAAAATCGTCAGTTTAAAAGTGTTAATAAAATTTTAAGTAAAAGGATTGATTAAAGTGGGTCAAAAAATACACCCTTTAGGTTTCAGGCTAGGTGTTACACAAACTCATAGGTCTAAATGGTATGCAAATCTGAATGAATATTCACATTTATTAAAAGAAGATGATAAAATTCGAACGTATATCCAATCATTAACAGAAAAAGCAAGTATTTCAAATATTCAAATAAGTCGTAATAGTCTCGGAAACCAAATTCAATTAAATATTGAAACAGGCAGGCCTGGAATTTTAGTCGGTGAAAAAGGGTCGGAATTAAAAGATTTATTAAGCAATCTAAAAAAACTCGTACCAAGTAATCGACAGATTATATTAAATATTGTAGAAGTTAATCTCAGCGCATCGTTACTTGGCGATTTTGTTGCTCAAAAACTTGAGTCTCGTATTGCATTTAGGACAGCTGTAAGAAAGGCCATTGTTATAGCTCAAAAAGCTAACGTTGGAGGAATTAAAATCCAAGTTTCTGGACGTCTTAATGGAACAGATATGGCTCGAAGCGAATGGTTAAGAGAAGGGCGAGTTCCCTTACAAACTCTACGTGCCGACATTGATTACGTTTCAAAACAAGCAAAAACGATTTATGGAATTCTGGGTATTAAAGTTTGGTTATTTAAAAATGAAATTTTAACCAAATGATTAGAGGTTAAAATATTCGAATAAATTTTATTATATGAAAGTACTATGTTAAGTCCTAAAAGAACAAAATATAGAAAATACCACCGTGGACGTTTACGTGGTAAAGCTACTCGTGGTAATGAGATCTGTTTTGGAGAATATGGCTTACAAGCCTTAGAACCAACATGGATTACTTCAAGACAAATAGAAGCCACTCGTCGTACAATTACTAGGTATACAAAACGGGGAGCTTCGTTATGGATTAGAATTTTTCCAGATAAAACTGTAACTGCGCGTGCAGCAGAATCACGTATGGGTTCAGGTAAAGGGGCAGTCGATTATTGGGTTGCAGTTGTAAAACCGGGTACAATTTTATTTGAAATAGCGGCTGTACCTGAAGAAATTGCACGCGCCGCTTTTAAATTAGCGGCTTATAAACTACCAATAAAAACAAAAGTTATAATTAAGGATAATCTAGAATAAATTAAATTATGGCTCTGCCTCAATATAAGAAAATTGTATCACTTTCTGAAAATGATATTTATAAAGCAATTATCGAAATAGAAAAAGAATTATTTAGACTACGATTCAAGAAATCAACGCGTCAGACTTTTAAACCACATGATATTGTTCATAATAAAAGACGATTAGCTCAACTGAATACTGTCTTAAGCTTACGGTTTAAAGACAATAATTAAAGACTTGTGATTTAAAATAAAGAAACTATTTATATTTACAAAAAATAAAAATGATGCATAAGGAAACTTTTTAATGCCAATAAAAGAAAAGACAGGTATTGTTGTTAGTGATAAAATGCTAAAAACTATTGTTGTAAAAGTAGAAAATCGTTATCCTCATCCCATCTATTCAAAAACATTAACAAAGACAAAAAAGTATTTAGTACATGATGAAAATGAAATATGTAAACTTGGAGATCAAGTATTAATTCAACAATGCCGCCCATTGAGCCGTCGTAAACATTGGAGACTCGTCCAAAACACTTCAAAATCATCTTTAATTAGTTAGAATTCAACTTTTATGATATATCCCCAAACTATTTTAAGTGTAGCTGATAATACCGGTGCTCGAAAAATAATGTGTATTAGAGTATTAGGTGGTTATAGAAAATATGCCAAAATTGGTGATACAATTATTGGTGTCGTGAAAGAAGCACTACCAAATATGTTAATTAAACGTTCAGATATTGTTCGTGCTATTATTGTGCGTACATCTAAAACAATCCGTAGACAAGATGGAATGTCAATTAGATTTGATGATAATGCAGCCGTTATTGTGAACCTCGAGAATAATCAAAAGGTACAAGAGTTTTTGGTCCAGTTGCTCGAGAGATTCGTGATAAGAATTTTTCTAAGATTGTCTCACTAGCACCGGAGGTTTTATAAATGAAAAAGAGAAAAAAACGTCGCATCATAATTGGCGATATAGTAGAAGTTATTTCTGGGTCTCATAAAGGTGAAACTGGTGAGGTTTCAAAGTTATTACCGAATAGTAAAATTATTATTAAAGGAATTAATTACAAATATAAGCATCGTAAATCTAATAAAAATAAAACGAGCTCTAAATCTGGAGAAATTAAAATGGTAGAGGCAGGTATTCATAATTCAAACGTAAAATTATACTTAAGCTCAAACGATTCATAATTAATAATAATTGATATGTTCAATAAACCTTCTATAGAAGACATTGCTGAAATAAATTGTTTACTCGAAAACATAAAAAAAGAATATGGAAAAGGTATAAAACCCGTATTATTAAATAGTAATCCTGAAATTTACAATAATCCTCATAAAGTCCCAAAACTTGAAAAAATTCAGATTAACCGAGGTCTAGGCTTAGCTGCACAAAATACAGCTATTTTAAAAAAAAGCATTGAAGAGTTTACTAGTATCACAGGTCAAAAACCTTTAATTACTCGAGCTAAAAAAGCGATTGCTACTTTTAAAGTTCGCGAAAATATGGAACTGGGGTTAACTGTAACCTTGCGTGGCGAAAAGATGTATGCTTTCTTAAAAAAACTTATATTTTTTACGTTTTCACAGATACGTGATTTTCGTGGTCTATCAGTAAGAAGTTTTGATAAAGCAGGTAATTACACATTTGGTTTAAAAGAACAATTAATTTTTCCGGAAATTAATTACGAGGATGTATTACAGACTCAAGGTTTCAATATAACGATTGTTTTATCGTCTATACCGACTAAATCCAAAGCTGAATTAGTTGAAAGAATCATAAGTGGTATGATTCTTTTTGAGTTTCTTCGTTTCCCTTTAAATGATTGCGGGTATTATGAAAAATTTTCATCCGTGTCCGATCTAAATAAAAACTGGGAAAAGAAGAAACATTTGAACCGAAAAAGATGGTCCCAGACTCTGAACTAAAGTTTTCTAGACTTTAGGATTAAAAAACATTATATAAATTTATTATATTGTTAATAATTATAGTTTAACTGTGCTAAAGATTAAACAATAAAAGTAAATACTAAGTAATAAGAATTTGAGCCAATAATCACGAGTTTTAAAACATTTGATAAAACTGTATAAATTTTAACTTAGCAATTGTAAAAACGATGTATGAACATTATTAATCTTTATTTAACTAACGAGATAAAACTTATAGTTTATGATTAATGGTTAATCGCATTTATATAAAAAATTTTAGTTGAAGAGACAATGAACGACCAATTATTTTATTTTAAGTTATAAACCTGTCTTTCGAAAGTCTAGGTTATTTAAAAATACAGAGAAATGAGAACGGGGGTGAACCTTTATTATTATATATACGGTAATTAAAATTATAGATTATGTCTCGTATCGGAAAGTTGCCCGTCGTAATTCCTTCAAATGTTGATATTAAGTGTAGTAATTTGAATATTAGTGTAAAAGGTCAATTTGGAACATTAGAAAATACCATACCGGAAGTTTTACAATTACATAAAGAAGATAACGTTTTAATAATTAAGATAGCTGATAATACTCGGACTAACCGAGCCATACATGGATTATATAGAACATTAATTAATAACATGATCATAGGTGTTTCCGAACAATTTACTTTAACGCTTATTCTACAAGGTGTAGGCTACAGAGCAAATATACAAGGTAAGGAGATAATATTAAACTTAGGGTTTAGTCATCCCGTTACTATATCAATTCCGGAACAAATTAATGTTGAAATTATACAAAATACAAAGATAAATTTAAAAGCTTGTGATAAAGAAAGCCTTGGATTATTTGCTGCAAAAATACGATCATGGCGACCGCCAGAACCTTATAAAGGTAAAGGAATACTTTATGAAGGAGAGATTATTAATCGAAAAGCTGGTAAATCTGGCAAAAAGTAAAAAATATTAACAAGGTTTCAAAAACCTTACAAATTAAAAGTGATTATGAAATTTTCAAAACGGGCCTTACTGAAATTAAAGAGTAAAAATAAAAAGACAAAGGCGGATAGGTATAAAAAATTAAAACGCGATAGTTTACGTGGAATAATAAAAGGAACGAATATAAAACCAAGATTGTCAGTTTACAAATCAAACAAAAATATTTATGCACAAATTATTGATGACACAACTTCGGAAACACTTTTATCGTGTTCGACTTTAGATCAAGAAATTAAAATTAAAAGTTCTAATGGTCGAACATGTAATATTTCTAGATTAATGGGAAAAAAATTAGCGCAACTTAGCTTAAAAAATAACATTAAAAATGTTGTATTTGATAGAGGCCCATATCTTTACCATGGTCGAATTAAGGCTTTGGCTGAAGGGGCAAGAACAGGAGGTCTAGAATTTTAATTAACACTTTTAGAATTAATATGTTTATTTAATTATTATGAATACTGATCTAAAACAAATCAATAAGTCTAAAAAAAATACACGTCAAAATAGTCCGAATAAAAAATTAATTGAACGGCTAGTTAAAGTTAGTCGGGTTTCTAAAGTCACGAAAGGTGGTAAAAAATTAAGCTTTCGGGCAATTATGGTTGTTGGTGAAAAAGGCCAAGTTGGGGTTGGTGTAGGAAAAGCGGACGAGGTCGCGAATGCCGTTAAAAAAGCAAAAGCCGATGGCAAAAAAAATCTAATTTCAGTTCCCTTAACTAAATCATTCAGTATACCTCATGATATTAAAGGAAATTATGGCGCTTGCAAAATTATTATGCGCCCTTCGTTTGAAGGTTCAGGTGTGATAGCTGGTGGTGCTGTAAGAACAGTTTTGGAAGTTGCAGGAATTAAAAACGTAATTGCGAAACAATTAGGTTCAAATAACTTATTAAATAATGCTCGTGCTTCTATTGTTGCTTTAGAAAATTTAACGACAAAGTCGGAGATTGCGAAGAAACGTTGTCTTTATGCAAAGTAATTTAACTATAAAATTTTAAAATATATTAGAATGGCAAGGAAAGAAGAGAAAAAGAGCTTAGGTAATCGCTTATTAATAAGCACCGCAATATTAGCTTTTATTAGAGTTGGAGCTCTTTTACCAGTCCCAGAAATTGATCATGAACAGTTAACTTTTTATTTTCAAACACATGCAGTAACTGGTAAATTCGTGAGTATATTTGCTAATAGTAATACTTTTGTAGTCGGTTTGTTTAGTTTAAATATTTTTCCTTATATAAATGCTTCGATCTTAATGCAAGTATTGGTAAAAGCACTACCTGGTTTAGCATTAATTCAAAGAGAGGGAACCAGTGGTGAACGAAAAGCAATTACACGACTTACTAGGTTGATTACTTTAGGATTTGCAACAACTCAAGCTATAAGTATTGTAATTTATTTAAAACGTATTTTGTTTTATTGGGATTTATTTTTGGCTGCCGAAATTATTTTATGGTTGACTACAGGTGCTATGATAGTATTGTGGTTATGTGAAATAATAACACAATACGGTTTAGGAAATGGTTCATCTATACTTATCTTTACAAATATTATTTCATCTGTCCCAAGTTTATTAAAAAAATTCTTTTTAAGAGCAAGTGAAACGTTGAATATTGGATCATGGTTAATTCTACTATTTTTATTCTGTATAGGTTTTTATTGTGTTATATTTTTGCAAGAAACACTTTGTATAATTCCGTTATTATCAGTAAAACAATTGAGTAAAAGGGCTTCTTTACGGTATTCAAAATATACAGGAATTCGGGCTAATTATCTTCCATTAAAAATAAATTATGGGGTTTTACCAATTATTTTAACCTCAACAATCTTTTTCTTTATTATACCTAAAGAATCGATGGGTGTAATAGAATCTAAACCAATATTGAGCTCGATTAAATTTAGTTATGCACTGGTTTATTTTTTTACTCTTATATGGTTTAATACACGTTATACAACCTTAGTCGTAGATCCAACACAACTCTCAAAACAACTTCAGAAAATGGCTGTAGTGATACCTGGGATACGTACAGGCTGTACAACTCGTTACTTTTTAGCAGAAGTTTTAAATCTTCTTACATTACTTAGTTCAGTCGTCTTAACTATACTTTTTTTTATCCCGAATATTGTACAAACCATTATTGATATTTCGAGTTTCAATAACTTAGGAATTACATCGCTTTTAATCGTAGCCGGTATTATTTTAGATTTATCCAGAGAAGTCAAAAGTATTTCCCTTTCTAATATGTATTTGCCTGATAAATGAAAGTAGACAACGATCAAAATAAATTAAGTATAGCTTTCTAATTAACCTTAGGTTATACTTAAAAAGTCTTTAATAAATATCGGGTTATGGAGCGCCACAGAAAAATTAGCGTAATTTATAACAATACAAACAATATCAAGGATAATAATTTAAAGGAATTAATAACATGATACGCTTAGTCGGAGTTGATTTACCTAAAAGTAAAAAAATTGAATATGCTTTAACATATGTCCATGGTATTGGTCTTTCGACTGCAAAAGAAATAGTTAAAAGTGCCAATGTAAATCCCGATATTAGAACTAAAGATTTGACAACTGAGGATATAATTAGATTGAGATCTATATTAAAAACTCTAAAATTAAAATTAGAAGGCGATCTTCGCCGCTTCAATGGTTTAAATATAAAACGTTTGAATGAAATTAATTGTTATCGTGGAAAACGACATAGAGTAAGTCTCCCCGTTAGAGGTCAAAGAACGCGTACGAATGCTCGTGGAAAGAGAGGTTTAAAAAGAACTGTTACAAGTAAAAAAAAATAGTACCATTTTTAATGAAATTAAACTAAAACGATATGGCACAAAAAATACGAAAATTGAACTCTAACAAGAATAAAATAAATGGCGCAACGGGTACTGTACATATTCAAACTACAATTAATAATACTATCGTCACAATTTCTAATTTAACAGGCGATACAATTTCTTGGGCTTCAGCAGGAAGCACAGGATTTAAGGGGTCTCGAAAAGGAACGGCTTTCGCAGCCCAACTCGCTGCAAGAAAAGCCGCATCAGATGCTTTTTCAGCAGGTTTAAAAACAGTTGAAATTTTAATAAAAGGGCAAGGTACAGGTCGAGAAACAGCTGTTCGTGCTATTCGAGCCGTTGGTTTTAAAATTGATTCTATTCAAGATATTACGACTATATCTCATAATGGTTGTAGACCTCCAAAACGTCGTAGAGTTTAACAAGTAATTTAAATAATTATAAGACTATGACAAATTTATGTATAAAATTCCTGAAACTTGAAAAGACAGAATCAGGTGTAAGCCATGGGCAATTTCTAATATCCGCTTTGAGACCTGGACAGGGAGTTACAATTGGGAATATTTTGCGACGAGTATTATTAAGTGAAATTAAAGGAGTTGCGATTACGGCCGTAAGATTTGCAGGTGTAAGCCATGAATTCTCTACAATAGAAGGGGTTAGAGAAGATATTCTTGAAATTTTATTAAACCTGAAAGGGGTTGTTATTCAAGGGAACATTAGAGAACCTCAATTTGGAAGATTACGAGTTTATGGCGAGAGTATTATTACGGCAAACTCAATTCAATTACCACCTAATTTAAGAATTGTAAATCCAAATCATTATATTGCTACATTATCTAAACCCGGTTTTGGCCCTTCTATTATAGAAGCTGAATTTCGGCTTGAAGGGGGGGTTGGTTATCGTCTCGCAAATAAAACGTTTGACAATAATTTATCAGATTTTCTGCAAATTGATGCTATTTTTATGCCTGTACAAAAGGTTGATTTTAAAATCGAAAGTATTTACGATAAGTATAATCAAATGACAGAGCGTCTAACTATCGAGATTTTTACTGACGGTAGTATAACGCCAGAACAGGCAATGGCTAAAGCCATAAAACATATTATTGTTTTATTTACATTAATTAAGACGAACAAAATTACTAGCAGAGTTGAAACTTCTCAGTCAAAGACTTTAGAGGTTGCCCAAAATCGTTATGTTAATATTAAAATTGAAGAACTACCATTTTCTGTTCGTTCCTATAACTGTTTGAAACGAGCAAAAATTAATACAGTTGGAGATATATTACAACACACAACTAAAACATTATTAGAACTACGGCATTTTGGTCAAAAATCTTGTGATGAAGTTGTTACTCTCCTTCGAAATAGATTCGGAATCATCTTAAAATAACTATTTTTTATTAATAAAAATTATGAATAATACATATATCCCGTCTTATAATTATAATAATAGGAATTGGTATATAATTGATGGACGTAAAAAGCGTTTAGGGCGGTTAGCTACAGAAATAGCAACTGCTTTAATTGGTAAACATAAACTAGATTATTACCCTTCAATTGATACAGGTGATTATGTAATTGTTATAAATGCGAAGGAAATTGAAGTAACTGGGTTAAAAGAGAAACAAAAGATATATTTTTCACATCGAACAAGTCGTCCCGGCCATTCAAAGAGCGAAAGTTTCAATGCTCTGATGGATCGGATTCCGGAACGAATTCTCGAAAAAGGTGTTAAACGTATGCTTCCCAAAGGTGTTTTAGGAAGAGAACAAGCAAAGCGTTTAAAAGTCTACAGTGATTCAGCACATCCACATCAATCTCAAAAACCGAAATTATTTGACATATACACGAAATAAAACTTTTATGAAGCCTTATCTCCACAAATATAATACTGGTATTGGAAAAAGGAAAAAAGCTATCGCACGCGTATGTTTAGTTCCAGGTTCAGGAAATCTTATAATAAACAAAAAGTGGGGGTTACTATATTTTCAAAATAATCATGATTATCTACTTGATTTATGGGAAATATTTAAAGTAATAGTTTCTACCCCTGACGTAGACATTGTAGTATTTGTTAAAGGTGGTGGCTTAGCAGGACAAGCAGAAGCTATTGAATTAGGCTTAATTCGAATAATTTGCAGACACAGTAAAAAATGGCGTTCTATTTTTAAAAGATATGGTTTATTAACCCGAGATTCAAGAGTAAAAGAGCGCAAAAAAATATGGATTAAGAAAAGCTAGAAAAGCACCACAATATTCAAAACGTTAATATAACTATATATACTTAAACTATGCCAAAATCTGAAATTCATCCTAATTGGATTGAAAATGCACCAGTATTATGTGATGGAAAATTAATATGTTTCGTTGGTTCCACAAAACCAAAATTGACAGTCGATATTTGGTTACGTAATCATCCCTTCTACACTAATTCGCAAACACTAATTGACACTGAAGGTCGAGTTGAAAGATTTATGAAAAAATATAAATTCGATCCTTTAGGTTCTAAAGAATAAGATAATTCGTTTATTTACGCATATTCCTAATCGTTAAAAGATTTAGAATATGTAAAACTTAACTGGGAATTTTTAAATATGCCTACAATACAGCAATTAGTTCGTTCAAGACGAATTCGAAGTACTAAAAAAAATAAATCTCCTGCGTTGGTTAATTGTCCACAAAGACGTGGTGTTTGTACCAGAGTGTATACAATAACACCAAAAAAGCCTAATTCGGCTATCCGAAAAGTGGCGCGAGTTCGGTTAACCTCTGGTTTTGAAGTCACTGCATATATTCCTGGAATTGGTCATAATTTACAAGAACATTCCGTTGTTTTAATTCGTGGTGGAAGAGTCAAAGATTTACCAGGTGTTCGATACCATATTGTAAGAGGTACTTTAGATAGTGGGGGAGTGAAAGATAGAGTACAAGGACGTTCGAAGTATGGTGTAAAAAAATCAAGAACGAGCAAATAATTCTTAATTTAATAAAAATTTCTTTACTTTATTATATAATTAACGTTTAAACAAAATCTATTTATTTAAAACATTAAAAAAATATGTCTCGTCGAAATATTGCCAAAAAAAGATTTCCTGAAGCTGATAAAAATTACAATAGTTATTTAGTTAATTTATTGATAAAGCGAGTACTAAAATGCGGTAAAAAACATAAAGCATCTACTATTGTCTATAATGCTTTTCAAATTATTAATAGATTAACAGATGAAGACCCTTTAATTATGTTTGAAAAAGCAATTCAAAATGCTAGCCCTATGGTCGAGGTAAAATCTAGACGTATTGGAGGTTCTACCTATCAAGTCCCTATTGAAGTAAGCGGTTTCCGTGCAACAAATTTAGCATTAAATTGGTTAATATTTTATTCTAAACGACGCGTAGGTAAGAGTATGGCTACAAAATTAGCTAGTGAAATCCTTGATAGTGCAAATGATACGGGTAGTACCATAAAAAAGAAAGAAGAAACTCATAGAATGGCAGAAGCAAACAAAGCATTTGCACATTTAAGATATTAATGTTATACTAATTAAAAAATATTTCAATCTCGCTAAAAGCTATATATACTACACATTAAAACTAAAACTATTCAAGGAGTTTAAGAAATGGCAAGAGAAAAATTTGAGAGAACGAAGCCACATGTAAATATTGGTACGATTGGACATGTTGATCATGGGAAAACTACTTTAACGGCTGCAATTACTGCCACTTTATCATTAGAAGGTAATGCAACTTTAAAAAGTTACGGTGACATTGACGGTGCACCCGAAGAGCGTGCCCGTGGAATTACTATTAATACTGCACATGTTGAATATCAAACAGAAAAAAGACATTATGCCCATGTAGATTGTCCCGGACATGCTGATTACGTCAAGAAAATGATTACAGGTGCTGCACAAATGGATGGAGCAATTTTAGTGGTTTCTGCGGCAGATGGTCCTATGCCTCAAACACGTGAACATATCTTGTTATCAAAGCAAGTGGGTGTGCCTAATATTGTTGTCTTCTTAAATAAAGAAGATCAAGTAGATGATGACGAATTGTTACAGTTGGTCGAATTAGAAGTTCAAGAATTACTTACGGCTTATGACTTTCCTGGTGAGACGCTTCCTATTTGTCGAGGGTCAGCTTTAAAAGCAATTGAAGCTATATCGGAAACACCGGCGATGAAACGTGGGGATAACAAATGGGTAGATAAAATTTATGCGCTAATGGATGCAATTGATGAATATATACCAACACCCGAACGTGAGACTGAAAAACCTTTTTTAATGGCAATTGAAAATGTGCTAACTATTACTGGTCGAGGTACGGTAGCAACTGGACGAATTGAACGTGGTATTATAACGGTTGGAGATAGTGTTGAAATTGTAGGGATTGAGGAGACACAAACAACAACCGTTACTGGAATTGAAATGTTCCAAAAAGCGCTTGAACAAGGCTTTGCTGGTGATAATGTTGGTATTTTATTACGTGGAATGACACGTGAAGACATTGAACGAGGTATGGTTTTAGCACAAGCTGGATCAATAACACCCCATACATGTTTCGAAGCCGAAGTTTACGTTTTAACAAAAGAAGAAGGTGGTCGACATACGCCTTTTTTCACTGGATATAGACCACAATTTTATGTTCGGACGACTGATGTTACAGGTGCAATTACTCAATTTACTGCTGATGATGGTTCTGTTTTTGAAATGGTTATGCCAGGAGATCGTATTAAAACGACTGTGGAATTAATTTATCCAGTCGCAATTGAAGCTGGAATGAAATTCGCTATTCGAGAGGGAGGACGAACAATTGGTGCAGGTGTCGTTTCTAAAATTGTAAAATAATTATTTAAATTTATGGAAATAGAGAAAGTACGCCTGCACTTAGAAGCGTTTGATCATGAGTTATTAAATTCAGCAGAACAGAAAATCATCGATAAATGTGCTTACATGTATAGTAAGGTTTTTTTACCAACAACCAAAACTATTTACTGTGTTTTAAGATCACCACATGTTTATAAAGATTCGCGAGAGCATTTCGAAATTCGTACACACAAAAGAATTATAGATATTCATATTTATTATGATTTTCAGTTGGCAAATATAGACGTTCTTGAAGTATTGGCAAATATCGAGTTACCAGCTGGTATTTTATATCGAATTTATTTCGATTAAATAACTATATATATATATATAATTTTAATAGGTTTATTAAGGTCTTTACTA
>Ga0115102_10116498_pt1 | contig 17592 bp, 1 predicted proteins | sample MBTome_5_FD_89644 | JGI IMG/M metagenome (GOLD analysis project Ga0115102, IMG submission 89644) | Marine eukaryotic communities from Pacific Ocean to study complex ecological interactions - MBTS_5May14_M2_3um Metatranscriptome... | ecosystem: Environmental > Aquatic > Marine > Oceanic | place... | reverse complement strand
GCCATACCATACATATGATTTCGATCGTATTTATTTAATTCTGTTTTGGTTGCATCTGCAAGATTATCATATTTATTTGGGTCCATGCGTTCGTACATGTTCCCGTACGACACAGCTCCAGTTTGTGTAGCATACAATTCCCAAACACCATCAATATTTACATCAGTTTCTGCAACACCTGTAAATCCTGTTAGTTCTATGTTCGTATTGGCCACTGTGACAACCATTGATTCACTGTCCGGGAGTGATTCATACATATCTATCGAATCAACACTACCCCGTCCGCCATCTTTGCATGTACCTCTGACAAAATTCTGATTTTTTGAAAATACTGAGTCACCATTATCTCCGTCGGACAATATACAAGTACCATTATTAATGAGAGCAAAATATTTACTCTCTTCCAGTCGAGCAGCTTGGGCACATTTTCGTACCGCATCACTCCGATCAATGTAAGTTTTGATGGTAACGTTTTTCGTGGGCTCGTCTCGTTTTGGTTGGTTTACCGCTTTTGTGTCACTATCTAGTACATGTTTCATATATTGCGCGCCTTGTTTTTTATCATCCTTGTATTCATTGGCATAGACTTTATCTTGTTCTGCTTGTGTAAGTTTCCAACACCCACGATGCACCCATTTTGTTTGTCTGGAACACCCTAGACCTGTTTCAAAAATATACCCAGAATTTTTAACTTTGCCTTTCAAGACTTTTTTACTTTTGACATTGATCAATCGAAAAGTCTTTACGGATGAAAATTGATTTGCTGTAGCTTTCCGAGAATCATATTTCATACGGCTCATGACAAAACCGCTTCTACATTTGTCGGGGTCATCACGATGAGTTGGTGCATATGTTTGTTTTCCATTCTCGATAGTATGGTTGGCAGTTCCAGACTCTTTCATAACAAATGAATTTGAGTTTTGGTTGCCTGTTTTTTCAACCACAACAAGACCGGAGTAATGTTGTTCCGAAGGGTTTGGGTCAATTGAATTCCATTCATTAACACCACCCAAATGGGTTCCTGTTATGATCAACTTGCCACCCGAATCAACATGAACTTCTTCAATGCGTGGCAAATGGTAGGAAGAATAGGCATCTGCACTGACAGTGGTGGATTTAAACGTTCGCGGGTGGTCAAATTCATCAAGGACAGTTATGCTGATTTGCCATTTGTGGCGAGAACCAATACCGGCAACTGTTTTACATTCTATTACTTCATTATTGTTTTCATCATTGGTTGGTCGCTTGCAATCAACTGCCGCATATGATGATGCCAACGCATTGGAATCACTGGGATCTGATCCATAGATAGCACTTAATTCAAGACCCGCAGGTTTAGCCAGTCTGCCAAAATTCGAACCATATATTCTGATTCTATCCCCACCTCGGGTGTCCAAAGTATACGCATCACGGTCTTGGCGAGAAAATCCGTTTTCTTGTATGTATTCAATTTTCCTTACAATAACATCATTGACATCATCCAAAAATACGTAGATGTCTATCATGTCGTGATACATACTACAGCTAACACCATCAATGTCCAGTGCATTTGCAAATTGAGGCGAATCACAAGTTGTTGCTAGCTCTGAAGCATTGAGAGTAATTTTGAATTTTAAATTCATTTCAAAATCAAAATGACGACGATCATTTTCCGCTTGGCTTCGCATTACACCACAGGCTGTATCAGATGGGAGCGACAAACACTCTTCTTTAAGAGTAAACAATGTTGTGTTCATAGGATACCATTGATCTTGCGTATCCAATGCGGCAACACTTATAATTTCATATTTCATTCTGCTGTTGTCGGGATCACTGTGGTACACCGCAGCCACCGGCAAACTACTTCCTTGAGCGTCACATTGACCGTTGACATAAGTATAATTGAGTCTTGTACAGGCTAATTCATTGTCAAACTCTCCTATGGTATCTGTTTCTTGCATTGCAAAAGGGACAGGTTGACCATCAAAGTAACCAATGCTTGTTGGACAATCACCGCTGTTGCAACAATGATTCGCATGGTTTTCAGTATTGCCAGCAGGCGGTACACAATCACGGGACCATACTTTTAAAGTTGGTGCTTCGTTGTTGTCGGCAATTTCAATTTTTACCAAACCTTCTCCAAACGAACCGGCTTCATCATTTTTATTGTCGTAGACTCTTACTTTGACGGTAACAAAAGGTTCTTTCTCGTGATCAAATGCTGGAAGATTATTTATTATGGCATTTTTAACTTTCATTTGAAATCCTGCACCATCTTGCGTGGGAGCTTTAAAGAAGTTAGTGCCGTTCAACAAGTCATAAACAACAGAATTGGATTCTAGATTTGTAAAGATGCCACTATCTTGATCAACCCAGCCACATGGTTCTACACATTTCCATTTAATAACATCATTCGAAGCGGCAGTTTCGGAAATCATTCCATTTTTTTCAGGGCAGTTTCCACTATCCAAACCTTGATCAGTGCATGGCGCATCATTGACGTCAAGGACTGTGATCAAAATTTTTTGTTCAACTTCATTTCCAGGAAAACTATCAATGACTTTTAAATAAAAGACATATGTATGATCTGATCCTGCTTTTTCATAATCCAAAAATCTACCTGGTGAAAGTCTGAATTTCGCAGCACCTTGGTAAGCAGAACTCAAAACACACCCAGACGCTTGTGTACCAGAACAAAGCCGATTGCCCCATACACTGTCTGTTTCCACTGCAATGATTGTGACCTGTTCACCTTCCATTGGGATTGAGTTGTTGTATGCTGCTCTTGGGTGTGCTAATTCGTAAGACAATTGACCACCACTAGCTGAATCTTGATCACTTGCCCAGAGTCTGGTAACAAGCTGCAGACCTTTGGCATTTTCAGGAATATCAAGATTGTAAGAAATCGGGTGTGTCTCCGTCGAACCAATGATAGGCTTCAATGCTGCAAAACTAGCCCCTGACGACGTTTTACACTTTTCACTGGCTTCTTTGCGCGCACCACCACTAATTTCCGAGACGGTGCAATCCCCAATGGTACAGCCACCACCACAAAATACAGAGGGATTCGCACCAGTTGCCGGGATAATGGTCACTCGAGCTTGCTTTCTATTTAAATCTTCATTTATTGCCCATACATCTATATACATTGGAACATCAATTCTAGTTGGCCAACAGTCTGTAAGCATTTCTCCTCCGGAGTTGATCCCTTCTGCTCCAGATGTGCCAGATGTAGCGGGGACGGAGGCAGTCCATGCTGAATTAGGCCCGACTACAATAAGGTATTGATTATCTCTCTCTACAATCTCTACCAAATTGTTATCATTAGCACCACCGGTTACTAATTCAAAAGACATTGGAGTGACACCCTTATCATCGCGACAGTATGATCGTAAAGGAGATCCTAATTTTTCACCTTGTGGTGTACTGCAGCTTACGTTTGTAGCAAAACCATTCCATTCTGGAAATTCTTTGACGTCACCAATATGTACATTTATGTATCTAGTTACGCTGTAAGTTCCATCAGAATTTTGATTGTTGAATGTTTCTTTTGGGAAATTATTAGCATTGTCGTCTGTGGCAGTTATTTGCAATTCAAATAATTTTTTCCCCATATGTTGAGTTCCAACACATGTCCCGTCCTGGCAACCCTGAATAGGGGTCATACCCTCTTCGTAACTGAAAAAAAAATTACTGTCCATTCGATCGCCGACGTTTGATTTCACTTGCAAATAATATTTTTTATCATTTCCGACCAATGTTTCATTTGCTTCAAAATATTCAGAAATTTTCCAAGGATTTGAAGGGTCATCTATCCATTCGTATGCATTGGTCGCTGTGTTCAGTTTCCATTCTGAATTTTTTTCTTTGACAACAAAAGATACAGAATCCAGTACATCTTGATCATTGCACACCAATTCAAATCTATTTTGGTCCAATACAAGATTTTTTCCGTCTTGATCTTCCTTGACCGTAAATTCAATTCTATCGTTTTCGGTTTTTTCGGGATAAAAAAGTGGCCCATCATTTCCATCTTCAATATCAATGGTTACATCGGCTGTTGCGGCGCAAAACATATCGTTTGCGTCCGTCGGACCACACAAACTGTCTCGAGCTTTGAAAGTCGTTATAAACGATGATTTCAAAGTACCGGAATTATAATGCTCTTCGTAATCCAAATTTACATTTGACGCCAATTTGATTTCACCATAATTTGGACAATTATTACCATTGTTATCTTTGCAGTTGGTGATGGTTGTGATGCAAACATAGGCATCACACGCGCTTTTGCTGCCATCACTGTTTTCAATGAAAAATGAAACTTCTTGGTTTTGTGGGTATATACCAAGAAATCGTCCCATGTTGTCGGGATCTTCCGCTTGCAATTTACCCAGACTTGTTCCAGCGGGACTATTTTCTTTCACTCGATCATATTGATCTTTGTTGCTAACAATTTCATTTTTAATTATAATTGGAGGTTCATTGACGTCCGTTACATAGATTGTAATAGTATTTTCCACTTGTTTGGTTGGAAGGAGAACATGCTGCCATTTTCCTTGCAAATATTCTTCGCACGCGCTTCTACTGTTTTCATCTTCAACATCCTCCCATTCCCATTCGAATACTGTACTTGCACAATCACAACTGCCCTCTTTGCCCGAGTTGTCACAATCGTTGCAATAACTGTAATACGCCACGCCTTTAACAATAACAGTTGAATCCACAGAACTGGCTGTTCCTCCTACTACCCCTACTAAGTTCACATTGATAGCTTGAACATTGCCTAAACTGCCAGAAAACGTATTGAAGCTGAATGTTATTTCCGTAGCTGTGGCAGAATGACATATAGTTTGTTGACCGTTGGGGTGTGACGGGGAAGTGATTGACGTTCCAAATGAACCATGGTCTTGGAGCGCACTGATGACTTGTGAGACTGTATCAGAAAAAGGAACGAGAACCCATCCATAAGATGTCGAAAAATTAAACGAACCACCATTTGCAACACATTCAATTTGAACTATTTCTGCTGTTTGTATGGAACCACCGGCACCACCCCACGACTTTTGGTCAGCGGTTAGATCTTCAATTTTAGGAGGATTTCGTGCAAAATCCTTTTTGGATTGCAAAATTACACTGTCGGGTTCAGCAATGCTGGCGCATTCTTTCTGACCAACCATGCCATTGTCTTCTACAATTACAGAAACCTCATAGGATCTAGTGGTAGACTCAAAGTTCAAAGAATTTGATTGTCTGACAGAAATGGTTCCATTGCTAGAAATTGCAAACATGGTGGAAGCGGTAGATCCAATCCTGTATGTCACATGCTTGGCCGCTTCGCCCCTCGCGTCACCATCTATACTTTGTAACATGGAACTGGTTTTTGCGCCCATCAACGAATTTTCCGGAACTGTTCGGCATAAAGTACCAACTTGGCACGGCAACGGGATACTGTTTGTAGCAGAATCCCCATTTGTCCACAATTTGAATACTGGCGGGTCGTTCAAATCAATTACACGAATGGATACAAAACCAGTTGCTGACAATGAGAGCGGTTTTAAGGCTCCAACCACACCATTTGTGTCTGTTCCCTGGTCTGTGACTGTAATGGATAAGTCAAAACGAACACCACATTCATAATCCGTTTGAAAAGCACCACTTCTGAGTTGACCGGTTGTATTATGTAATGTAAATGCCGTAGATGCATCGAAATTTGGATCCTCTGGGCATTCATCACCTACTCCAAGAAACGTTAATTTCACTGAATTGAAAGTCCAGAGGTGCGTGTCTTGTACATCAACGTCAAGTGTGTGGCCCATTGCTTCAATCGTTGCACCAATCGTCATTCCTAAATCTGAGGCTGCAGAGGTAGTACCGACATTTTCGTCTACTCCAATGGCCGGTCGCGTCTTGGGCCACACGGGTGGATCATTGCCATCTGCCGCCTCAATACGGACAGTTGTCCAAGACGCGGTTGTATTAAACAATGGGTCTGACAATGGTTTTGTATCTTTGTGGTCGTCATACAAATAAACAAGCAGATCATAATAGGTAGGCGCATCAATCCCTTCAAAATCTATTTTCCCAGCTTGTGCCATCATGACTAAACCACTACAAAAATTAACACGCCATACCGCAAGTGGGTCATATGGTTGAGTTTGTTTCAAACCCATGGTAGACGTACCTGACTCTAATTTAAAATAAATGCTTTGGGCTGTCGTAAACATATCATCGTCCATACCACATATTGGACCACAACTTTTTGACGACTGAGGAGTGGGAAGTTGTTTTGGTGCATCAACACATTCACCTTGCAATGCGTATTGGCCAACCTTTCCAAACTCTGATATTTTTCTTATGATAGTTGGTTTGGGGTTGCCATTGCTATCCACTTTGTCCCACAACAAGGGTTGGTGTGTACCGGGACGCTTTGGATTGCATTGCCCATTTGTACATTCACTCTCACAAAAACGAGGAAGATCATTTCGGTCGGTCGTTGTCAGAGCAACTGTTCCTAAAGAAAATGCCCCACCAGCATCTGTTACTTTGACACCAATTGAAAAAAAAGGTTGAGTTTCAAAATTAACATAAGAACGATTTTCAATTTCAAGTAAACCCACTGATGTAATTCTCAAAGCACCACCAGTATTCCCACTGATGATTTCATATTGCAATGTACCGGCTTTCGATGAATCCAAATCGGGATCTCGGGCTTCTACTCGCCCATTTTTGTACCTGCTGTTTAATTCATTGCTGCACAACGCGTCACAAATCGGTTGACCCTTGTTGGTATCTTCCATGATTGCGGAATGGTATACCTTTGGAACAGGGGCTTCGTTGGCATCGGTAACGTCCACGGAAATATAAGCCGCATCGCGCTCTGCCAATTCGTTGTATTTCCAAACCATGGTCTTCACTTTCATGGAAGATTCGTAATGGTAGCCCATTTTACCAGTTCCAATGCCCCAACCATCGCCAATTGTCATAATGTTGCCAAAAAAACCAGCACCAGAAACGGATTGAGAACTTGCTTCTGGACAAAATGTTTCAACATAATGCTGGTTGTATCTGTATACCAGGCCCCCGTACAAACGTTGCCTGCGAGCGTCGGTGCCCTGCGCCGATCCAGTTGCGTCAAAATAGTAGCTACCACCGTTGTACCCAACAGGATCGGACGTAAATTCAATATGTTTGTTTTTAACAGCCACGTTTTCTTCATCACTGCATTTTGCTTCTATTCTCATGACGACTTTGACTCTTTCTGGAACTTTACACCCTGAGCTGCCCGCAGCGCAATGCGTCATCAAAGATGAACCACGACCGCGATGGGTCCACGGTGTACTTTTTGTAGGTGAATATGGATTGTTCCAAATTTGTACCCGTACTTGAGCTTCGTCTTCAAATTCATGGGTTGATTGTGTGGGGTGATCGCCCCATCCAACTCCTGCTGGAACATTAATCAATTTTCCTTCTTTCATAGATGTCCGAGTTGGGTACGGTACACAGGTTCCATACGCTTTACCAGCCGGACAGCGGCCATAATCTTTGTATTTTAATAAATAATTTGAATCCTTATTCCAACCGCAACACTCTTCGGATGTCGATTCTCTTGTTTTGTAACATGGTACTTGTTTCAAACCACAATCAAATGCATCTGGGTACCGAACAACCGATGCGCTTTGAGACGAATCAATGCATGTGTTGCCATGGCACACACTGGAAGCAGCACAACAACAAGTTGCATCTGAAGCGCAAGTATCTGTTGTTAAACATGATCCAGCGGCTGCGCAATAATTACTTGCACTGGTTCGCTTTCCTCTGTACAAACCGTACACAAGTACACTGGGTTTTGCGGCTGGGGGTGAAACATTAGAACCTGACAGTAACGTACGTAAAGTGGGTGTTTTAGTGCCCGTTCCATCATGAGCTGTAGACTTGAGTAGTCTTGCATCAACTTCTAGTGCGTTGTGCTCTTTAATTCCATTTGCATCTTTAAATGTGATTGTCCAAGAATATCCACCGTGATTATCGGGGCCAGTACGGGTCACTGTAGTTGAACCCACACCCCAACCAGCGTTTCGAATTTTATCTTGCAAATTAGTGGTTCCTCCTGTTGCTTCAATGTTGTGGTTGATTGCACCTACTAATCCACTGATTGCAAAAGTGCCTTGCAATGTATTGCCTGGTGATGAAGCGCGTTTCAACAAAATCGATTCTTGCAAGCATTCAGATCTTCTATCGTAATCTAAACACACCGTCGCCGATGCACCTGTTCCCATCAATGGACACCAATTCACCCCATTGCCAGCACTGTCATCCGTTGTCGGTGTAGCCAAAGAACACGCTTGGCCAGAAGTTGTTCGCTTGAAACTTCCAAATCCACTAACATCAACCATCAAATTTCTTAACCAAAGATGGTTTGCACCAATATCCCCCCCCATATGACCTTGAAACCATGCCTGGTCTTCTAGATAGCCATACGATGAATTTGTAAAGGTCACAGACCAAGCTTTCAACATTGAACCTTGATTATTTACCTTGAACGGGGGTGAGTATAAATCTGTAGTATCTACGTTGATTTTTGGAACTTGCTGAAATCCTACTTGTATTTTCGCAAAATAAGAAATCAGTTCCAATTTATTTTGAACCGTTGCAGCGGAAGCTTGAAAATTTATGGGCTCTGTCCAGCTCTCGGTCCAAACTTTAGGTGCAGCAGTAGCACTGGTACCAATCCGACTTTCTGCACCAATCTTAAATTCACCCACAACTGGATAGGCACCGTTTACTTCATTTCCAACAGTGATGTCATTTCCAGCCGGTTGTACCGATACAGCTGCAGCAACTGTACCCAGAGTAGGTGCTGCTCCACAAGTAAAGGAGTACATTTCATTGGCTCCCGTAAAGGTTACACTCCATGTAGTGCCTGCTTTGGTAACAGTGAAATCACTCGAAAGCTGTCCTACAAGTCCAGAACCGACTGGCATGTTTTCCAAAGCAGTTTTCAAATCAGCGGCACTTCCCGTTTTTGTTATTTTTGCAGTGGCGGTCGTTCCTCCAATTATAGGAGACCAATCTCCAATTGTGAACGTGCCAGCAGGGGTAAAAATAGCAGCTGCAGTAAACGTGGCAGCAGGCGTAAACGTCCCTGCCGGAGATGGAGCGCTCCCAACACAGCCGGGATATGTACCAGTACCAGTACAGCTATTGATACACCCACTTCCGCTAACAGCCCCACTAGAACAGGTGGCCACATTATTGACGCATCCATTTTGAGCTGAATTGACCGCACCCGAAGAACATGTAGCAACATTATTCACGCATCCATCTAGTGCTGAATTGACCGCACCCGCAGAACAAGTCCCGATGCATTGGCTACCACTAACTGCTCCAGTCGAACATTGTGCACTTTGTAGCGAGTTCCCATTAAAGGTACAGACTTGTGACACTTTTGATGTGCTACTACTAACAGCATGGCTCATGAGTGGAACTTTGCCACGTAGTCCAGCCATAGGAGTCTCTTGATGAATGTTATTAAATCTAATCCATACTTTGCGTCCATCGGAGGAACAAATTGTACTACTATCGTCACCGGCAGTAAAATCACCTGGATCAGTTGCACTGATCCCTGAGGGCATAATTCGCCGTTGTTCGTTCTTCGTTCCCCAGCTTTTTTCCAGACGGGAGTGGCGCCTGAAGAAGTACAACAACTGCCGGCAGTGTCGCAAGGTCTATTTGGTTTGACCCAACAACTTTGAGTATACTGCCCGATCCATGTTTCGCCCTTAAGCTTGGTTTCAAGTTCTGCAAGGGTGTATGTTTGGCTCACTACGATACCAGCACTACTGATTTGTCGTTGCTGTAATTTGTTGTTATTGGTTCTGCCAACATTGTTAAAATCAAGTCGAAAAGTACCAGTTTTTGTAGGGTCAGCTTTGCAAATGAACCATTTCCAATCGTCTAAAACCAGATCCTCGGAAGTATCTTGGTCGTGAAATTGACTTAAAAATGTACCATCGTTGGTGACCGTATTCATATTGTGCACAACAATAGTTTGAACTTCATCGACGTCAGGAGCACTTGTTGTAATAACTTGAATGGCATGTTTTGTAATGTCAGCTTTATTGTTGTAGAACTCATTGGTAACATTACTGCCAGCGGGTGGACCAACGATCGGTCCGGTATCAAGTTCAAATCCTTCTAGCACAACGCAACCTTCTTTGATTGACGTTTGTTGAATAGTAAAGGATGTGGCAGTTCGTGAAACCACTACGTGAGACCCATCAAAAGTTCCATTGCCAGTTGCAGGTTTTCCCACAGTTTGACAATTCCAAAAATGTCCAGTTCTCGAAATATCGACATTTTGATTGGCACTGAATGTTGTTCCCGTGGCATAGACAGACAAGTCTGGGTGATGAAACGTGGCAAAATTACTGGATGCAGAAGTGATTTCTGGTACTTCATTGATTGTTTCAATGTTTACTTCTACAGTAACGATGGGTATACTGACAGCATTCCACATAACGGTAGGCCCAGCAACATCCATTTGCACTTTTTTAACGTCGACAGGAAAGGGTATCGAAGCAAGATCTCCTGCAGGAATTTCAAATGTGGTTACTGTTTTGAGACCATCAAATTTGTGCGTGTTTAAAAAAGCTAGACGGGAACCAACTTCAACAACATTGTCCTCAAAATAATTTGATTCATCAGTATCAAGTTGAAGCTCCATCATCGTTGCAGCAGTATCAACACGGCATGGTGTATACAGACGGGTGACTAGATCTTTTCGGGGAACTGCTTCAGCTTTAATGCACCATGGTTTTTCTGGTGCATAACGATTCGCATTCCAATCCGACACTGGTGGTGGCACGCAACCAGAGGGGCATTGATAAGGGTTATGCGGTGGAAGCCCCGATGTATGTTTGCATATATCACCCTGTTCACCTTTGTAAGGTTCTGGAACCCACTCGGCACCAGCAGCTGCCGGTTTTATGTTGAATCGGTACAACTCATAACTATCACCAAAACTTGCACACGGTCCTGTTTTCACTGTTGAACCACTTGAATATTTGGGCCAGTGACGAATTCGTATATGGTCAACATTTAGCCTACGCGTCATGCCTGCATAATTAGGAGCCCATATTCGTACAAATCTGTTGTTGTAAGAATACACGAGACCGCCATATCTACCTCCAGATCCATCGGCTTGTTGAGCCCCAGTTGCTTCAAACACAAAACCCTCGTTTGGACTGCCAGACCCAACTTTTGTTCTGTACGTGACTTTTACATTTGCCAAGTCCATCTGTATATTCTTGCCGCCCTGGATTCTAGTTAATCCAAGTTTATGTTCAATCTCTTTGTAAGCATCTTCCATGTGATTGGAACGCATGTCAAACCAACCACTGTCAAATTCTGGTGGACGAGTTGGTCGTAATCTAACAGTGATTTTTGCTTTGCGAAACGATCGATGCCTACTTGATGTTCCACTCCCCCATCCTTTGCCAACATGAATGGCATAACCCGACCGAAAATATTTTGATGCTTTCGGAACCCACAATCTAATTTTTGAGGTTGACACGGCGGAAAGAACACCTCCGTGTTTTTCGTCGTACATTTCGTCTGCCATCACAGAACCAATGGAACGGTATCTAAAGTTGTGGTATTCCGCACCAAACCCTGCATTGTCTAAAGTGACAGCATCTATATCAATAATGCCTGGAATTAAACCCAATGGATTGTTTATCTCAACAAAAGATGGTGCATCAGTGGGGTAGATTACATCTACCCCTTCGATATATGTTTCAGCACTTTGTGCCTCCATATTACCAGACCATTCAAACCCACTGGTGTAGGCTGCTATTTCTAATTTGTAAGCAGATTGACCTTCAAAATTTAAGATGTTGTTTGTCATAAAAACAGTGCCATCAAGAGTGACACCCCAAAAATCTTGAACACGGTGATGCGCACCACCAGTGGTGTATTTTGGATTGTACGCCTTGAATTCGGCATAATTTAATACATCAAACGTTCCAGAAAGAGCTTTTGAGGTTTCATATCCTTTACTTAAATGGTCAAACTGTTCAGAATTGGAATCTTTGTAGTCAAAGTAATTTAAATAAATTTCCGACACTTGCACAAAAGCAGAAGCCGACGCCTTCATAAATTTAATTTCAATTTGTTCAGCTCTAAATTCTGATGGATCGGTGACTTTGTAGATTCTGGTGTTTCCATCTTTTACAGTGTACGATGGTGTACCTGCACCATTTGTTTGGCCTTCCAAACTGAGCAGACGAGAGGGTATACCAGCACAAATTGCGGTGACGTAAAGATTGGTGGCCACATTAACAGAATCATGCCTATAGGTAACACGAATCCTGGACAACCACAATCTTGATAGTTCACCTTTGAAGGTATATTTAATAGTCCACTCAGCTTGTTGAGAAGGACTTTGAGCAAAATTACTGTTTTCGATGCCATCCCACAAGTATCCAAGATTAATACCTGCACCCGGACCATTGCTAGTGATCATTGCACCCACTGAGTCAACAAGCGAGGGCGATACAAAACTTTCCCCGGCTGTGCTAAACACGGCCATTGCGCGATGGGAACTTGTGGTCCAATGCCACCAATGTCCGCCACAAGTTTGCAATACGTCCGAAGTACATTTTCGAGTACATTGATTGTCTGGCAGTTGTGGAGTACTACACGACGCTTCATGATTATGTCGATTGCATTCATACGATCCATACGTATCACCACAACTACAACCACCCGCCACATTGTGACTATGCTCGGTAGACAAAGCAGAGACCGTAAATCCCTTTTCATAACAACATTTGGCACATATTGCGGGAGTGTTGATGTGATAATTATTGTAACACCCATACCAGAAGTCCTTTTGGCCTTGGCCCAAGGCACCCCACCAACCCCGATCGGCAAAACACCCAATATAACCGCCAGTTTGTGTTTGGAGTTTGAAACGCGCGGAAAGAGGTCGGTTTGTTTCAAGAAGACCCATTGCCGGGGATACTGATGCGAATTGATAGGTTGTTTCAGCAACCTTGGATACAATATTTGGACAAAGAAACATTGATTTTGCAACTGCTTTGCCTTCTCCACCAAGTGCAAGTCTCATTGGAATTGAACCTACTACAGTGCTTTTTCTTCCAATGATTGCCATTGAAAACCCCTTATTCCAAGTAAGCTCAGGCGCTCCAATTCGAGTAAATGCAGGTGCACAACTCGTAACGTCACACGCTGATTCTGCTCCAAAACTTGCGACCAAAATTCGATCACCGTATGACAAAGTATCGATGAGTTGTGAAAACCCAGTATCAGTTGCAGTGGCGGGGTTGTAACATTTAATGACACCGGCCATACCCCACAGTTCTGTTGGTGAGCCATTCATATCACCCACAATTTTCCCAGGACCACAATAATTAGTAGCACCCGTCGCCATCGCTGCGGTACATTTACGCGAAATGACCATGACTGCAAATCCATGATTCATTGCAGTACAAGTCGAATCAAAATGCACAGAATGAGTCATAAAATCTTTGCATCCTGTACAATCTAAATCATCTCCATTGACAATTGATTTATCCACTCCATCAGAAAAACCACCGACCCAAAAGGATATGCCCTCGTGCCCGGGAGTGTCAGTTACCGTACCAACTGTTGCAGTAGAAAGTGTTGCCTCCGCTTTTACCGCGACGGTTCCGCAACCAAAAGCACCAGCAGCTTCATAACCACTGGGTGTTGACACTTTGATATCATCGAAATGAATTTCTATTTCTGAGTCGTCTCCACCAGGATCAGCACCTGCCGACCAAAAACCAAAATGAATACGAAGATTTCTGTCTGCCAGTGCTGTGTTTTGATGGTAACGACTTGCAAATTTTTTGCCAATTTGAATTTTTTCGTCGTGCCACACCCCGTAAGTTGGATGGACAGATTGATCACAACTGTGAGCATAACCATGATGCGAGTAACAAATTTTATAAAATACTCGACAATTATCAGCTTTGGTACAGACGCCACCAGGAGTAGCAAGTCGGGTACTTTGTGTTCCACGACATGCCGAACAACCATATTGGCCATTGCACTCGGATGTAGATTGACAAGATTGTTCCTCAATGTCAAGACGATCCTCAACCTCGTATGCATCATCCATAGATCGGTCCATAAACAACACTACAAAATTACGGTTGTATTGCGGCCAACGCACAATTTTAAACGAGTAACCTAAATAAGAGTCTGCTTTAATGCCATCGACGTCCATTTGCATCCAATTGTAATACGGGGACTGCGATAAAGCTTTGTTTTTTGTTTGGAAAACATTTTCTGGGCGAAATTCGGCCTGGTTTGTATTTTTTGCATAAATTTTAACGTATTGAAAAGCCCATTGCGAATTATAACTGGAGGCACATGGTAAAACTGCTCTCACATCAATGTCGACAGAAGCATCCCAATGTGGCATCGTAACATCAACATCGTAGAAGTACCAACCCAACCCCGACAGTTCTGGACGACCTTCCGCGTCTGACGTAGATTCTGTCCATTTTTCCGGGCGTACCCACCCTTCAGCCCACTTTGCTTCTGTTTCACTAGCCTGTGTATGAACGTATACTTGGGTTGATTTTTGACCGCCTTCGCGCAAGGAATCAAGAAAATTTCCTTTGTTGACCGTATCAGAATTTTTTACATGAGCAAATACAGCATCGCCATCGGCTTCCACCACAGCTGCAGCACCTGGGCACCAATCTTTGGACCAAAATCGAAACTGCACACGAATCAATGTATGCGGTGGAAGACCAGTTTTCGTTGTGCGCATCCAACGAGGAAATTCACCACCAACATTTTTAAACGGACCATGCACCCATGTACTCGTTTTTGGATTTGGAAAAGTGGTGTCGTCTGTTGCAATGTTTTCAGCACGAACTTCTGCTTGCATGTCTTTCCAAGTGAGTGCAGTTCCACCTCCAGTTTCACCGCTGCTTACTCCCCAAGTGCTGATAGTACCCAGAGATTCATATGGACCGACAAACCAACGATTCCGAACAAGTACACGCAGTCCGTTGTTACCAGAACGGGCATACGTGGCACCTACATCGAGTCGCACAACCCCATGACTTCGAACTGTATTGGATGAATCGACCGTTTGCTTCATTTCAATTATTTTTGGCAGTCCAACATTTTCTTTCCAAGTCGCAGGATTATAACTCGTTGTGTCAATGTTCGACGCACCATAAGTAGTTGTCTCAAAATCAATGTGCAAAGCATTTGTACCCAACAAACAAAGCGAACCCTTCATAAAAGTTGTGTTGCCTTCGCTACAAATGTAACCAGTCTCAACAGTGCAAGTTGCACTGCATCCATCACTGGCCGCAATGTTTCCATCATCACAATCTTCTCCGACAACTCGAATGCCATCGCCGCAATTATTCAGTGGAAAATTAGAAGCAAGCTTAGTAACTTCGTTTTGTTCGAGAGCAATCTCTTGAAAAATACGAAAATCATGTATTTCGGGTGCAGCCGGGAAATTGATTGTTTCTGTCATATACAGAATCCCAGAAAAGGTTTCCCGAACTTTTGTAATGCCACTGCCTTTTCCTTTGGAAAAAGGATACACTGATGCTATGTTACCATCGATATACGTGGTCATTGAATATTTATCAATTGCACAAGCAACATGATGCCAACGCCCCAACGTCAACGCAATCAAACTGTCCTCCGAACCCGTCCATCTGTCTGACGTGGCTGGTTTTAAATTATCTGCTGGTGCTCGATTAGTCGATACATGCCAGTACAAACGTCTACCATTACTTGCATCACCGTTCCATTCTGTATTCGCAATGCTGGGCAATATATTGGGGTCGTTTCTTGCTGCAACATGTCGAGTATCACTATACAAAGACAATGTTGGAACATTTACTCTATCACCCAAAGTATTCGAATAACGCGCGATGTCTCTGTGCACTCGATTATGATAAGCATTAACACGATCCCGTCTTAATTTGAGAAAAAATGAAAATGTCATTCGTCCTTCTTTCCAATCAACGCCATCTTTGCCGGGGACGTTGGATACTTGTTTGGACAACAGTTGAAAAGTAGCATCAAAACCATGTGTGGGTTGAGCGGAAGGGTTTCGTACTGGATCGTCCAAGTCCCTCGCGCCCCCAAATGGACGGTACATGTGGGGAAGCCAAGTGTAACTTTCACCCAAAGTATTTGCAACCCATATTTTGGTAGAACGAAAAAAACTAAGAGAAGTTTCACCGTATTGCAACAAACCTGCTTGCAAACGTTTACCAGGTCTGTTGTACCGCGAATCCATTCCAATGCCTTCGGACGATTTGTACACATTGCAGGGCGAAGTTGTGCCTTTTACAGTTCCTATACGTACCCTTGGTGAAGGTGCAAAACTGGAATCTGGGTTTCCTGGACCACGACCGGTACGACGTTGCACGCCATTTCGTCTGGCAGTACCAGCAAGTACATGGTGGTTAAACCCAATGTGCCAACAATACACCTCGTTTGCATCCAAATCTTGCTGAAAACCAAACGGCGATGAAGTGGTTCCCCTTAATGTTGAATCTTTTTTGTTATCAATGTCATAAGTTGAGGCCGCACTACCACCGGGTGTGGTTACAAGTTGTTTCAATGTAAATTTTCCAGCACGTTGTGGGGTAACAGCATATTCTTGTAATTTACATTGTGAACCGTCACACATTTCAATACGAATGTGTGACATGTATTGCGTGGCGTACGATTGATACATACGATTGGGTGACAATGAATATGATGCACGAAATTTTGTGCCCGCAGGGGGGCCAAAATCATTTTCATCCACACGTGCTGTCGTAGTGGTCCAATCAAATTGAGTTGGAGTTGATTGCCACATGTCACTTTCATACAAAAAATCATTTGCTTCGGTGCACAAAAAACTGTTCCAACCTGTATTTGGTTTCAAACTGACGTGTGCACCTGTACAGAGATTACATGTTTGAGGAGCAGCATCTTTCCACTCACACCCAATACCACCGGGAAGATTATTAGCCGTATCACCCAAATGAGTCCAAGGACTGCCCTGTGAATCAACAGTGGATTCACACCATTTACGGCACATCGCCTCGGTAGTGACCGAAACACCAGATTTTGTTTTCGTTGACATTGCGTCACAAGACAACCCCACTGTCATACCACCCACTGTGCCACTACCAGTTGAGCTTTGCTGGACGATACCACCGCATGAAATTTGTGATTGAATGTCGGCAACTAAATGCCAGGGGTTGGGGGGAGTCTTTGTCGTCGGGTCGTTGTCGTATGCCGGTGCCGCAGGCCAGGGCGCTTTGTTTTCAAATGGGTCTTCCTCCTGCCCACCTACTGTGGCAAATATTACTAACCCACACAAAAAGAAATATTGTATTTTGAAGGAAAAAACGGCACGCACCGTTTTCTTACTGGTGGACATTCGATAAAAAATTCAAGAGGGGAACAACAGGTTTTGGTTGACGTGAATACGACGTGTCTTGCTTTTGTTAATGTTACAGTCGTCACTTGGTTGGGTGTTTGTTTGAGGGTTCTTTGTATAACCTCTTCTTTTTTTTTTTAGTGACT
>Ga0115102_10023870_pt1 | contig 17915 bp, 11 predicted proteins | sample MBTome_5_FD_89644 | JGI IMG/M metagenome (GOLD analysis project Ga0115102, IMG submission 89644) | Marine eukaryotic communities from Pacific Ocean to study complex ecological interactions - MBTS_5May14_M2_3um Metatranscriptome... | ecosystem: Environmental > Aquatic > Marine > Oceanic | place... | reverse complement strand
TGAGCGTTTGATGGCTGATGTCGAAGCAAAACTCGCTGAGAAAGATGCTAAGATTGAGGAAGTAATTGCTCAATATAAGACTGACCTCGAAGAGAAGAATGCTGAAATCACTGCTATGCGTGATTCAAAGCGTGTATTCGCTGATCGTAATGAGTCTGGCAACATTTCAAAGTGGGGCAAGGACTTCATGTACGGACACCTTCTTGGTGTTATGACTGGAAAAGGTTGGGAAACTAACTACTCGAAGAGCCTTATGGAAAAAGCAGGTATCAACTATGCAGCTAATGCTGGTGATATTGCTCAAGAAGTCTCTACTGCAATCGAGAAGGAAATCATGCTCGAGCTTAAACTCGCTCAAGCTTTCCGTGAGATCACAATTAACTCACAGACTCAAGTATTGCCAATCCAGACAGACGCAGGTCCTGCAGCTTGGGGCTCAAACACTGATACCGCAGGTAACTTGGAGAACCGTCCTCAAGTCACTAACGTACAGTACAATGCTAAGCAAGTAATCCTGAAAGCAACTCGATTGATCTCGACTACTTTCATGGATAACAACATTGACGAAGAAGTTCTTGTTAACTTGATGCCAATGCTTGTTGAGTCAGTTGCACGTGCACACGCTCGCGCAGTAGACGGAGCTCTTCTTACTGGTACTTCCGGTGGTTCAGAAGCATTTGACGGCCTCGAAGCTCTTTCAGGTTCAAACGCGTTTGTAACTTCTGTAGCAGCAGCCGGTACTGGTGTTGTTGACGCAGCAGACTTCCTCGGAGCACGTAAGCTCATGGGTAAGTATGGCATGATGCCAGAAGATCTGATCTATGTTGTATCTCAGAAGCGTTACTACGATCTGATTGCTGATGCAGGCTTTGCCGACATCACAGACGTAGGCTCTGATATGGCGACTAAGATTACAGGTTCTGTAGGTTCAATCTTTGGAACTCCAGTAGTTGTATCTGATCAGCTCGAAGCAGAAGGCGCAAGCGCATCTGTAGGCTACGCTGTAAACGTTCGTAACCACGTAATCCCACGTCTCCGCGGTGTATCCGTAGAGCAAGATTACGAAGTACTTAATCAGCGTCGAGTAATCGTTGCTAGCCAGTCACTCGGCTTCAACCAACTCGTTGCTAATAACGGTACTACTGACGTATCTGTTGTTAAGCTAGTCCAAGCGGGCTCTTAATAGCTAGATAAATAAACTGGGGAGGGTTTCCTCCCCAAGTTTTTACTAATTGATTTATTATGGCAGATTTAATTACTCTTGCAGAATATAAAGAAGCAGAAGGGATCGCAAGTCCTAAAGAAGACCTGCGTCTTGCTTCCTTGATTCCGTCCGTGAGTCAATTAGTAAAAACTTATTGTGGTAATTCTTTAGTGGATTATTACTCAGTAAACAAAGTAGAAACTTTTAACATTGATTGGAGTACTCATCTGGTACAGCTTACAGAGAGCCCTGTCAATAGCATTGTTTCAGTAGAAAAAAGAGATTCCGTTACAGAAAGTTATAGCACCGTGGCAACTACAGACTATTATCTTGACGCTTCGACGGATAGTATACTCTATGTAACGGGATCTACCTACAAAAACTGGCCTCGTGGAGCGGGGTCTGTAAAAGTTACGTATAAGGCAGGATATTCTACTTGCCCTGCGGACTTAAATCTTGCAGTAATTGACTTAATTACATACTATTTAAGGGATGAGCATAAGGAACGAAAAACTCTTGGCGGAGCGAGCATTCAGAATCAAGGATCAACAAGTCTTCGTGATAGCGTTGCATTCCCAGATCATATTAAGCGAGTGCTTGATATGTATAAAAACTTTTAATGGCTAGTAAGTTTATTGACAAACTCCTTGAAGAGACATATGACAGGGCAAGAAAAAGTCATATTAATAAAAAAGCAAGAGAAAATATTGATAAAGCCGGGCTACACTACATTGAAATTACAAAAGCAGATATTGAAAGTATAATTTCTTACAATTATGTAGCAATTAGAATGTCTAAGTCTGTTAGTACAGAGCGAAAACGTCTAGTGGCTTCAGGAGCCGAAGGAGTAACCAGAGGGGAAGCTGCTCAGAATGTTATAGAGAGTAATAGTCCTACAGCCACCCGAGTTAGACAAGAAGCATCTGAAATATCTGAGATAATTTTTAATCAGTTTGTAGATACCTACAATAAAAAAGTATCAGAAGTAGAATATCAAGCAAAGTTTACGGGCAATATTATAACTATTTTACAGCCTAGAAACCACGCTATAAAAGCTAAAGAGACTATACTTGAAGGTTTAACAAGTAATGCTGGAGATACTTTATTTAAAAATATAATTAAAGGTCGAGAACGAAAAAGCTTTACTAGAAGAACTCAGTTTTTGCATATAGGTAAAACTGTAGGGGTACAAATACTAAATGATTTAAAGAGTAACTTAACTTTAAAGCCAGATACTGCTGCAAAAAAAGCAGCACTAGATGTAATTATGCAAATGCTAGATAATGTAGAGCTTGGTTGGAGTATAGATGATTCTTATTCTAATAGAGATATTCATGTTGTGGGAAAATTAGGGCAAACATTAATAAATAAGCCGGGGTCAGATTCTAATGATTGGACTAATCTAAGGCCGGAGCTAGAAAGAAGACTGGCGGATGAATTAAACAATAGAAGAATTGATTTAGGCTCTGGACAAAGTAGCCAGCCTTTTGATGAAAGAGCTGCAAAACATTTAATTAACGAACAACTACTTAAACCTTTAAAAAAGAAGGGCGTAAAAGTAACACCCTTTAAAGTAGATAAGCCGAAAAAAAGGTCTAATACTTTAAAGAAAGGCCCAGTTAGTAAAACTCCTCGTGCGGGAGGTATAGCGGCTATAGGCAGAAAGAAAGTTGTACAAAATAGAAAAACTCAGAAGCGCTCGGATACAGGTGCATCTGATATGTTAAAACTGGTAGTTATGTTTAATCAAAAACTACCAGATGCAATTGTAAATAATATGGGCAGTCCTGCTTTAGAAAATAGAACAGGAAGATTTGCAAATTCAGTAAGAGTAACAGATATTACTAAAACACCGCAAGGGTTTCCAAGTGTAGGGTATACTTATCAAAAGAGTCCCTACCAAACTTTTGAATCTGGGTATCAGCAGGGAAGTCCAGAGTATGATCCTCGTAATTTGATTAATAAATCAATACGAGAAGTTGCTGCGGAATTTGCTATTGGACGTTTTTATACTAGGAGAGTGTAAATGACAAATAACAGAAATTACACTTCAAGACGTTCTAATATATTAAATGCTCTTGCAACAAAACTAAAAGATATTGATGGTTCTGGTGCTTTTTTAACTGACGTGGCAAATAACGTTGAAACTCGGTTAAAGTTCTGGGACGAAGTTCAAGACTTTCCAGCAATTCATTTAAATGCTGGAACAGAAAGTCGTGATTATCAAGCTGGAGGATACAAAGACCGGTTTTTAAGCGTTACAATTCGTTGTTATGTTTCTGATGAGACAGACGCAACAGAAGCATTAAATTTGTTAATGGAAGACATAGAGACAGTTGTAGAAGATAACTCGCGACTCAAGTACTATGATGCAATGAATAATGAGTATAATACTCAGCAAATTACCATTATCAGTATTGTTACTGATGAAGGTGTACTCGATCCTTTAGGCGTCGGTGAAATCGAGATAGAGGTTCGTTATTAGAAAATACTGGCACGAACAGATGTTCACGTCCAAGTCTTTTCAAGTTACATAGGAGATAAACTATGGCAGTCGATACTTTATATTTTAGTAGAGACAGTAAGATGTACGTGGAAATCGGGTCTAACGTATGGGAAATTCCTGTACTCGACGGATTTAGTTTTTCGCAAGCAAACAATTCAACTGAAGTAACTCTATCCGAAATGGAAGACACTTCAGGAACTAGTAAGCGTGGACGAAGGGTATTTAACGACTCTCTTGCACCAGTAGAATGGTCCTTCAGTACTTATGCACGTCCTTTCCTCTCAGAAGGCTCGACCGCTGCAGGTAACGCAGAAAAAGATGGTACCGATAAGCATCACGCAGTAGAAGAAATTCTTTGGGCGTTGATGGCGGGTTCTGCAACTTATACTGCTCCAGGCGGCTCACAAGCCACAGCACTTACAGGATTGACGTTTAGTTCTACCGCTACTCCGAACACTACTGCAGGAACGGGTATGTCGGCACTTGACTTTAATAGCTCAAATAAAGCAACGCTCGGAACCGCAAATATTTACTTTTCTTTAGATGATGGAGGCTCGGATCCGGTTGTATATAAGTTAACTGAGGCAGTAGTAAATGAAGCAAGTGTTGACTTTGATGTAGATGGTATTGCTACAATTGCATGGTCTGGCTTTGGCAAAACTCTTACAGAGGATAGTAAGCCTACTCGCACTGTGTTTGAAGCTATTAATTCTACAAACAACTACATTCGTAACCGTTTAACGCAACTTGCAGTTACTGCGGGAGATACAACTACGTTCCCTGGATCTGGTAGTGGTGTTTATACACTTACATTAACAGGTGGAAATATTACTATTTCAAATAATATTTCGTTCCTTACTCCAGAGACTCTTGGCACTGTAAACCTTCCAATTGGTCACGTTACTGGAGCTCGTTCCGTAAGTGGGTCTTTTACTTGTTACTTAGGTCTTGATTCAGGTACTAATACAGGTACTTCAACAGATTTTTTTAATGACTTGACTTCTGCGGCGTCACGAGATAAGATCGTAAATGCTTTTGATATTACATTTAAATTGGGCGGGGTAGGTACTTCTTCGAGTGTTCCTGTCTACCAGTTTAACTTCCCTACAGCGCACCTTGAAATTCCAGCGCACAGTGTAGAGGATGTAATTTCTTTAGAAACTAGTTTCCAGGCACTACCTTCTACAATTGGTTCAACTAATGAAGTTGCTGTTAAGTTTGCAGGAGTTACTCCAGACTAATAACAATAGTTGTACTTTAAGGGGCTTCGGCCCCTTTTTATTTACTCCTACAAAAAATAAATCTTGACATCTCACCTCCTTTGACCTATAATTACAAGATACAAATTTACACTCTTAAAGGACCCAAAATGAGCGATTCACCTATTTCTTTATCGAGTCTTATGACTCCTAGCAAAACAGTTTCTATAGACTTTCCCGGGTACTCAGGTATGAAAGTTAGCTTGTGCTACTTAGCCCGGGAAGAGCTAGTAAAACTACGTAAAAAGTGTGTTAGCACAAAATTTGATAAAAAAACTCGTCAACCTGAAGAAGTATTAGATGAAGACAAGTTTCTTGTAGAATATTGTAAGGCAGTAATTAAAACATGGACAGGCTTGAAGTTTTCATACCTAGAAGAGCTTCTTTTGGTAGATGTCTCGGCCTATACTCCTAATGATGAGCTTCCTTACACTCAAGATAACGCAGAGCTTTTAATGAAAAACTCAACTGTTTTTGATACTTGGGTAACAGAAACTGTGGGTGATCTTGAAAATTTTACTGGGAACAAGTAGAGCAAATACAGTCTCTACTTAAAAGATATGTTCTTGAGGCGGATAGTAACTTTAGTGTAAAAAAGTACCTACTGCTTTGTGATCAATTAGGCCAAGAGCCCGATCCTACCAAAATGCCGCTCGAGCTTTCGGAGTTTCCCGAAGAAGTTCAAGTGGCATTTTTTATGTTCAGCTTATTACCAGAACATTACGAGGGTATGAGTGGTACTTATATGGGAAAATACTGGGACGGGATTGATTACTTTTTTAAAGTATATGAAATTGATAGCCCAAAAGAAATACTTTACTTTATGAAACTTTATGAAAATATTTTAGTTTCACATAGAGCAGAGCAAGCAGACAAAAAACGCAAAGCGGACGAACGTAGAGCGAAAAGCGGCGGCAAAAATCTCGCCCATAATATTCAAGGCTAATGTCAAAAAAAATTCAAATAGATATTGAAGTCAACGGTAAGATGACAAAAGCGACTGTCGACGCAAAGCAATTGCGTACGCAGCTAGACGGGGTTGACACCTCACAAAAGAAAACTACAAAGTCTGGTGAAAAATTTCAAAAAGGGTTGAAGGGTATTGGAGAGCAGTCTGCAAACGCATCTAAAAACTTTTCTAAGTTTTCTGCAGGCATGGGCGGGTTTGTCGGTGTTTATGCTGCTTTAGCCGCGCAATTGTTTGCTATTAGTGCCGCTTTTCAGTTCTTAAAAAGAGCAGGTGACTTAGATGCTTTAAAACAAGGTCAAGTGGCTTATGCTTCTGCAACCGGTATTGCAATGAGAAGCCTCGCTGCTGATATACAAAATGCTACTAATTCTCAAATTACTTTCCAAGATGCTGCCCAAGCAGGTGCAATCGGTGTTGCAGCAGGGCTTTCAGCGGACCAGCTTACCCGACTAGGTTCAGCTGCAGCAGATGCTTCACAAATTCTCGGCAGAGATGTAACTGATTCTTTTAATCGTTTAGTACGAGGTGTTACAAAAGCAGAGCCAGAACTTCTTGATGAATTAGGTATTATTTTACGACTAAAAGACGCAACAGAGGAATATGCTAGACAGTTAAATTTAGATGCACAGTCTTTAACGCAGTTCCAAAAAAGCCAAGCAGTAGCAAATGATGTATTAGGCCAAGCAGAAGAAAAATACTCTCGTATTTTAGAAGTAGTAGGAAGAACCCCTAACGAATTCGGACAGCTTGGAGTAGCATTTGATAATGTAATTAATGATATAAAAGAAATAATCTCAAGTGTTGCGGGGCCTCTTGCTACAGTTTTAACAGATACTCCAGCACTTGCTGGCGCAGCTTTTGCATTATTACTATCTGGGCCTTTAAAAGCAATAGGATTTAGCTTTCAGGATATTGCTTCAGGAGCTGAAGACTCAGCTACTCGTCAAGTAAAAGCGTTAGAAAAAATTAAGGTAAAACAAAAAGAACTTAGTAATACAGTTGCTGCCCGTAAAACAGACTTGGAAAAACTAGCTGTAAAAGAAGTAGGCCAAGGAACTTCTAGTAAAATTCTAAAAAGTTTAGCAAAAGGCGGAAAGCTTTATGGGGTTGATAAAGCAAATTTAAGAAAAGCACTCAAAGCGGCAGAAGACCAATTAAAAGAACACGGACAAATAACAAAAGGTATTTTTGTAGGTCGAGATCAAGAAATTCTAAATAGCTTTAAAACCACTCTTGATAGAATGGATGAAGCTACCGTTCAAACAGTAAGTAGGTGGCAACGTGCTAATTTGACTATGAGAAGTGTTTGGGCTCGAACAGTAGCGACCATTCAGGGAGGAATTGCAGCAATTACTCGAGCGTTTTCTTTTGTAATAAGAATTGCAGGATATATAGGCATTCTCACTGTAGCATATAAAAGTATAAAGCAAGCGCTACAACAAGAGGTAGTGCCAACAGATGCAGAAAGACAGCTACAAAAAACTCAAAAAGCTGCGGAAATGGCACAACAAAAAATAAACTCTTTAGCAGAGGAATATAAAAACTTTGCGGCAGTACAGCAAGTGAATTTTAAATTTGCAGATACTGAACTTTCTGTAATACACGGCTCTGCGCAAGCTTTGGCAAATATGCTAGCTACTACCTTTAATCCTAAAAATTTACCTACGTTTATTTCAAATTTACAAGGCATGGCTCCGAAAATAAAAGAGATCAGAAAAAATACTGCACAATTAAACAGAGAAGTCAATTATTTACTAGAGACGGGCGGTGGTAAATTTGTAGGGGCCCTTTTCAGCATACTAGGTATTTTTAAGGGGCAAGAGGGGGCACAAAAAGCACTAAAAGCCACTACAGAGGCTGTAGTAAGTTTAGGGTACAAAGCAGAAGAGGCGCTAGGGTTTGAAGTGCCCGAACTACAATTACCAGAAAGTATACTAAAATCAGAAGAAGTACTTAACAATGCGGCCGATTCTTTAACTGATTTTTCTGCAAGGCTAGCAGAAATGGGAATTAAAGACTATAAAGTTTTCAAAAACTTTACGGCAGATATTAAGTTACTTAGAGAGGTAGCTGCCGAAACTACACAGCTTACAGAAGAGCAAGCTATTGCACTAGCTGAGAGACTGGCTAACGGATCAAAAGCAGCGGCAGATTTAGCAGGTAATTTAGCTTCTTTAACGGAGCTTTCAAAAGCTACTGCACAAGCATTTTCTGCAGTGGAAAATGCAATTCTTGGATTAAGTGCGGGAGACCAGCTAAGAAGAGCTGCACAAGAGCAGATAAAAACTATTAAAGCAGTAGCAAAAGCAGCAGATAGAACCTTAACTCCCGAAGAGGCAGATCAAGTTACAAAACTAAACTATCAAAGAACGCTTGGAATTGCAATAGCGGAAAACGATAACAGAATTAAAATAGGGAGTCTTAGGCTTCAAGCAGAAAGTGCAAGAAATAGTTTAAGATTTAGAAAATCTCAAAACTCTATACTTCAACAATCTGATAAAATAGCTAAGCTGGAAAGCGATATAAATAATTCTCACGTACTTCGAGAAAGATTAATAACTTTTTCAATGAAAGAGTACGGAAAAATTACACCAGAGGCTCAACGACAGCTTAGTTTACTAAATACAACTCTTACTCGAGATGAAGCTCGTCTTCGTGTCGCTAAAGATTTACTTGCCATACGTCAAAGAGATTCAGAGTTTGTAAATAATATAGAAGATTCTCAAGTAGAGCAAAAAATTATTAGTAATGCTACTCAAATAGTTTCTGCTTTACAAAAAGAACTATCTATAAGAAAAGAAATTTTTGCTCTACAAGATGCCTCAGCCAAGAGAGCAATAGAAAAAAGAGAAAGAGGGGATCCTCGTTTTGCAGACACAGAAAGAAAGTCCGCAGAAATGGCGTTTAAACTAGAAAAAGGTATGCTTCCTCAAAAAATTGCTTTTGTAAACAGAGAATACGAACTTAAACTACAAATGATTGATTTTGAATATGATCTTTTGGAAGCGAAGAAAATACAGACAGCAAACGAGCTAAAAGCAGAAGCAATTAGACTACGAAGAGCAAGAAAAGATGGCAGTGAGGACCCTCAAGCTTTAGAAATGCAGCGATTGGCTGTTAGAGTAGAAGGCCAGGACTTTAGTGCAGCAAGAGACGCGGCAAAAGCTCTTGCTCAAACAGTAAAAGAAGACTCTATAGCAGGACTGCTTAATAATGCTGATAAATTAAAGTTTGCAGCAGAACAGTTTGAAGGAATGAATAGAATTGCAGAATCTTTAGAGACAACTATAGGCGACGGTCTTACTTCTGCTATTTCTGATGTAATTACAGGTACTCAAAATATGAAAGAAGCATTCCTGAGTATGGGACAAATGATAATGAGAGTACTTGCTCAGTTGATAGCAGAAATGATTGCTATGAAAATTCTTCAAACAATAATTGGTATGGCTCCGGTAAGTTCTGCAAAAGCTACTCAAATATCAAGTTTCAAGCCTTCAGGGATAGAGTCATCTGCCATTGAGTATTCTGCCCCCCTATTTGGGGATCCTGGCAGATATGGAGGTATTTTCTCCAACGGGGTAAAGGAGTATGCTACAGGAGGAATTGCAAAGGGCCCTCAAGCAGGCTACCCAGCAACCCTGCATGGTACAGAAGCAGTAGTGCCCCTACCCAATGGCAGGTCTATTCCTGTTAACATGAATGGAGGAGGTCAACAAAATAATGTTGTAGTGAACGTTTCTGTAGATAACCAAGGTAATGCAAGTCAAGACTCTCAAGCCGATAATAATAGTACTCAAAGACTCGGAGTAATGATTGCAGGAGCAGTACAGAAAGAGTTACATAATCAAAAAAGAGCGGGCGGCATACTTAACCCAATGGGAGCATCATAATGTCTACGTTTAGTTTTACAATATCTGCTTCAGATGTAAATAGTTTAAAAAATACTAGCGGGCAGTCTTCTTTTGAAGCAACAGCGGATAGGGGAATGAGCAGGGCCTCTACTCATAGAACCTTAACGGCAAAATTTGGCGACGGTTATGAGCAAAGAGTTTTAGACGGAATAAATACAAAAGATGATTCGTTTAGTATTTCTTTTAATAACAGAGCAGCAGAAGATATAAACTTAATTGCTGCATTTTTTGACGATAGAGCTGCAAAAAGCTTTAACTTTACAGTAACCGATACTTTTACAGGAGGCAGCCTGTCAAATAGAACTATGAAAGTTGTGTGCGATACTTATAATATTGTATATTTAAGAGAAAATTTTCATTCGTTAACTTGTACTTTAAGAAGAGTTTATGAGCCATGAGCGATATAATTGATACAGTACAGCTACAAGAAACAGCAGAGTCCTTAGTGACTTTATTTGAAGTTATTTTGCCTAGTGGTACTGTAGCTTATTTTTTCGATGGGTTGGATGACGGAACAAATAACATTTATTTTCCTGAAAAAACTATAACAAATTCAGCATATCTGTTAAAAGAATATATTGCAATACCTATAGGAATAGAAGGTATAGAGAGTAGCAGTTCCGGAGCTTCTAACAGGCCAACTCTATCCCTAGCAAATATACCTATATTGGCTAGAAGTATATCTAACAACTCGGATGGCGTAGATGATGAAAAAGACATACTTGATATATTAAACTCAGAAGGGATAATAAATAACGAAGATTTACTTACAAGTAAAGTAGTTATAAGGCGTACTTTATTTGGAAAAACATACACGAGCACAGACTCTAACCCTATAGCTCCTCCTGTAGAGTTCCCCTCGCAGACTTATATTATTGATAGGGTAGCTGCAGAAAATAATATCATAGTTCAATTTGAGCTTGCAAACCCAATGGATGTAGAAGGAGTACTGCTTCCTAGTAGAGTTGTAGTCGGTAAATACTGTCCTTGGAGATACCAGGGACACTTTATACCTAACAACGCAGGAGTCTCATCTAAAGACGGAGGGTGTACTTGGGCTATAAATAGTAATGGAAGATTTTTTGATAAAGAGGATAATATCATAACAAAAAATATTTCCTCTATTCCTACATATAACGCGTCAACTGCAAATATTGCAAGAGCATTAGCGTATAAAACAAAAACTACTACTAATGGCCATACTGAAATATGGGAAACTATAAGAGCTGTACCTGCAGAATCCTCCAACGGACAGTATAATCCTAGAAACTCAAAGGCTTACTGGAAGCGGTTAGATGTTTGTGGAAAAACTTTGAATTCTTGTAAAATTCGTTTTCAAGGAAATAATAGCGATGCTAGTTTAAACAGTGTATTTGCTTTGCCTTTTGGAGGATTCCCCGGAGCAAAGCAATTCAAATGATACACGATATAAAAACCCACTTTGACAACGAGTACCCTCGAGAAGGTTGTGGAATAATAGGAATTGTAAAAGGTAAAAAACAGTGGTTTCCTTGTGAAAATTTATCACAAACAGAAAATGATTTTATACTTTCTTCAAAAGATTGGTTTACTGTGAAGAAAAAAGCAGATATTTTAGCTATAGTTCACAACCACTTAGACAATGACAACAGTCCTAGTGAGAATGACATAAATTACTGCAATACTCTAGGAATACCTTACTATATTTTTAGTTATCCAGACATGGAGTTGAATATAGTGGAGCCCAAGCAGAACTTTAACCCACTTGTGGGAAGAGACTATAAGTTTGGAGTTCAGGATTGTTTCGAAGCAATGAGAGACTGGTTGTTTAAGGAAGAAATAACTATTCCACAAAGAGGAGCTTTTGAAGAAAATTGGTGGCAAAAAGACTTAGACTACTTTACTGAAGAGGTAATAGCACAATGGGGATTTAAAAAAGTAAGCAGCCCAGAAAAGAATGACTTACTTATATTTGCAATAGAAAGTAATAAAGGAAATCACTGCGGAGTTTACTTACAAAATGACGTGTTTTTTCATCATGCAGAAAATAGATTGTCGTGTAGAGAATCGCTCTATCCTTTTTGGGGTGAGCATATTATAGGAATATATAGACATGAAACGTAAAGTTTATTTAGAGGGTGAGCTGGGAGATAAATTCGGTAATGAATTTAGTATGAATGTATCTTCTTTTGGAGAGGCTATAAGGTGCTTAGATGCTAACTTTTCTGGATTTAAAAAGTACTTAATAGACGCCGACGAAAAAGGTATAGGCTTTATTTGCGAAGTAGCTGGTGAGCCAGTACAAGACGAAAGAGAGCTATTACTAGAGTATTCTGAAGGAGACATGATAATTTCAGCAATTCCTGCAGGCTCTGGAAAAGGAGTTGGAAAACTAATTGCAGGTATAGTTATTTTAGCAGTTTCTCTCCATTTTCTTGGACCTGCAGGAACAGCATATTTAACGAAGGCAGGAGGAAGCTTATCGGCAGCGGTAGGACTGGTGCTTGGAACCTCAATAGGTATTAATCTTGCTATGACAGGTATTTCAGAAATGCTTGCTCCAGATCCAAGTGTTGACAATGACCAAGATGAAAGCTACTTGTTTCAAGGAACAGGGCAAACTCTTATAGAGGGAGATCCAGTTCCTGTACTATACGGAAAACTAAGAGTTCCAGGACGCCCTATAAGTTTACAGGTGCGTAATGAAAGATTAAACTATATTGACTATGGAACCATATACGCGGATTCTACCGCAGATGCTACTAACCCTAGAATTGTTATTCCTCCAGGTGGAGGCGGCCCCCCTGCCGAGGAAACTGAAAACGAGCAGATGAATTAAAGGAAATTGATATGAGTAATGGAAGACCTACAGAGCCTAATACGACACAAGCCACAAATAATGGGGCTACGGCACAGAATGTAAATATAACTGACTTAATCTGCGAAGGCCCTATTAAAGGGCTAGTAGAGGGTGGAAGTAGTTTATACTTAGATGACGTATCGGCAGAAGATGGAAAATTTAGAGATTTTACTCCCCCTGTATCTTTTTTAAACGGAACTATAACATTTTCTGGGACTGCTGTTGGTACAATATCCTCAAATGTTGATATAAGCTCTTTAGAGTTTGATGAAAATAGCCCTAGAAGTATTAAACTACTTTATAAGAAAATGAAAGGGGTAACTGTAACGAGCGATGTTACAAATAGTCAGAATACCGCACGAACTATAACATTCAGTCCCCCTTCTGGATTTTCTTTTGACAGTTCTTGGGAGAGCGGCTCTCAATTATCTGGAGTTGCGGAGGCCGCAGTAGCTGTATCCGCCCTCGAAGTCGCAGTGGAGAGTGGCGTATTTAGAGTTATAGACGCATCTACCGCTAAGCTTATTACAAATGTTAGTAATAAAGAATTTCCTACTTCAGAGTCGTATACTTTAAGGGCATACTATTATATACCTATAACGTCTGTAAACCTTTCTAACAATCAGGTCACTTTAGCAGCCACTCCAGCTTCCGATGAGTATGAGTTTTCTATAGGTACACAGCTTCAAATTGATGACGACGGCTCATTGCCAGCTACCTCTTCGAGTGTAGTTGGAAAAATTAATGGGCTTAATATTGACTTTCGTAGAGGAGACTTACAACAAGATGTAACTTCTTCTATTGGAGGAGTGGGCGGCTCTGTTGCGGTTGTGGGAAATACAGGTCTTGTGAATTTACCTGAATTAAAAATAATTAGCCAAGCAGTCTCAAATTTGGAGGGGATAGGAATCTTTGATAAAGAAGGGCTGCCTAACAGTGATGGAAGCAAAACCTATCCTGGTAGTCCTGATTATTCTGTAATGGCTGATGGTGCCACTGTTTTGCCTAGTAGTTCTTTTGGGCTTGATACGGCAGTTAAAATTGCTGAGGCAGATGAGCTTGGCTTTACTATTAAGTACCCCGCCCTTCAAGTAATTAACCTAGAAAAAGGTGATAAAGAAACAGCGTACGCATTTTATGTAATGCAAATTCGTTTTCAACAAGACAATGCATATACCTCCTGGAAAGCCCTTTTTCCAAGCAGAGGAGACTACGTTAGGCATTTTGCAAATACTAACGCGCCTATATCCTTTGATCATTCCGTAAATCTTGATGGGTATAGAAATATTGTTGGGCCTTTTGAGGATTTTCAAGTTCGTATACTACGAGTTAGTCGTCATATAGGATTACCTGTTCGTCAGACAGGCACAAATGAAGAGGATACAAATAAGAAAAAATGGCAACTTTCCGCACAGGCTTCAATTGAAAGCTTACGTGCCGTAATTAAAGATAATTTTATATATCCTTACAGCTCTATTGCGTCTGTAAGTTTTTCTTCTAGACAATTTTCAAATATTCCTAAAAGAAGCTACTTATTACAAGGAAAGCTGGTACAAATTCCTAATACTTATACTCCTCGTGAATACTCAGACACAGGAATTGCAAAGTACGAAGGATTTTGGGATGGAAGTTTTCATAGCGCAGCCGCTTATACAGATAATCCTGCCTGGGTATTTTATGACATTATTAGTAATAATAGATATGGTGCAGGTAGATGGGTTACTGATAATGAAATTGACAAGTTTGCCCTTTATCGAATTGCTCGCTACTGTGATGAACTCGTAGATGATGGCAGTGAATATGACTCTACTAAACCTCTAAAAGTTGGCGATTTTTATAGAATTAAAACTGTAGGAAGTACAACATGGACTTCCCTAGGTTCTGCAAATAACAATGTTGACACTATTTTTCAAGCTACAGGTACAACTATATCAGGTACTGGAGTTGTATGTAGAGTTGAGCCTCGTTTTCGTGCCAATGTGTTTCTTACAAAAGCTACAGATGTTTATAAAGTATTAAAAGATTTTGCGACAATATTTCTAGGCATACTCTACTGGCAGGATAGTAAAATTACTGCGGTACAAGATGCTCCTCAAGATCCTGTTTATAATTTTACAAAAGGAAACGTTATAGACGGCACTTTTTCTTACGAGTCTTCAGGCTCTCGAACACGAACAAATCAAGCTGTAGTTACTTGGAATGACCCTACAGTTAATTATGAGCCTGTCCCTCTTATTGTTGAAGACCGAGAAAGTATTCTACGCACAGGCAGAATAATAAGTCAAACTGTCGTCGCTTTTGGAGCTACTTCTGAGAGTCAAGCTATTCGTTATGGACGGTGGAAGTTATGGACTGCTCAAAATCAAACAGAACTTGTATCGTTTAAAACATCCTTAGCGGCACATTACGTTAAGCCTGGAGATATTATTAATGTTCAGGATGCGGACAGGTTTGGGGTGGCTTATAGTGGTAGAGCAAGTTCTGCTACTTCTACTACTCTTACTTTTGATAGAAATGTACCATTTAATTCTGGCTCAACCTACAAATTAAGTACTCTTGTAACTGCTCCGGCAGCTTTAAATGCTTCTGATGAAAGCGTAACTATTAATTCAGTTACTTACGCAAAAGGTGAAAAAGTAGATCAGGGGTATGTATATAATGGCTCTTCTTACGCGTTAGTTAATTTAGACACAGAGGAAAGAGCTTCAAATGCATTTATTGATAGTTCAGGCTCCGAACTATTGCCTACTATATGGAAACCTTATTCTTATGTAGAGTCTCATGATATTACGAATCCAGGAAATACTGCAAATACTGTAACTCTTGCTAACTCTGCTACTTTTGATATTACTCCCTCTAAGCATAATATCTGGGCATTAAAAGAAACTTCGGGGGGTTTGAATGTTTCTGGCTCCGAAAAGATGTATAAAGTATTAAGCATTGGAGAAGAAGAGCCTAATATTTTTACAGTATCCGCAGTGGAATATTATAATGAAAAATTTACAGCAATCGAAAAAGATTACTCCCTAGGAACTATCCCTAATTCGATTTACGTGCAAAATGAACCTGCTGTATTATCTCGTCCTATAAATCCTCGAGTAATTCTTGCAACTGACGCAGGAAATCCTGGAGAAGAACTAATACTTCAATGGGACGAGCCTGATGTAGACTCAATTGTACAATATGAAGTATTGCATAACATACCAGAGCTAGAAAACCCTATACGAACAAATAATACTCAAGTATCTTTTAACAATGTTCCTAATGGTAGTGTAACGTTTAAGATACGTGGAGTTTCTCGTCAAGGCAACCTTTCTTCCTATACTGCTATTGAGTATGGAGTTTATGATCCTTATGGTGAGAATGTGCCTCGCGTGGCAGGAGGTATTCCAAAAGGTATAGTCTCTACTGCCCAAGGTATAATTGACTCAAGTAACCAATTTGCTTTTCAAGCAACAAATACAAGTGTAGCTTCTATAGCAAACCCTTTTATCACATATACTATTACGGGTGCTAAAAACATAGCAAACATTTCTGCGGATGAAATTTATTATCTTTATTTAGATGTGGCTACTCCTTCTTTAAAACTATTAGAGTACGATTCAACTGCCTTTTCTGACCTACAATTCTATAGAGATGTGGGCACAGGCAATGCCTCTATTACAACAGCATGGACTTCAATTGGTACTATATCTGTTTCAGCAAACTCAAACGAAGTTACAGGAAGCGGGTTTAATACAAATGTAAAAATAAGAGACGTTCTTAACTTAGAGAATTCTACAAGTCCTTCTGGAGGCGATGGTGCAACTGTAATTTCTATTATTTCAGATACTAAGTTGCTTATTGACCGTACTTTCGATACTGCGAAATCAAGTATTACAGGGTATCGCTCTGTTTTCCGTCCCGACTACGCAAACGATTCTATTTTTGCTGAAATTACAAAAACCGGTAGTACAATAGCAACAAACAACTTTATTACTTTACGAAGCTCTTCGGATGATGCAGAAGGTACAACAGAAACTCTTGATGACGGTACAATCGCAGTAAAAGACGGCGGTATCAGCGTAGATAAAATTGCAGCAAACTCAATCACAGCAGATAAAATTTCTGCAAATTCAATTAACGCAGATAAAATTGCAGCAAACTCAATTACAACAGAAACGCTCGCGGCAAACAGCATTACTGCAAATAATATCTCTGCAAATAGTATTACAACAGAAGAACTTGCAGCTAACTCAGTAACGGCAAATACTATTTTAGCAAACTCTGTTACTACAGAAACTATAGCAGCAAATAGTATTAATTCAAATATGATTACTGCCAACTCTGTAGTTTCATCACTACTTACGGCATCTACAATTCAGTCTTCTCATATTAAAGCAAATAGTATTGTATCAACAATTATTGATGCAACAACTATCAATGCTTCGGATATTACTACAAACACTCTATCTGCTCTTACAGCAAACATGGGCGACATTACAGCAGGCACATTAAAAGGCGGTACTATTCCAGACGCAAACGCTTCTCCTTCAGGAACTGAGAGCGGTGCCTTTATGGATCTTACTGGTGGTAAAATGGTGTTCGGTAATGCAAATAAGCACATTTTATTCGACGGATCAAATCTTGTACTATCGGGTGTAGTTATTGACGCAAACTCAGTTGTTAATGCATCTGCAACTCCTGAGCTTATCGTGCAAGAAGACGGCACCAATAGAGTTACAACAGCAGATACTCTAAACTTTACTACTGGAATAGACGTTTCAGTATCGGGCAATATAGCAACAATATCAGCAGATAGTAGTGCTCTTGATCACGATAGCTTAGTAGGTTTTGTAGCTAATGAACACATTGATCACAGTGGGATAACTCTTACTGCAGGCAACGGTCTTACGGGAGGCGGGGATATTACCGCTTCAAGATCCTTTGCAGTAGGTGCAGGAACTGGTATTAGTGTAGCAGCGGATAGTATTAGTACAAATGATAGTGCTATTATTCACGACAACCTTTCTGGTTTTGAAGCTAACGAGCATATTGACCATAGTACTGTATCTCTGACAGCAGGGGACGGTCTTACTGGTGGCGGAGATATAACTGGAGACAGAGGGTTTGCGGTAGATGCTACAGTTGTGCGTACTTCAGCTGCTCAAACTATTGCTGGAGTAAAAACTTTCTCTAACGGAATAGTAGCTTCCGGAGGAATTTCAGGGCTTACCCTTACGAGCG
>Ga0115102_10057915_pt1 | contig 18522 bp, 15 predicted proteins | sample MBTome_5_FD_89644 | JGI IMG/M metagenome (GOLD analysis project Ga0115102, IMG submission 89644) | Marine eukaryotic communities from Pacific Ocean to study complex ecological interactions - MBTS_5May14_M2_3um Metatranscriptome... | ecosystem: Environmental > Aquatic > Marine > Oceanic | place... | reverse complement strand
TTTTAAAAAAATACGCAACCCTCTTCTCAATGATTACTAAATCCGCTTTATGAATTATTAATACACTAATAACTATACATAAAAACCCGTTCGTATTATTATTAACAAGTTTCTCACAAGTAAAAATAGGCCAAGCTAGAATCTTATTTTTTACGTCGTTTTTTAAAAACTTTCTTACATGAAATTATATATTTAATAACACTACTACCAACTTTACTACAAATTTACCCACCTCCCAAACACTACTATCTAAAACTGCTTACTCTAAAAACCCTAAATACAACACCCATAATATCCCAACCCCCTACACTAGCTTATATGTATTATTTCAAAAATACACACTCTCAAATCTTATACTTCAATTAAAAATAATTACATATAAATCATTTAGTTTCAGTTGATACTACATTAACGGGTTTATTTTTGTACTTTTTATAGACGCTTGTTTAACCGATGATGAGCCTTTATGAGAACCTATTGAGTGAAGCCTAGTACAGACTTGAATCCTTTTCATTTTTAGTTTTGCGTGAATTGCGGAAAATTTAATTGTTAGTAGATACGGTAGTTACGCTGGGCGGGACAAAAGGGTTTGGATGGCATGGTACAAAACGTTTTGACTAATCGAAGGGTACTACGTACTAAACTACGGAGTCGCCGTAATTTTGGTTATGGTACCTTTTTACTTTGAACTAAACTACAATTTGTCATTTATATACTCATGGTGAAATTGATTTTCGAAGGTATTTTTTTTTAAATTCACCCTTTTGTACTCCATTATACTACTTGTCTCTTTATGACTACAGATTAATGTTCGGTGGGTTGGTTATAAAAAAGCACTCATATTAATAACGTTTATTAATATCATGTTGGCGTACTTAATATACACCCAATTTATTATAATATTTTTTGGGTATTTTACCGACCCCCTTTGATACCAAAAAACAAGGTATATCGATTACGTACAACTTAGTCACGAACCTGCTAAATGGGGCTGAGGTTCTTCAAAAAAAGATCATTTTACTTACCACGGTGTGAGAACGGTTTTATGGTTTAAAAACGACGGACCTTTTGCAACATCGTTTTTATTTTGTCAAATATTTTTTTTCATATGTCTATTTTGTCTATTTATATACTGAGTAGTTCTTTTTCGAAGGGTTTACTCACTTAGTGAAGTTCCTATGACCTACACGACCTACTGTGTTTCGTCACTAAAACAATTTTTCTTCTTCTTTTTATACTTTTACGTATTTATTGGTTTAAGTTTTTTATCACACTACTGGCGCTTTCCGATTGAGTACTTCTTTACTTGCGAGTATAAATCTTGGTACTTTAATCTACTTGATATATTACTAACTTACCCCACTTTTATATACACCATACTTTTTAAATAGGAGACTGGTACCCTATAAATGTTATTTGTAAAAGCTGCCAAAACAGTTGCAATTGGTATTGTTTTTTTACCCATAACAGGTTGCGCAATTGGAACCGGAATTATTTTTGCATCATTACTTAAAAGTGTCTCGTATGCACCTGACTATGAAGAAGTTTTATTCAACTATGCTATCATAGGTTTCGCTTTTATTGAAACTTTTTGTTTCTTTCTTTTTTTTGCTGCAGGTTTTATTTACGTACTATAAAAACCTCATCCAAAAGGTGTGTAATAGGTTTATTATCGGTAATATGAGCAATCCAACTATTAATAGGCTAGGTAAAACACAGATATGATACAAAAATTACTACTCAGACTTTTCATACTCAAATTTTTTTAAGAAAATCACTTCTTTTGAAAAATTCTTAAATAAATATTTTCAGTACGGTATTTTTACTAAAAATAACCTACTTATTAGTAAGTTTTGGTACAAAAATGCAAAAAAATTATTATTACAAGTGAACCCTCCTTTGTATTTTAGAAAATATTATTACTCCCACCAAACATTAACAATTGAACACTCGTATTTTATACGCCTAGAATCACCCGAGTTCTTTACACTAAAGCTTTATATAATACGCTATAACAATTGAGTTGTAGCGTCAATTCAATGGTTTAAACCCCTTAAACCGCTTAAAAATAAAAGTCCGTACCAGATCCATAATAATACAACAAGTAATAAAACATTGCCGTTTACTGCCGGAAGTCTCAAACCAAACCCCCTCTCACGTACAAGACTATTTCATTTATTTTTAAAGAGTTGCTTGTCCTACAAAAAACCACAATATCTTTTTTAGGTCATTATATTGGATAATAACTTTTTATATTGTGGTATGAATCTTTCGCTAAAAATAAAATAAAAACTAAAAACGCTGACTATGCGACTACTTATCAAAAAAAAAACACACGAAAGCATTTTGTAAATTATATAATACCGAGAAATTGACAACTAATTATATCATTAAATATCCTTAAAAAATCTTATAACTTATTTTTTTATTCACAAACGTACTTTTTTATGTTACCATCATTTTTAGAGTGCAAATCTATACAGTTTGATGTTAACACGAACCAGGTTATTTTACAAAACGATTTCCCGAATAATTTTACGAATACGTACACTACTGTTATAAGTCAATTCTACCGTACTTTAATAAAACCTAATTTTATTAAACTAAATTTTAAAGGAAAGGGTTATTACATTTACAAGAATTATAGAAATACCATTACGCCTCAATTTGGGTATTCACACAGGTTATATCTTTACGCCTTTCACGCGCACGTTAAATTTTTAAGTAAAACCTCGTTATTAGTTTTTGGTGCGAATAAAAGTACTATTAAAAAAGTTTCAAGCAATATTCGTGACTGGAGGTTTGTTAACATATTTACTAACCGTGGAGTTCGTTTCGCAAAACAAGTTGTATATAAAAAATCCGGTAAAGTCAGTACTTACCGGTAACTATAACTAACTTATGATGCTTTGATCACATATAAACTCGATATGTCTACACTATTTCAATATTATATCTTCCTATACGTCATTTGAAATTTTTAATAGCCTATTTACACTAACTTTATCGTTTATAGTTTCTCTGACTTTTATTTTAGCTATTACCAGCTTTTTGTAACAATTCAATACGTATATTTGTATATACGTATATTATAAAATACACTACTCTAAATTTTCTATTTAAATTAGATTCTTATAAAAACCAACAAACACATAACAATTTGTCACTACGTAATAAAATATATTTAATTTCGAACACACACTCCTGTATAAGCACGACGCGCGCTTTAAAGTACATAGAGTTAAAAAATCTCAATAACCCACTATCCCCGTCATTACGCGTGGATTTTCAATATCTAACGTTTAACCTATTTAACCTATTTTTCACTAGTGCGGGTGTCGAAATCCCTAAACCAATTATAAAACTAAAAACGCTTTACAGCTCTACTAACCAAGTAAATACTTATAAGTTCACTAATTACCTATCTCGGCACGGTAACTTTATGAAGTCTTTAACACAGCTTAATTCAGCCTGAAATATGTATATTAATGTTTTCGTTTCAAAAATAAACTTCGCTCATAAGTGGCTTGTGGTTAGTTTTTTGTTGAATAATCTTAATTTATGAACTTTTTTTACGGCTCAAAAAAACAATACAAACTTAACACTAAAAAACACCTTAACAGACTTCTTAAAAGACTCCCAACCCCTCTTTACGTTATACACTTACAAAATTAACAAAGCAATATATAAAAACACTAGAGGTAAATCGGGTAAATTTATGTTTGTATGGAAATACGTTCCTGTATATAAACGCTTGTTTATTGTGTCCTCATGACTTTTAAAAGAATTACGTGTACTGCCGTACAGAAAACTAGGTATAAGGCTTACTAAGTTACTGTTTAACGTAGTGCGTACTCCAACCCAAACGTGGAATCACAGGATTAAAACTTTCTCACATAACTATGTTTATAGGAGTTGCCGTAAAACATTAGCTATGACATATATTTCGACTAAGTCATAGCCATAGAATTTAATTATATCGGCGATTTTGAAGTATGAATATTAATAGTATCAACATCTATACTATCGACACTAGTTTATAACCTTATAACCTCGGTTTCATATAAAGACTTACTACGTCGATTCGGTTTTTTAAAAACTAGTCGACGAGACTTTTACGAATGTGGTTTTAAACCACAAGTTCAACGCCCCGTACAACTCTCACTCCAGTTCTTACTCATATGTGTGTTTTTTTTACTCTACGATATAGAGTTAATCTTTTTATTCCCGTTTATTTCCGGATCTACATTTACAGGTATATACGAACTTTGGTTAATTATTTTTTTCATTTTTATACTATTTGCTAGTTTAAATATTGATTACGAGCGCCACGTGTTATACTGACAGGAATAGATTAATCTAAAAAAATGATAGAAGGTCGTAATTTTCGTAAAGCTATATGAGGATATCACCCAACATTTCAAAACACAGATATAATAACAAACTGAACTTGAAACCTAGTTTCATTAAGTTCGATGATTTTTTCATATATAAATTTTTATGTAAATAGGTTAGTATTACCTTTTTCTAGCGTAACGTCCATTATAGGTTTTATGCTAATGTTAACAATTATGATGCAAATCCTTTCTGGATTTTTTTTAGGTTGATATTTTATGCCTGAACCTGGTTTAGTAGTCGAATTACGTGAAGAAATGTTTAACGATACTAGATTTGGCGCCGAAGTTTTTTACATGCACGTAAGAGGTGTAGATACTTTAATGGTCTTATCCTATTTACATATTTTTAAAAAACTCTACTTAAAAAACTACGTTACATCGGAATCTGATGGGTGAATGCTAGGTGGTTACGCTTTTTTATGGTTTCACTATATAATATTTTTAGGTATCTCACTAAGCTGTTCCCACTTAAGCGACCTCACTTTAACCATCGGTGCCAATATTTTTTGGTCACTCTTTAACAATGTTTATAAAACATATTACATAATGTTTACAAACAAACACTTAAACACTGATCAACTAACCAGAATGATGATGTTACATTATTTTACCCCATGGTATTACCTATACCTCGTTAAACTACACGCTTTATTTTGTCATGAATCTTGGGATACAGATAGCGGTGAAAATGTTTATGAAGACAAGTCCGGTTCATACATATCATGGTTTTATGATGCAATACTAAAAGAAGTTCAAGATGCTTGGTACTGAACCATGTTCGTATTTATATACTTCTTTTTACACCACTTCAACGGTGCAACTGTTAATTTCTTTTTTTTTGAAAGGTGAAATATCGTTGAAATGGACGATATTCGTTTTTACGGTGTAGCACCTCACTGGTATTTTAGACCTTTAATGGGACTACTTGTTATATCCCCTACACACTACGAAGGTTTAATGTGGATGGGTTTATGATTTGGTTTGTTAGCTTTTTTACCAATTTTTTACAATTTATACAACTCATACCATAAATACGTAGCTGCTATTCCAATGCAAAATTCGCTTTTACAAACCTCACTATTTATAACATTTTTAATGTCTTTAGGTTGTGCCTGTAGTATGCTTCCTTGTGGAAGATACTATTATGAACCTGAAGGAGGTTATGTCGGAAACCCCTGAGTTAAATTCTCATATCAATATATGTATCTATACTTAGCTTGAATTATACACCATTTAGACTTAGTAGACCATTATATTTTCCAATTTAGTCAAACTTTAGTCCGTAAATGCAGTGTCTATTCCTTACGCTTTGAACGATTAACTAGTAAAAAAAACCTCATATCTAATAGTTAAGACTTTAACTTATGCAACTAAATCTTATGAATTTCCTCAAACTATTAATAAACCCCACACTTTATATACAATATGCCAAACGCACTATACAACTATCCCCCACGTCAAATATATTATCAAGTTTTTGGGAAAAAACAAACCTAAATTTTAAAAAACTTAATACCTATTATTTACGTAATGAGCATTTATGGCTAGATGGTTTTTTGTTTGACTTTCTTCAAAAAAAAACAGCCGACCTATGAATTCGTAAATTTGTAATATACACTGGGTTTCTTTTCTCTGAAAGACTTGTCTTCGATGTCGTTGTTAAACTGTACATGGACTATTTTGTGTGATATTTACACAAACTTAGTATATTTGAAGTTAATAACGTTTTCGAGATGTTAAACACAATTATTTATTTATTACTAACGCTTTTTTTTACTATACTACTGATTATTATAGTTTTTTAATTAAGGATTTAAATGTGGTATGTTGTTTTTTTAATACCAAATATATATTATACGTGTTACTGTTTATACCCCCTTTTTTTCTGAGATCACTTACTTGTAAATACTGTTAACGTCTTCACACTGTATTTAACTAAATGTCAGAAGGTATATTATTAAGTTCATTACTAGTCGTCTTGTTAACCCTTTTTTGTGTTTTATCTGAACGTAAGTTACTTGCATTTGCTCAACGCCGTATGGGACCTACTCTAATGGGTAGGAATGGTGCATTTCAAATATTAGCCGATCTATTCAAGTTACTAACAAAAGAAATATTTATAATACCTCGCTCAACAACCACCCTTGCTCCAATATTCCTATCTTTATTATTTACCGCTCAACTACTTTTTGCCTTAAACTTTGCTTGAGGTCCTAGCATGCTACTAATAGATGGTGTTGACTCGATGATTCTTTACCACCTTGTTTTAATACTACTGTCGAATATCTTTTTCTCGGTCGTCGGCCTGTTAAGCCAATCTCGGTATGCTATAATAGGTACGGTGCGGGGGTTAGTACATGTAATATCGTTAGATATTTTTATTACAGTAATATACTCTTTATTAGTATTTAGTTCTCAATCAGCAAATTTTCACGACTTTGTACTCTTCCAATCAAATTACTGGTGTTTATTTTTATATGCTCCTGCAGCTTCGGGATTTGTACTTATACTCTTTCTTGAGTCTAAACGAGCACCCTTCGACCATTCGGAAACTGAAGCAGAAGTTGTAGCAGGCTATTCAACAGAGTACAACGGGTCTATGCTACTGATGTTTTTTTTAGCCGAGTACTTACACTTAGTTATCTCAGCAATACACTTTATTATATTTTTTATCGGAGGATGGAACAGTTTCGAGCTACTAATGTTTTTACCGCCAATTTTCTCGTCATACAACCCATCTAGTTTCTACTTAACCACTCTTAATTAAACCTCTTCGGTGGGTTAATCTTTATTTGATACTTAATTTTCGACATTACACTTTAATACTTAATGTTTTTTTTATAACATTTTACACATTATATTTTTTTTTAGTAAAACTAACCTTACATACTACATTTTTCGACATACTAACACACACTTATACCTCCGACTTTTATTGAAATAACTTTTATTATGTATGAACTCAGTTTTTTATACTCCCGTCACTTCTAATATTAGTATACTACGTCTTTAACATAACGTCTTTGAAATATAAAAATGTAGTATATGTATTCAAACTAACATGTATACTATTATTACTATTTTGGTGAGTCTTTGATTATTATACAATAAATAATTACTGTTTTACTTTCAAAAATACGCAATACTTTTTTAATAATTTACTTAATAACCCTTTAAACAAGTACCATCCAATATTATTTTTCAGTTCGTACATTTTTATATATAATACTATTGTATACATAAACTTTTTCACGAACTACCGTACCTTTCATATAATAACCAAGAACAGCCTCCTAAGTTACCTCTACAATTCAGTTAAAACCAGTTTCTTTTGAATTTTAATCACCTTCTCCCTTTATCTAGGTTCTTGGTGAGCATTACAAGAGGGTTCTTGGGGTGGATGGTGAAATTGGGATGCGTCTGAAGTGTTCGGATTATTAATACTAACACTGTTACTAATCCTTTTCCATTTCAAAAACAAATCAAACTCTCTCTTCATGTCCTCCTTCTTATCATACTACTTCTCACTAGTTATCTTACTAACTTACAGTCTTCTACAACTAAGCTACACACTAGTCTCTCATAACTTTGGTCTAAATCTATTAGGATACGGGTATGTTAATATAACCTTTATCTCAATAATCACCTGGGCGATAAACCTTTGTTTTTTTATACTATTTACTATAAAAGTTAAAAGCGAACTCCTACCCTTAAAGATGTCCCGAACTAACACCCAACAAACCTTAAACCCGATAACTACAATATTAGTAATACTCTCCAGCTTAACGCTTTACATCTACCTGGTTAGTTTTAACCCCATAATAAATAATATTTTTTGAACCTCATTTAACATAGAAATACTAAACACACTATTTTATTGGTTTAATCTTAAACTTTTAGTGGTGTTAACCCTAACTTTAATGATCATAAGTTATAATATAATAATAGTAGTTATAGTGGTTTTAGGTGGTATTACGGTGAACCAGAACATACTAATCGTGTTTTACGATTTTAAAAAAAACATACAAAATAAAGTAGTACACGTTACTATCGTACTTACACTTCTTACCTCGTTTTTATTCGAAAATACTGTTTTTACTGGATGAGTAAATTTAGACGGGTCATACGTAAACCACCACCACCATTATATAAGATCAACCCTACGTAATAATTTTTTCGTTGAAAACACGTACACAGTTGATACCATTGCCAGTTTAAAAACAAACACCCCGCTGACTCCCAATTCGTTCTACTACTTCAACACAAGTCTAGACACGCAGTTCTTCGGTTTAGACTTAGATACTAACTTACTTAGTCAAGTTATTTATAACCATACATATTTATATTTGTTTTACGTTGTAGTTTGAGACAGTCCTTCATTAATAACTGACATAGTCTTTACGTTATTAGTTGTAATTTTCGTACAGCTTTACCTCCACAAACAAAAAATTGTCTTGTAAAAAATACCTACAAACGCTAGTTTTAAAGTAAGTTAAGGTTAATAAGTGAAAAGTTATTTACAACACAATTAAAAGCTTTGTAGTACAAAATTTTACAAATAACCAACCCTTTTTAGAAAAACACCCCCGAAGCTTATACAACCTACTCCTCGCGCAGTACAAACTATTACTCAATCACACCGTAAAAACACTCTTCTTAAATAACAATACATTTAAAAAATACTTCAATATATATCTTTTGTACTCATCACTTTTTAAGTATAAACCGACCACACTAACATCTAACATGTTTCTAAGCTTAAAGTCCTTTTTTTTACAAAAACTAATTTCGACACTAACTAACCTTAATAGTACTAAAAAATTCTCTATTGTAGATGCTTCGCCCAACTACTTGTACAAACACCCCGTTAAATACTCCTCTATTGTTTTCTTTAAAAATAAGCTAAATAATATCTTATATTACAACCTTTATATGCTAGTGGCAAATTATTTGTGCTACAAAAATACCAATAATCTAAACTTAACAAACCTGCCATTAAACACAAATTTTCACATTTTCACATTTCTTAACCTTTTCTATTTTAAAGTACGAAATTACTAAGTACGCCACTAGGTTATTAAATAATAAACTTAGATATTATCTTTTCATTATGCTCATTTGCACCAATACTACTAATATTACACTGCCTCTTCATTTTCTTATTTAAACGCTGATTAGGCCCCATCGGTACTTTTTATAGTTCGGCTGCTTCATTCGGCTTAGTTTTATTCATATCGCTTTATGAACTATACCTAACCCTACTAAACGGTAACTACTTTTACGTTGATTTTGGTAGGTGGTTTTTCTGTTTAGATTTAATAGACTCTAACTTATTGTTTTGTGTTGATAACCTAGCTTTAATATCATCTTCACTAGTTCTTACTCTCACCGTGTTTGCTTTATATTTTGGGGTTGAGTATATGTACAGGGAAGCTTTTATTAACAGACTGCTTTATTTACTAAACTTGTTTGCTACAAGTGTCGTTTTCCTATTTTACTGCTACGATTTTTTTTTAATCCTTTTTGCTTGGGAGTGTATAGGATTATTCTCGTTCTTATTAGTTAACTTTTACTCAACCCGAATCTACACACTAAAAGCAGCACTAAAGACGTTCGTGTTTTCACGTATTAGTGACATGTTTATGTTTCTGTCTTTTTTAATGACAATAAGCTCTTTTATGACAACTGACCTCTCCCTAATATTTATACAGATACCTTTTATGGCGTTTCATTACATGTTTATAGGTTCGACAGCTCTACACTTTTTAACATTTTTTTCTTTTTGCCTAGTTACATCCGGTGGTATAAAAGCTGCTCAGTTTTTTTTCCACGTCTGGCTACCCGATGCAATGGAAGCTCCTACCCCTGCCTCAGCACTAATACACTCGTCAACACTTGTTGTAGCGGGTATATTTTTAGTTATTAGGTTTTCAATATTATTTGAATTTACAATTTTTACTAACTACTACCTAATACTATTAGGCGCACTAACCTTATCGTTTGGTTCGATTACTGCGACGTTCCAAAACGATGTAAAAAAGCTCGTTGCCTACTCAACTATTAGCCAAATTGGTTATTTAGTTTGTGGTTGTGGATTTTGTTGTTACGAAGAAGTACTATTGTATTTAATTATACACGCCCTAAATAAAGCTTTTTTGTTTGTATTAGTAGGCTACATAGTTCATTTTTTCAGCGGAAATACCGACATGCGTCAAATGGGAGGAGCCTACTTATATTCGTTTGATATCACAGTTTTATTGTTCGGAGTGTGTTTTAACCTAGCAGGTCTTCCTTATAGTGCTGGGTTTTTAGGTAAAGAATTTTTACTTTTACAGGTAATGCGTGAAGATTTTATATCACTTTTCGTGCGCGGCTGCTGGTTAGTTAGCTTTTTTTTCACCCCTATATATATGTTTTTTTTAGTCTTTTTGGTTATGTTTAATATAAAAAAAGGTTCTATAACTGTGTACCGTGACAACTGAGGCTTTAAATATTTCCACAATAATGCTTTAATATTTACAACTCCAAACAGGAGTAATAATTTTTATATCGAGATCATAAAACATAAATACCAGTTTACTGCTCTAACTTCTAGACTTACTTCTTATATGCTCGTTTCGTTCTGAATATTCTTCTTTTTCTTTGGAGAATCGTTATTATTAGTATTATTTAACTACTCAACCCCCATTGACTCGATTGAGTCAGCTAACTTCCTTCTTATTAAACAACATGTAGTTTTTTTTATCAGTAGTTCCTCTACAAAATTACTACACTATATTAATTTTTTCATCTTCTTCCTAACCTTAAACGCGTTTTTATACATGATGAACCTAGTCTACTCATACAATTACCGCTACTTTTTATACTCAACGCTTAACTCGGTACTAATTATAAGCTTACTGTACTTTTACATACTTCTATAAATACGAAATAATACCTACCTTACATAGGTAGGTATGGCTCAATTGGTAGAGTAACAGGTTGTGACCCTGGAGGTTGTAGGTTCGAATCCTACTACTTACCTTTATAGTAAAAAAAAACCTTTTTTTAAATAAGACCCTTTTTACCAGCAGTATTTATTACACAAATTACGTTCTTACTCACACGTACGTACTATTCAAAACTTTAGGTATAAACCTGTTTTACACACATAACTTACTTAAAAACTATACACAACTAAAAACCTCCCCTACCACTACCCAAACATTTTTAGAACCAACCGGTGCTAGTAGTCAAAGACCTCCAGTAAGTAGTTTTTTCAAAAAATCATTTCATTTTTTTGTAAGACTAAGCGTTTTAACCCAAAAACCAACTTTAAAGCCACACAAGTCTTTTTCAACACTGTTTATAAATAGTGGTCGTAACAACTCCCCTATAGTATTCAATCTACTAAAGTTTTACCACAAATACATAAATACTTTACAATTCATACATAACATCTTTTTCTATAATATAAATACTTTTCTTTTCGGAAACGTATTTTTAAAAAACGAAGTCCACTCGTTCAATTGAGCATCAACATTAAAACTACAAACCCGATTATCATACATACTACTATTTGTACTACCTTTTAAACGGAATAAGTTTTCAAACACTTTATTAAGTTTTTTATATACTTTAGAGGTCAAAAATGCTTTTATTATTGACACTTTTTACCATAAAACTACAGCACTGTTTTTACAAAAAATATCCATTTTGACAATAGGCCTAATCCCTGTAACATCGAGTTATAAAGATCTCGATATATCAATACCACTCTCTAACGATAATATCTTCTCTCAAATTTTCTTCACTAAACTAATCTTTTCAATAAAAAAACTCACCGAACTCAGTAAATACTCGTCATATAAAACTATATGACTTAATTACCTATAATTTAACGTGTTTAAATATAAATGTTAGCGCCCGTAACATCTGTAACATCTGAAACAAATAACAATTTGTGAACCACTAGTTCCTCTAAAAATCGAAAAATAAATCCCTTTTCTACTAAAAATATAAACTCCTACTTATTTTTATTTACTACAAATTATTACTTTTTATTGAACAACCACCTCTATAAAAACCATACAAATAATTTAAATATGGGTAATAGGTTATTAGGTTGTAATTTTTTACACCTAAACTCAAAATACACAACGACTAGTAAACTAATTTTTATAACCAAAGTACAAAACCCACGTACTAAACATAAAAAAAACATTAAATTCTTAAATTTTTTATAGATACTTGTTCTTGACTTTACACATTATAACTACAAAATTAAATTATTAAGTGTACTAGACGGTTTGTATTTTTATTACGTCCAGAAGTCTAAATAAAGCACAATACCCCTAACGAACGTAAAAATTAACCCCATATTTATATATTATTTTAGGTAAAACCCCAGTAATTACATTAACGCTTTGACTTTACCAAACTAACTATACCGTGTTTAAATATAAATGTTAGCCGATATATGAAACTTATTAACGATTTTCATCGACTCTTGTCCCTGCCCTTGTTATAATAACATTAATCCTGAATCTGCGTGCGAAAACCCACTACCACCTTCCATCAAAGCAAGTATAGAACCTTCTCTATCGAAACTTCGTAACCAACCACTGGAACTAAATGATACGGTTTTAAACTCGTTAGATGAATTTGTACGAACTAATAACTCAGTTGAAAATACAATACTAAACACTAATTTTAATAATAACAGTCCTAGCGCCATAAGATACGAAATATCTCCAAACGATTTTTAAATAACCCTTTATTAACGGGGAATGGCGTAATAACACTTAATATAGATTTGAAAAATTTATACGTCTAATAAGTGCAAACCCAATTGTTTAAAAATTACGAACTTCCGTCACCTGAGTTTATTAAAAGCTACTTCTATACGCCTATACTTTTTACATTAACTGATAATATTGAGTACTACTTTACCACTCTATGTCGACATACTACGCCCGCCTCACACACTTCATATAGATCATACAAGTAACCTACCCTTACTACTAGTCGTAATACAACTTAATACCTAATAACAGGTATAATTAATAGAATATAGTTTAATGGTCGAACAAAGTTTAATAAATTTTACTTAGGTGTAGGTTCGATTCCTACTATTCTAAATAAATGAGGAAAAGATTTAATAAGCTTTACGATGATTATATAATATCACCCGTTTGGGTCGATAAATTAAAATCTTGGGTAGAACCGCGTTTTCCGTGGACAAGTAATATACAAAAGTATTATCCCTGATCCCCTATCAATTCTTTATGGTTTAAGTTACGGTGGTTTCATATAGATTTTTTTAGTTTTATCCATAACCCCTATGCGTTACCGACTTTGGCAGTATTTATAGTAATACTTTCATTCTTAAATATTATCTACTTAGTATTTTTACTATTCTTTATATTTTATTGATTAATAAGATTTTTAGCATTTCTATGTAAACCAGGTCTAGAAGCAGTTAAGCCTATCAAACTCGATTTAAACTTTAAAAGTAGTATACTTTTACTACTATTTATATACTGTGTACACAGACCTTATTTAGTGATATACTCTATACTTTATAGAATTCTAAAATACTTTTTTTCTAATAAAAGTATTGTTAATTATAAAGTAGCATCGGTACAGTTTAGTATAGTAGCTATACTTTTATTTATAGGGTATTTAGTGGGGTATTTAGTAGGTCTACCGTTACGAGTTGTACTTGATGCTTACAAATGAAGTTATAAGTGAACGTCTTTCCCACTTTCAATGTACGATTCCCTATTAATTAAACTAAGTGAACGTAGTTTTAGTATATCTTTATGATTTTTTGACAACGTACAAAAAATTGAACGTTATAAAGTTTACCGGGTTAGCGGTAACATATGTTTTAATCCTATCAAAAAATATACAATACCAATCGAAAAAACTACGATTACGCATATTATAAAAGAGTACGTACCTAAATTTGAAAAAGAAAGTAACTTCGTTTCTTTTAAGTACAATAATAGGTCGATCAAAACTCCTTGCTTTAGGACCTACCACAGCGGTAATATTTTACGGTTAAAATCTGGTAAGATACTGCTTGTAAATTTTTTAACAAAAAAACCTCAAGATTTAACTAAACCATTCGATTATACATTTAATAACTTCAAAACCTTTGACGTATCAACAAATTTAGTTATGGAGGGCAATGAGTGGAAAATATTAGAACCCGTATATGCTGAAAAAAACGACTTTAGGCAAATTTATTTTGATAAGAAGATTTTTTTTAAAAATTTTATCCTACACACCATATATAATAACGATTTTAAACAATTTAATCCAAAATCAGATAACTGTTTGGATCCCTTAACCCCTGATATGTTTTCTGAGAATGACAGTATATACACCTTTAGAAAAGACTTATTTAGCGACTCGATTAATAAAGATTTTTTATTTAATACCGATTCTTTTGAAACTTTAAATAATTATTGTATCAGTGAGTTTGGACTAGAAAGTGATATTAATTTAATTGAAAATATTAACCCGATTATACCAATTGATGATAATATTAATTAATAACAAATATCAACACTCCACAACATATTTATACATTATATCTCAGTACAGCCTATTTCGAAAAGCACTCCTAACACTACCCACCATCAATTATTGTTAACAATACCGACCCTTTAGATATTATTTTGAGTAAAACCCCGGTAATTGTATCAACACTTTGACTCCCACTAAAATAAGTATAACGAGTTAAAACATAAATGTTATATAAAATAATTGTCAACAATGTTTTTAAAAACTTAAATTCGGGAGTAAAACCTAATATAAACACCACTTATCTTAACTACGTACGTGAAAAAAATTATTTATTTTTAAAAGAATTAAAGTACAATCCTAATTTATCAGAAAAAATGTTCTCTACCAAACCACTTGAAATTTTCGATTCAAAAAGAATGTGAAAGCCTCATTACTCACTAACCGAACACTTCAATCACTACTTAAGTAGTGATATTGTAGGCTATACAAAATATGAACATGTCTTTTACGTGTCGTCGTTCAATACCAAAGCAGTTACAGTACCGGGCTATAATAATATAGGTACCACTCCTGGTTTGATGAGTAATAATCAGAAATTACTTGGCCATACTTCCGATTCAAATATCTTATTCTCACTTTTACGCGAAGATGAGGGTGTGAGGTCGTGTCTAGAGGAGTTACAATTTCATCCATTTTTTTACGACTATGCCTTGGCTAATAATTTTGCATTACAAGAGGTAAAGTTGGGTAACGATGTTATTCCACTATGAGACCTAAATAAGGTGAGTAATATGGATTACTTTGAATCTCTACAACGTATAAACCCTGTTAGTGGGTTAATGCCCCAACACTGTCCTGACTACGGTGATTTTTTTTACATCTATTACTGAGCGAATTAAAATGGCATAGACACTTTTACAGCGAAGTTTATACGTACACGACCAATAACGATATCGAGCTAACATCATTAACTGTGTTCGAAGTTAATAATATAATAACCGAGGTATTAACCTTAATGTAGTTAACTATAAATGGCAACGCAATTTACACTAAAAGAGATACGCACCGCCTTTAACCCCCCCGCCATAAAGAGAGACGTTATATTTTCGGGTAGTAATTTTATAAACACAGCGTATCCCCTACAATGCGATAACTCGCGTAAACCGTTAGTATTTTTGGAATATGTACATTTTAAACACCCCCCCATAAGTTCTAACGACCCGTTAATTGATTTCCGTAAAACAAAACACCTAGACCAGATAACTTTTGATGACCTCTGTTTTACTTATAAAGACTACGTCGTAAACAATGTGTTAAGTGGTAACAGTTGACTGACTTTTACTTATCTCTCAGAAAGTTGATTTTCAACGAATATCGATACTAAGTATTTAACAAATCAAAACCTACCTAATCACGATTTAGTTAACAATTATGTAAACTACTTAAAATTACTTCAAGTAATACCTGTACTAAATTCAGATTCAGACACGGCTACAAACTGTAATTTTCGTGTAGAGTACGTTCCCAGTATTACTATATGCAAAAGTCCAACTAATATACCCAAACTGTGACGAGGCGTAATACCTAAAAATATTAATACGAAATACTACGTAAGTGTATACCAACACTCTAACACGTACTTCCTGCAACAGACGTATAAGTTTAACATTAGTGAGATAAGTAGTGAGGTTATAGATAAGTTTATTTTATACGATTTTAAAATGGACGACCTGTATTATATACTCCGGCCGGATATCAGTTTAGAGGTTAGTGAAGGGGCAGGGACTGTAAGTATACAAGTGTCATACAATCTAAATAGGATTATTGCTGATGGTAATTGGAGTTTTATTTATTACTCATGTATTACATACTAATATAAATAACAACCTTTTAGATATTATTTTGAGTAAAACCCCGGTAATTGTATCAACACTTTGACTCCTACTAAAATAAGTACAACGAGTTTAAACATAAATGTTATTAAAATACCAAAGTATACTACAGTCTATAACCGGTGGTATCAGTCTCTACCGATCTATAACTTACTATTATATACGTTCTGCGTGAGAAATAATAAATACTCCCCTTTTACTAACAATTTTTATTATACTTGTACCGTTAAATTTTCTATTATATTTTATATACATCTTTTTGTTATACTGGGGCCTAATTTTCTGAATAATAAAATTTATACTTTACTGTAAAGACAGTAACATAAAAGAAGTTAAACCTACTTATAAGTTTATTCACCCCGATACAATAATTAAGACGTATATATTTTATTTAAAAGCCCAAACCGTATATAAGGCTTATTTAGTGTCATATTCTATTATTTACAAGGTACTCATAGTTTTACTAGGCCCTAAAAGTGAGGAAAAACTACCCATATATAAACGTTCTATGGTTTTACTCAGTGTATTCGCCAAAGGCGTGTTTTGGTTTGTAATCTGCGTTTTAACTTCATTACCGAGGGCTGTAGTTGTAGATTCGTACGAAATTTCTAAGTGCCATACTGTTTGTAAAGGATCTTTTGGTTGAATTATGCGCGACGAAAACTATGCAATAATAAAGGGTTTTAGAAGGTTTTTTTTTTGAATTAGTTATAATACGAATGAGAGGGCATTGATGTACCTATACAACCAGCTCTTACCTATCACGTATAAACGAATTTTTAAGACCGGTGTGAATAATTATAACTTCAACCCAAATGCTAACCTAATTAAACTGATAAATTCGTATGAAGTGGTAATTACTCTGCACAAGCTCTATAACCTTAGCCCAGAATCTATCTACTCTATACGCAACCACTTTACCCAAAATCTTTTTATAGGTAGGACACGGGGTGTGGGTAATTCGGTTTTCCACTCAACGATTATTATGTGTACGAACCAAAACACGGCCCAACAAGTCGAAACTAGTATTCGATACAACAAACCCTTTAAGTCTGACCTTTTAAACTCGGTGTTGGGTGTAAACCAAACGTCAACACTCCGCCCCAAAAAACAACTACTCCCCGTCTCACTACTGGAGTTTTATCCACATATGAACGTAACACACACTCCATCCCAAGCCGTATTTATAGAAAACGGCGAAGTACGTATCGAGTTTCGCCCTTACATTAAGAGCGGTGACCTATTAGGTCTTAGTCCACAATTAAAATCATCTAAAGATGTTTGACATGCGTATAATTATGATTACATAGACTGGGCACTATCTGTCATAAATTACCCGGACGAGGTGAACAACTTACTTATGTCAGGATTAGATGTTGATTTATCCTATGACGCACAAAATACTATTAGATATTTAACAGATCCGCGCACAGCAGATCTAATTAATAACCTACCCAAGAAGAACGAGATACTACCTTTAGTACTTACAAAACTACTACTACCGCACCAGTATGATATTATGTGTAGTCAGTGTACGTATTTCATGCTCCATGATGACAACGTGGATATTGATACTATTGATTTATAACTATACCCTAAATACCCTATAAATGTCACTGGAAAAAATAAAAAGTAAATATAATATTTTTAGTAAGGATTTGTCTAATGTAGAAACCTTATTTACAGGTAGTAGTTTTGTTAATAGGGAAACATGTATT
>Ga0115102_10121111_pt1 | contig 19015 bp, 30 predicted proteins | sample MBTome_5_FD_89644 | JGI IMG/M metagenome (GOLD analysis project Ga0115102, IMG submission 89644) | Marine eukaryotic communities from Pacific Ocean to study complex ecological interactions - MBTS_5May14_M2_3um Metatranscriptome... | ecosystem: Environmental > Aquatic > Marine > Oceanic | place... | reverse complement strand
TATAAAAAAGCTATTGTAACTTTATCAGAGGGTGATACAATAAACTTATTTGCAGAAAATTAAAAACTATAACAATTAAAAGTTTATGAGTATTCGCCTTTATAAGTCATATACACCAGGAACGAGAAACCGTGCACTTTCATCATTTGATGAAATTACAACAGCCACACCTGAGAAAAAATTAATTCGAGCTAATCATCGAAAAAAGGGAAGAAATAACCGCGGGGTTATTACTATTCGTCATCGTGGTGGTGGTCATAAGAAAAAATATCGATTAATTGATTTTCGACGTAATAAACATAATATTGAAGCAAGCATAGCTTCTATTGAATATGATCCAAATCGTAATGCGCGAATAGCCTTATTGCATTATGAAGATGGAGAAAAACGTTATATTTTGCATCCCAATACATTAAATGTAGGTGATTCAGTAGTTTCGGGTACAGAAGTTCCATTCGCAATTGGGAATTGTTTACCCTTGGAGCAAATTCCACTGGGAACATCAATTCATAATATTGAATTAATTCCAAATCGTGGTGGACAAATCGTACGTGCTGCTGGTACTTCAGCCAAAATTCTTGCTAAAGAAGGTGATTATGTTACATTAAGATTACCATCAAAAGAAGTTCGATTAATCCGAAAAGAATGTTTTGCAACGATCGGTGAGATTAGTTTTAACGATGCTTTTTTAGTTCGAAGTGGTAAAGCAGGTCGTACTCGTTGGTTAGGTAAACGACCTACAGTTCGTGGTTCAGTAATGAACCCATGCGATCACCCACATGGTGGTGGTGAAGGTCGAGCTCCAATTGGTCGTAGTCGCCCATTAACTCCATGGGGTAAGCCAGCACTAGGTATTAAAACTCGTAAAAATAAAAAAGCTAGTAGTTCATACATTATCCGTCGTAGATAATAAATAGTCTATTAGTAAGAAAATAAAAATTCATAGAATTACTTATATATGCCAAGATCACTGAAAAAAGGCCCCTTCGTTGCATATCATTTATTAAAAAAGATTGATAACATGAATGCCAGTGGCAAAAAAAAGTACTATTGTGACATGGTCACGTAGTTCAACTATTTTACCTAATATGGTTGGCCATACAATTGCTGTTTATAATGGGAAACAACATGTTCCTATCTTTATTTCCGATCAATTAGTTGGTCATAAATTAGGTGAATTTGTTTCTACTCGAACATTTAGATCTCATATCAAAGCAGATAAAAAAACAAAACGTTAATTATATTAAATATGCCAAGGCTTTTAAAACATCCTAGATGTAAAGATTTTTTTCGTGCCTCTCGAAATCCAATGATTCTAGAATCTGTTACATTGAGTGCAAAGAATAGTAATTTATTATCTGGAAATGTAACAAAAATCTTGAAAAGTCTAAGAAAACGTTCATTCTATAAAGCAATTGAGATTGTTTCCGATATTGGAAATTTAACAGAGCAAAATGAAATTTTACAAATATTGTATTCTGCTACGGTTTACACTGAAAATAATCATTATGCAAATCTTTTGAAGTTATGGATTGATGATATCTATATTAAAAAATTCCAAATTCTAATAAATTTATTACGCAAGACTCATTTAATATAACTTATCAATATAACGTTATCATTAAGTTAGGGTTCGAATATAAAGAACCACCAATAAAAAAAGAGCCATTGTGGTAGCTAAAACTAAAACAATGATTTTTCAAAATAAAAACATTTTTATTTTGTTAAAACTGTTTCGTAATCAAATGATTATTTTGGAAAAAAATTAAAAAACAAAGTAAACAGAAACTAGAAAAAATATTTTATGGCTAATACTCAATCAGTAAAAGCGGTAGCAAAATATATTCGTATGTCGCCACATAAAGTACGACGTGTTTTAAATCAAATTCGTGGACGTTCATATCAAGAAGCCTTAATGATATTAGAATTTCTACCTTATGGGGCAGGCGGACCAGTATGGCAAGTCGTACATTCTGCTGCAGCTAATGCACAAAATAATTATGATTTAGATAAAAAAAAATTAGTTATTGCTGAAGTATACGCTGACGAAGGACCTAAATTAAAAAGAATTAGACCTCGGGCTCAAGGCCGAGCTTATGCTATTTTAAAGCCGACATGTCACATTACTGTAGTCGTTAAATCTACGGATTAGACAATATTATAAAACCGTATTTTAATTAAAAGGATTAATCTTGTGGGTCAAAAAACACATCCATTAGGGTTTCGATTAGGCGTAACTCAAGAACATAAATCATCATGGTATGCTAAATTTAATCAATATTCTAATTTATTAGAAGAAGATGACAAAATTCGAACACATTTAGCTAAATTAACAAAATCAGCAAGTATTTCAAATATTAAAATCAACCGTAATGGTTTAAATGATCAAATTGAATTAAATATCGAAACAGGGCGTCCTGGAGCGTTAGTTGGTAACAATGGTTTAGGTATTGAAACTTTATTGAAAAATATAAAAAAGATATTACCAGAAAACCGACAAGTTACACTTAATATTTTAGAAGTAGAAAAAGTAAATTTAAACGCTTCTTTAATTGGTGACTTAGTAGTAAAACAACTAGAAGATCGTGTAGCTTTTCGTAGAGCAATTCGTGAAGCAATGCAGTGTGCTCAAGAAGATAATGTTAGTGGTATTAAAATTCAAGTATCTGGTCGATTAAACGGTGCTGAAATTGCTCGTAGTGAGTGGATCAGAGAAGGTAGGGTACCATTACAAACATTAAGAGCAGATATTGATTACGCTACAAAAGAAGCTAATACGATTTATGGTGTTTTAGGTATTAAAGTCTGGTTATTTAAAAATGAAATTTTGAAAAAATAACCTATTTTATTTGCTCAAACAAATTTATATATTAATTATATTAAGTTACTATGTTAAGCCCAAAAAGAACAAAATATAGAAAATTTCATCGTGGACGAATGCGAGGAAAAGCAACACGAGGGAACGAAATTTCTTTTGGAGATTTTGCTCTTCAAGCATTAGAACCAACTTGGATTACATCACGTCAAATCGAGGCGGCTCGTCGTACAATTACCCGCTACACAAAACGTGGAGCATCTTTATGGATTCGTATTTTTCCAGATAAAACCGTAACAGCCCGTGCTGCAGAATCACGTATGGGTTCAGGTAAAGGTGCTGTAGATTACTGGGTAGCAACTGTGAAACCTGGTACAATTATCTTTGAAATGGCTTCTGTTCCTGAAGAGATTGCACGTGCCGCTTTCAAATTGGCTTCGTACAAATTACCGATCAAAACAAAATTTATTATTAGAGACAATATTGAATAAATTATGAGTCTACCTCAATTTACTGATGTTACATCACTTTCAAATAATGAAATATCTGAAGCAATTATTCGAACAGAAAAAGAGTTATTTACTTTAAGGTTTAAAAAAGCAACTCGACAACCTTTTAAACCACATGAAATTAAACATGCAAAACGTCGTTTAGCTCATTTAAAAACTCTTTTAACATTAAGATTAGATCTAATAGAAAAAAAAGAAACTAATATTGTATCTGAACTAGTTAAGAAGAATAATTATTGAAATAAATAAATTAAAACGATGATTAAGGAGTTTTAAATGCCAGTAAAAGAGAAAATTGGTATTGTGGTAAGTGACAAAATGGATAAAACCGTTGTTATTAAAGTGGAAAACCGTTATCCTCACCCAATTTACGGTAAAACCGTTGTAAAAACAAGAAAATATTTAGTTCATGATGAAAATAGTGAATGTAATATTGGTGATCAAATTTTAGTTCAAGAGTGTCGACCATTAAGTCGACGAAAACGCTGGACATTAGCCAAAGTACTTTCGAAATCATCTTTAATTAGTTAAGATTAAATTTTTATGATCTATCCGCAAACTATGTTAACAGTAGCTGATAATACTGGAGCACGAAAACTTATGTGTATTCGCGTATTAGGTGGAAATCGAAAATATGCTAAAGTTGGTGACACAATCATTGGTGTAGTTAAAGAAGCTTTACCAAATATGCCAATCAAACGTTCAGATGTTGTACGAGCTGTTATTGTCAGAACTTGTAAGACAATTCGGCGTCAAGATGGAATGTTTATTCGATTTGATGATAATGCTGCTGTAATTGTAAATTTAGATAATAATCCACGAGGAACACGAGTATTTGGTCCAGTAGCTCGTGAGATTCGAGATAAAAACTTTTCAAAAATTGTTTCACTAGCACCGGAGGTTTTATAAATGAGTATAAAACAAAAAATGCATGTCCGAATAGGTGATAACGTAACAGTTATCTCTGGTTCTGATAAAAGTAAAACTGGTGAAGTTATAAAAATATACCCAAATACAGGCAAAATTGTAGTTAAAGGTGTAAACTTTAAATTTAAGCATGTAAAACCGAATAAAGATAATGAAGTCGGAGAAATTAAACAGTTTGAAGCTTCAATTCATCATTCAAATGTAAAATTAAATTCAAAAGAGTCTTAATAATTTAACGATATGCGTAACCCTCACTCACGAGAAGAAAAAGCTGAAATAAATCGTCTATTAGATGATATCAAAAAAGAATATGAAGAAGGTATACGACCGGCTTTAAGTATTAATAATCCAACAATGTTTGGAAATCCTCATAAAATTCCAAGATTGAAAAAAATTCAAATAAATCGTGGATTAGGTTTAGCAGCTCAGAATACAAATATTTTAAAAAAGAGTATTGAAGAATTTACAAAAATTACAGGCCAAAAGCCTATTATCACGAAATCAAAAAAAGCGATTGCAGGTTTTAAAATTCGTGAAGATATGGAATTAGGTTTAACTGTAACATTACGTGGTCAAAAAATGTATGCATTTTTAACCAAATTAATCTTCTTTACATTTGCTCAAATTCGAGATTTTCGAGGTTTATCTGTAAGAAGTTTTGATAAAGCTGGAAATTATACATTTGGTTTAAAAGAACAATTAATTTTTCCAGAGATTAATTATGAAGATGTAGATCAACCACAAGGTTTTACAATTACTCTTGTAATGTCATCGCCATCAACAAACGGTACTACGTTTAATAATGTATTAAATGGTATGGTACTTTTAAAATTCTTAAGATTCCCATTAAATGATTCAGGTTATTACGAAAAATATGACTCTCTAGAGGAAATCAGCCAAGTATGGGATCGTAAGAAACATTTACGTAGAAAGCGTTGGTCACAAGAATAAAGTACATATCTATAAAGATTTAGAAAATAGGATCGGATATTAAAGGATAAAGTTATGGTTACAGATACTATTTCAGATATGTTAACACGAATTAGAAATGCAAATATGGTAAAACACCAAATTGTGCAAATTCCTGTTACAAAAATGTCTTTAGCAATTGCATCTATTCTTAAAGAAGAAGGATATATTGAAGACTTTGAACAATATGAAGAAGGTAAAAATAAATATTTACTTATATCTTTAAAGTATAAAGGTAAATCTCGCGAACCGGTTATTACGACAATTAAACGTGTCAGTAAGCCAGGGTTACGTGTTTATAGTGGTTCAAAAAAACTTACCACAAGTGTTAGGAGATTTAGGAATAGCCGTTGTTTCAACATCACGTGGTGTTATGACAAACCTAAAAGCTAAAGAGCTTGGTATTGGCGGCGAAATTTTATGTTATATTTGGTAATCGGAGTTATTCTATGTCACGTATTGGAAAACTACCAATTCAAATACCCGAAAACGTTGAGATTTCATGCGATGGTCCTGAAATTACAGTGAAAGGTAAATTCGGAACATTACAAGATACTGTGCCTGAAATTTTAAAGGTTGAACAAAACGAAGGTATTTTAGTTGTAGGTTTAGAAAAAGAAACACGAAATGGTCGTGCTTTACATGGTCTATATAGAACACTAATAAACAATATGGTAATTGGTGTTTCTGAAAAATTTACAATCACGCTTAATTTACAAGGTGTTGGATATCGTGGGGCAATTCAAGGTACGTCTCTTGTATTGAATCTCGGTTACAGTCACCAAGTCATTATTGATATTCCAGAGGGAATTTCAGTAGAAGTTGTTCAAAATACGAAACTAAATTTAAGTGGATGTGATAAAGCTGCTTTAGGTTTATTTGCTGCTAAGATTCGTTCATGGCGACCACCTGAACCGTATAAAGGAAAAGGCATTATTTATGAAGGAGAAGTTGTTAAACGAAAAGCTGGTAAATCTGGTAAATAACAATACATAAATTCTCAAAACGTCTTATATAAATTGAATACAGAAAAAAAACAAAAATATGAAATTTTCACCGAGAGTTTTATTGAGACTTAAAAATAAAAATAAAAGACTAAGACCCGATAAATATAAACGGTTAAAGCGTGAAGGTTTAATAGGTTCTGTAAAAGGAACAGTAGAGCGTCCAAGATTGTCAGTATATCGGTCTAATGAAAATATTTATGCGCAAATAATTGACGATACTACTGCTAATACATTAGTTTCATGTTCTACTTTGGATCGTGATATTCGATTAGATGTAAAAAATGGTCGAACATGTGATGCGTCACGATTAATGGGACAAAAATTAGCTAAACTTAGTCTTAAACAAAATATTACTAAAATTGTATTCGATCGTGGTCCGTACCTGTACCATGGAAGAGTTAAAGCTTTGGCAGATGGAGCACGTGCCGGTGGTTTACAATTTTAATAGATAACTTTTAAAATATAAGTATAATAAATTCTTATGAGTACCGATTTAACACAAGTTAATAAATTAAAAAAAAATCCACGACGAAACGAAAGAAATAATGAGCCAAAACTTGTTGAACGACTAATAAAAATTGGTCGTTTATCAAAAGTTACGAAAGGTGGGAAAAAGTTAAGTTTTCGTGCTATTGTTGTTGTTGGCGATGAAAATGGACAAGTAGGAGTTGGGGTCGCAAAAGCAGATGATGTTGTAAATGCTTTTAAAAAAGCAAAAACAGATGCCCGAAAGAATTTAATTCAAGTTCCAATCACGAAATCATTAAGTATCCCACATAAAGTAAATGGTAACTTCGGTGCTTGTAATATTATTATGAGACCTTCTATTGAAGGTTCTGGTGTAATTGCTGGAGGTGCAGTTCGTACTGTATTAGAAGTTGCTGGTATCAAAAATGTTATTGCAAAACAACTGGGATCTGATAATTTATTGAACAATGCGCGTGCGTCTATTAATGCACTAGCAAACTTAACAACAAAAGCTCAAGTATCAAAAAAACGAGATTTAAACTTAGTTTAGAATTACCATTTTGAAGCTTTTATGTAAAAAATAGAGAAATAAAAATGAAAGAAACAAGTGACAATAATGTTTTATTGAAACGTCTTTTATTAAGTTTAGGAATATTAATATTTATCCGATTAGGTACCTTTTTACCAGTTCCCGGGATTGATCACGGATATCTTGCTTTTTATATTCAAAGACATTCAGTAACACGAAGTTTAGTGAGTACATTTTCAGGTGATGATACCTTTGTAATCGGATTATTTACCTTAAATATATTTCCTTATATTAATGCTTCCATTTTAATGCAATTACTTGTAACTATTTTTCCAAGTTTGTCAAAATTACAAAAAGAAGGATCAAGTGAAGGTAAGCGAAAAATTAATCAAATAACTCGCTTAATTACATTAATATGGGCCATTATTCAAAGCGCTGGTATTGCTTTTTATTTAAAACGTGCTCTTTTTAATTGGACTCCCATTCTAGCTTTTGAAATCATTATTTGGTTGACAACTGGTGCAATGATCGTTTTATGGCTAAGTGAACTTATTACGGAGCATGGTTTAGGTAATGGCGCTTCATTATTAATTTATACAAATATTGTTTCAAGTCTTCCAAATTTAATAAAGAAATTAATCACTGAAAATAGTGAAAGTTTAAATTTGGCATCCTGGCTTTTAATAGGAATATTATTTTTCGTAGCAATTTATGGTATTGTTCTGCTCCAAGAAGGTGCACGTATCGTACCCTTAATTTCTTCTAAACAATTAGGACAGAAGGCACCAACTTTTTCAGCCTTACCAGAAAATAATTATATTCCGTTACGGTTTAATCAGGCTGGAGTTATGCCAATTATTTTGACAACTGCGGTACTAGTAATTCCAAATTATGTCAGTAGTCTAGGGTTGTTGCCTATCTTGACTCTTCCAGCAATATTAAAATCATCAAAAATAATTTATTGGATTATTTATTTTACATTAATTCTTTTGTTTAGTTCTTTTTACTCAACAATCGTATTAAATCCGAAAGATGTTTCAGATGAATTACAAAAAATGGCTGTGAGCATTCCAGGAGTTCGACCAGGTGTAGAAACAACATTTTATTTAAAACAAGTAATGAAACGGGTAACCTTATTAGGTGCCGTTATGTTAGCAATTCTTGCAACTTTACCCAATATTATTGAAGCTATACTACCAGTTTCTAGTTTTAATGGATTAGGAACAACATCTTTATTAATTTTAGTAGGTGTAGTCCTTGATTTATCTAGAGAAATACGAAGTATATTCTTATCTAATATTTACAGTGATATGTTTGATTAAAATATTAAAAATAATTATTAAATAATATTCAACTATGAAAGTTCGTCCTTCAGTAAAAAAATGTGTGATAAATGTCGTATTATTAAACGACATGGAAAAATTATGGTAATTTGTGAAAATGCCAAACATAAACAACGTCAAGGTTAATAACTTAAAGGAGTTAGGCAAGTGGTAAGATTACTAGGTACAGATTTACCAAGAAATAAAAGAATTGAATATGCTCTTACTTATATTCACGGAATTGGATTAACATCAGCAAAATTAATTGTTAAAAATGCAAAAATTGATTCACAAACACGAACAGATGATTTAACCAATGAAGAAACGATTGCATTACGTGATGAATTAGAAGCTATTGATTTAAAACTTGAAGGTGATTTAAGACGATTTAATGGTTTAAATATCAAACGATTAAACGAAATAAATTGTCACCGAGGCAAAAGACATAGAAATAGTTTACCTGTTCGAGGTCAACGTACTCGTACAAATGCAAGATCACGACGCGGATCGAAAAAAACTGTAACAGGTAAAAAGAAATAATTAAATTAATTTAAATTTTTATTTAATATGGCACAAAAACTACGAAAAACAGGGCCGAAAAAAACTAAAAATAATGTTACATCAGGAATTGTACATATTCAATCAACATTTAATAATACTATTGTAACAATTACGAATCTAACAGGCGATACTATTGCTTGGGCTTCTGCAGGAAGTACAGGCTTTAAAGGAGCTCGAAAAGGAACACCTTTTGCAGCTCAAACGGCTGCAGAGAAAGCTTCGTTAGATGCGCTAAGTTCTGGATTAAAAAGTGTTGAAATTTTAGTTAAAGGTCAAGGATCTGGTCGGGAAACAGCAATTCGAGCAATCCAAGGAGCGGGCTTTGAAATCAATGCAATTCAAGATATAACGCCTGTACCACATAACGGATGTCGTCCACCAAAACCACGTCGAGTTTAATTTAATACTTTAAAAATGAATTTAAAATATGATAAATCCTTATATTAAATGTTTACGATCAGAAAACAAAGAATCAGGAGCTACATACGGACAATTTTTAATTAACTCTTTGCGTGCAGGGCAAGGTATAACCATTGGAAATCTTTTAAGAAGAACATTATTAGGCGATTTAGGAGGGACAAGTATTACAGCGGTTCGTATTGCAGGAATTCGAGATGAATTTTCAGTAATTACTGGGGTTCGTGAAGATATACTTGAAATATTATTAAATTTGAAAGGTGTAGTTTTAAAAAGTAAAACTAGTGAACCTCAATTTGGACGTCTCAAAGTTCAAGGGCCTGCTGTTATAACGGCTGATTTAATCCAATTACCTTCCGAAATGGAATTAGTTAATCCTAATCATTATATTGCAACAATTTCAACTTCAAATCTACTTGAAATTGAATTTAAATTTGAATATGGGAAAGGTTATAAATTAGCAGGACAAACTTTTAATGATAACGCAGAAGATTTCTTGCAAATGGATGCCATCTTTATGCCGGTTCAAAAAGTTGATTTTAAAATTGAAAATGTTTATGACAATTCAAATGATATTACTGAACGCTTAGTACTTGATATTTGGACAAACGGGAGTATTACACCGGAAGAAGCTATTTCTGAAGCATCACAATTTATTATAGATTTTTTCCAATCTATTATTGAAAATAAAACTGATAATGAGATTAATGAATTACCAAGTGAAACTTTAGTAACGCCATTGGACCCTCATACAAATATTGCAATTGAAGAATTACAATTATCAGTCCGTGCTTACAATTGTTTAAAACGTGCTCAAATAAACACTATAGGGGATTTATTAGAATATTCTCCAGAAAAATTGCAAGAACTTAAAAATTTTGGACGAAAATCAGCGGATGAAGTTTTTATGACTCTAAAAAATAAATTAGGGATAGTCTTAAAATAGCGATTTTTATTTTTTAATTAATTATATAATTTATGAACGATACATTTATTCCAAGTTCTGATTATGGTACAAAAAAATGGTACATCATTGATGCTGCCGAAAAACCATTAGGTCGTGTTTCGACAATAATTGCTGCTGTATTACAAGGAAAACACAAAGTAGATTATCATCCTGCTATGGATACAGGAGATTACGTAATTGTAATAAATGCAGAAGCAATGCATTTAGACTCATGGGCGATAGGTCATCCCAAATATAGAGTTTATAATCCCGGACGACCAGGAAGTTCTTTAAAAATATTTTTTGAAAAAATTCCTAAACGAATAGTAGAAAGTGCTGTTAAAAATATGTTACCTAATGGTTTAAAACAAAATTTTTATAAGCGATTACGAGTTTATAGTGGTTCAGAACATCCACATTTAGCTCAAAATCCTATACCATTAGAATGGAATTAAAAATAAAATAAATATAAGTTTATGGACTCTAAAATCGAATTAGTATTTAAAAAAGATAAACTTGGTATTGGAAGAAGAAAACAAGCTGTTGCTCGTGTTTTTCTTCAACCTGGTAATGGAAAAGTAATCATTAATAATGTTCCTGGCGAAAAATACTTACAATATAACACTTCTTATTTAGATAATATCTGGGCTCCCTTACGAGCTTTAAGTCTAGAAAACCAATATGATATTATCGCAATTGTTAAGGGTGGAGGATTAACTGGTCAAGCCGATTCCATTAAATTAGGAGTTGCTAGATTATTATGTAAAATAGACAGTCAGAATCGAGTTTCTTTAAAGCCTTATGGATTTTTAACTAGAGATGCTCGTATTAAAGAACGTAAAAAATACGGTTTACGCAAAGCAAGAAAAGCACCACAATATTCAAAACGTTAATAAAATTAGAAATAAGATATGCCAAGATCTGAAATACATCCTAATTGGTTTCCAGAGGCTCCTGTTTTTTATGATGGGAAACTGATTTGTTATACCGGCTCAACAAAGCCAGAACTAAATGTAGATGTTTGGCTTCCAAACCATCCATTTTATACAGATTCACAAACGATCATCGATACAGAAGGTCGTGTAGAACGATTTATGAAAAAATATGGATTAAACTCAACGGAAGAGTAAAATACTGTATATTGAATACCTTATATATTTATATCATACTTTTTAAAACAAATGCCTACTATTCAACAATTAGTTCGTTCACGACGAATACAAATAAAAAAGAAAACTAAATCACCAGCCTTAGTTGATTGTCCACAAAGACGTGGAGTATGTACACGGGTTTATACAACGACACCTAAAAAACCAAATTCTGCAATTAGAAAAGTTGCGCGGGTACGTTTAACATCAGGGTTTGAAGTAACTGCTTACATTCCAGGAATTGGTCATAATTTACAAGAACATTCGGTAGTTTTAATTCGTGGCGGACGAGTTAAAGATTTACCTGGGGTTCGATACCATATTATCCGTGGAGCTTTAGATAGTGGTGGAGTTAAAGATAGAACTCAACGACGTTCAAAATATGGCGTTAAAAAACCTAAAGGATAAAATGAAATCCTTTATTTTACTTTTGTAAGTAAAAGCAAATTAAAACACGAAAAAATTTCAAAAATAAAATATATTAATCTAAAAACGTTCGCATATGTCTCGTCGTAATATATCGAAAAAAAGATTTCCTGATCCGGATCCTACTTATAATAGCTACTTAGTTAGTTTATTAACAAAACGAATTTTAAAATCAGGTAAACAAACAATCGCAGAAAACATCGTTAATGGAGCTTTTGAAATTATAAAAGCAAAAACTAAAGAAGATCCATTAATGGTTTTTGAAAAAGCAATCAAAAATGCCAGTCCAGTTGTTGAAGTAAAAGCACGTCGAATTGGGGGTTCAACATACCAAGTACCAATTGAGGTAACTGCATACCGAGCAACTAATCTATCGTTAAGATGGATTATCCAATATTCTCGACAACGTGTTGGACGCACTATGGCAATAAAATTAGCAAGTGAAATAATTGACACAGCAAATGATATAGGTAATACTATAAAGAAAAAAGAAGAAACACATCGAATGGCAGAAGCTAATAAAGCTTTTGCACACTTCAGATATTAGACTCTCTTCTATCTCGCTAAAAGCTTTATATATTTAAACATAGGAAAACTTTCAGGAAAATTTAAAATGGCACGTGAAAAATTTGAACGTACAAAACCGCATGTTAACATTGGTACTATTGGTCACGTAGATCATGGTAAAACTACATTAACAGCTGCAATTACAGCTACATTAGCATTAGACGGTAATGCTTCTGCTAAAGCTTATGCAGATATTGATGGAGCGCCAGAAGAACGTGCACGTGGTATTACAATTAATACAGCTCACGTAGAATATGAAACACAAAACCGTCACTATGCTCACGTAGATTGTCCAGGTCACGCGGATTATGTGAAAAACATGATTACAGGTGCTGCGCAAATGGATGGTGCGATCCTAGTAGTATCTGCTGCGGATGGTCCAATGCCACAAACACGAGAGCATATCTTATTATCAAAACAAGTTGGTGTACCTGATATTGTTGTATTCTTAAATAAAGAAGATCAAGTAGATGATCTTGAATTATTAGAATTAGTAGAATTAGAAGTTCGTGAATTATTATCAGCATACGACTTCCCAGGAGATGATATTCCAATTTGTCCTGGTTCAGCGTTACAAGCAATTGAAGCGATTACTTCAAACCCATCAACAAAACGTGGTGATAATCCATGGGTAGATAAAATCTATGCATTAATGGATTCTGTTGATGAGTATATTCCAACTCCAGAACGAGATGTTGAAAAAACATTCTTAATGGCTATTGAAGATGTATTCTCAATTACTGGTCGAGGTACAGTAGCTACTGGTCGTATCGAACGTGGTATCGTAAAAGTGGGTGATAACGTTGAAATCGTTGGTATTGGTGAAACACAAACAACAACGATTACTGGTATCGAAATGTTCCAAAAAACATTAGAGGAAGGTTTTGCAGGTGATAACGTTGGTATTTTATTACGTGGTGTTACACGTGAAGATATCGAACGAGGTATGGTATTATCAAAACCAGGTACAATTACTCCTCATACTAATTTCGAATCAGAAGTTTATGTTTTAACAAAAGAAGAAGGTGGTCGTCACACACCATTCTTTACAGGCTACCGTCCTCAATTCTACGTTCGAACAACTGATGTAACAGGTTCAATTATCCAATTTACTGCTGATGATGGTTCAGTTGTAGAAATGGTTATGCCTGGTGATCGTATTAAAATGACGGCTGAATTAATTTATCCAGTAGCGATCGAAGATGGTATGCGATTTGCTATTCGTGAAGGTGGACGAACTATTGGAGCAGGTGTAGTTTCTAAAATCGTTAAATAAATAAATAAATTTATGGTAACAAAAACCAATGAAAAAATTCGTCTTCGATTAGAATCTTTCAATCATGAACTTTTAATGGCTTCATGTCGTAAGATTTTAAATCTAACACAAAATATTGAGTTAGATAATGTTGGTGTCGTAGCACTTCCAACGGATAAACGCATTTATTGTGTTTTAAGATCTCCTCACGTAGATAAAGATTCTCGAGAACATTTTGAATTACGAGTTCACAAACGAGTTATAGAAATTTATCATGATTCAACTGTAGATATTTTCAATTTATTATCAGAATCAGATTTACCATCAGGTGTCTTATACCGAATCTGTTTATCTTAATGACGCTTTTTTAAGTTGATAAATAATTATATTTATTCAATTGAATAAATATAATTATTTATGATAATGAATAAAAACGTATAAAACATCAAAAATATTTTATAGAACTTGTAAATTTTCAACAGTTTATTATTTTTTCAAGTTGCATTATTTAACCATAGTAAAAATAGAAATCTATAAATATAGTAATTCTATCTGAGATTTTTAAATAAAAATGCTTATAATACATATAAGAATATAAGATGATGTTCTAAGTTAACGTAATAAAACATAAAAAAATAATTTAAAGTGCCCCTTATTCATAAAAAGTATTTTCCAATTAATTGAATTAATCTTTAGAATTGAATGGGGACGGAGGGACTTGAACCCTCACGCACTATCACTAGGCAACGGATTTTAAGTCCGTCGTGTCTACCAATTCCACCACGTCCCCTGTGTTATATAATAATAATATATGAAATAACGCAAAAAGGCAAGAGTATAGCAACAATTTTAAAGGCGGCACCCAGATTCGAACTGGGGATAGAGGATTTGCAATCCACTGCCTTACCACTTGGCCATACCGCCGTTTCGTATATAAAGTATATAATATATAACTTAAAAATAAATAACAATACCCATAAAAAATTGTATTAAATTATCATCTGACTTATTGTGAATAGAAGTTTATGTCTAGGTATTAAGGTAATACAAAATGTTTGAGAAATTTACTGAAGGTGCGATTAAAGTTATAATGCTTTCTCAAGAAGAAGCTCGAAGAATGGGTCATAATTTTGTCGGTACTGAGCAACTTTTTTTAGGAGTAGTAGGACAACGACAAGGACTAGGAGCTAAAGCGCTACGTTCGTTAGGTGTAACTTTAAAAAAAGCTCGAAAAGAAGTTGAAAATTACATTGGACGTGGTACTGGATTTGTTGCTTCAGAAATTCCTTTCACTCCTCGTGCAAAACGAGTTTTAGAAATGGCAGTTCAAGAAGGAAAAGATATAGGTCAAAATTATGTAGGTACTGAGCACATTTTATTAGCGCTTATTGCTGAAGAAGATGGTGTAGCAATACGTACAATTGAAAAGTTAGGTGTTGATATAACACAATTACGTAATAAAACTTTAGGACTTATTAAAGAAAATCAAGAAGAACTATTACGTCCATTAACAGAATCAGAAAAACGTATTTTAGATCGTGAAGGTGATGTTAGTACGACACCAACTTTAGATGAATATACAGATAATATTACGAAAGAAGCTGTAGAAGGTCGATTAGATCCTGTAATTGGTCGTGATAAAGAAATCTTTGAAGTTATTAAAGTATTAGCACGACGTAGTAAAAATAATCCTGTACTTATCGGTGAACCTGGTGTAGGTAAAACAGCTGTAGCAGAAGGTCTTGCTCAATTAATTCTAACTCAAGATATTCCAAATTTCTTAGAAGGAAATGTAATTATGTCTTTAGATTTAGGATCTTTACTTGCTGGTACAAAATATCGTGGGGAATTTGAAGAAAGATTAAAACGTATTGTTGAAGAAGCACAATTAGATTCAACGATTATTTTAGTTATTGATGAAATTCATACATTAGTTGGAGCAGGGGCTGCCGAAGGCGCTGTAGATGCAGCTAATATTTTAAAACCAGCTTTAGCACGAGGCAAATTTAGATGTATTGGTGCTACAACTATGGAAGAGTATCGTAAATACATCGAACGTGACGCAGCTTTAGAACGTCGATTCCAACCTGTACAAGTAAAAGAACCAAGTGTCGGTGTTACCATTGATATTTTACGTGGTTTACGTGCAAAATTTGAACGTCATCACAGTCTAAGCTACCACGATAAAGCGATTGAACAAGCTGCTATTCTTGCAGATAAATTTATTGCTGATCGTTACTTGCCAGATAAAGCAATTGACGTATTAGATGAAGCAGGATCACGTGTACGTTTAGAGAATAAAAGATTACCTGAAGGTATTTTACTATTATTAAATGAGCTTCAAGAAACTTTAAGTGAAAAAGATATTTGTGTTCGAGAACAAGATTATGATACTGCTTCTCAACTTCTAGATTACGAAATGGAAGTAAGAATTCAAATTCAAATCATGAAACAAGCTTTACAAATTAACGAAAAAGCAGGACTTAAACGTATTCATGTTGACATGGTAATGGAAGAAGATATTTCTGAAGTAATTGCAGGATGGACAGGAATTCCAATGACTAAAATTTCTGAGACAGAATCGAAGAAATTGTTAAATATGGAAGAAACATTACACGAAAGACTAATTGGTCAACATCAAGCTATTGTTTCAGTTTCAAAGGCTATTCGAAGAGCTCGTGTAGGTTTACGTAATCCAGATCGACCAATTGCTAGTTTCATTTTTGCTGGACCGACAGGTGTAGGAAAAACTGAATTAACAAAAGCATTAGCTTCATATATGTTTGGTAGTGAAGATGTAATGGTTCGATTAGATATGTCTGAATATATGGAAAAACATACCGTTGCTAAATTAATTGGTTCACCTCCTGGTTATGTTGGTTACAGTGAAGGAGGACAGTTAACTGAAGCTGTTCGAAGTAAGCCATATACTGTAGTATTATTTGATGAGGTTGAAAAAGCACATCCAGATGTTTTTAATTTATTATTACAAATTCTAGACGATGGACGTTTAACGGATTCAAAAGGTCGAACAATTGATTTCAAAAATACTTTAATTATTATGACTTCAAATGTTGGAGCTAAAATTATTGAAAAAGAAAGTGGAATTCAAGCTCGTAAACCAAATAAAAGTAGTTTAGATATTAATTCTGATTTCTTATCTTCAGCGTCAGACCCAGTTATAGATCCGAATGTTTTTAAACGAATTTCTTTCTTAGTAAATGAAGAATTGAAAAAATATTTCCGACCAGAATTTTTAAATAGGTTAGATGAAATTATTGTGTTTAGTCATTTGACAAGACAAGATGTTAAACAAATCTCTGAGATTATGATTAAACAATTACAAGACCGAATGAAGGAAAAAGAAATTGAATTAGAAGTTCGAAATGGTGTTAAAGATATTTTAGTAGAACAAGGATTCGATCCAATTTATGGTGCACGTCCTTTACGTCGAGCAGTAATGCGATTATTAGAAGATAATTTAGCACAAGAGTTTTTAGCAAAACCTTTATATCCTAAGACAAAACTTATCATTGATGCAGATATCGAAGATAATATTATTGTAAATATTGATTATAGTCATGTAGATCCAAAACTACGAACAGAAGAAGGATCGATTGAAATGATTGATAAAAAATAAACAAAAAAAATTATTTAAACTATTTGAGACTTATTCAAATAGTTTAAATAGTTCTATCATATTAAACATTTCATAAAAATTTCTTTTTTTATTACAGAAAACTTTTATAATTTGCTTATTTGATTTATTGGTGAACTAGGACTAGCATATAATTTTTTATCCATTCGACCTGCAGAGTATGCAAGTCTTCCAGATTTAACAGCTAAATTCATAGCATAGGCCATTTTTTCTGGATCTCGAGACTGTGCTACTGCTGTATTCATTAAAACACCATCGGCACCTAATTCCATAGCCATAGCAGCTTCGCTAGGAGTACCTATACCAGCATCGATGATGACAGGGACACTTGCATTTTCAATAATAATTTTAATATTTGATAAATTGTTCAATCCTTGTCCAGAACCAATCGGAGATCCTAATGGCATAACGGTTGCACATCCTAAGTCTTCTAAATGTAAAGCCAACATAGGATCTGCGTTTATATATGGTAACACTGTAAATCCTTTTTTAACCAAAAATTCAGCCGCTTTTAATGTTCCAACTGGATCAGGTAGTAAGTATTTCGGATCTGAAATTACTTCTAATTTTACAAAAAAATTATCTTCTTGCCCAATTTGACAGGCTAATTCATGACCTAAAAAAGCCATACGAATAGCCTCTTCGGCTGTTTGAGAACCTGCAGTGTTTGGTAATAACCATAATTTATTCCAATCTAAGGAATTTAGGAAACTATTACTATCATTATCTAAATTTGTCGGCAAACGACGAATTGCAACGGTTACAATATTACATTCACTTTTCGTTATACTGTTTATTGCAGCTTCTCTCGTTTTATATTTTCCTGTTCCCAGCATTAAACGTGAGTCGAAGTATTTATCGCCAATTTTTAAACTGTCAAGATTATTGTCCATGGTTTCCTTTTTCGTAAATACTCCCCAGGTAGGACTTGAACCTACGACCAATCGGTTAACAGCCGATTGCTCTACCACTGAGCTACTGAGGATGTATTAACTCTTATTATTATAACAGATTTTGAATCTAGTTTCAAAATTAAATTTAATAATTTAACTTTTTTTATTTAGGATTAAGAATCTTAAAACGTTTGTATCAAATTTTAAATCACCGGTAAATTTTCCTAAATATTTAGGCATTGCCGAAAAGTTTATTTGAATAAAACTACCTTTTTTTTGATTGTTAATCCAGTACGCAAGATCACGTTTTCCACGCGAGATTACTGAAATTTCAGAAGCACTTAGATTTTGTAATATTTTTGCATAATTAAATGCCCAAGTTTTTAATTCACTATCATTAAATTCTTCTGTTAGAAGAATCATCATTTCATATTTAACCGTTCCTGACATAATTCAATGTTTTATAAAAATTAAATTTATACTAACCTTAACCAGTTTATAATGTCAATTTTTAGATAACAATGATTTAAATAGTTAAAGTTTTTTTTTTAATTAAATCTTTAAACCATTGTTATTGAGTAATAAAAATAGACAAAAC
>Ga0115102_10607387_pt1 | contig 19431 bp, 1 predicted proteins | sample MBTome_5_FD_89644 | JGI IMG/M metagenome (GOLD analysis project Ga0115102, IMG submission 89644) | Marine eukaryotic communities from Pacific Ocean to study complex ecological interactions - MBTS_5May14_M2_3um Metatranscriptome... | ecosystem: Environmental > Aquatic > Marine > Oceanic | place... | reverse complement strand
CTACTATTGGATACATGAGCATAACATTTTTGTACTGTAAAACAGGTGTATTTTAGGCATGGCATATCTAGAAAGGAGGCTTTTCTTTGACTTTCTCTCCATCTAACCTCCATATAATAGGGGTAATTATGAACTAATCATGCTATATCTCTCAGTAAGTACCACAGGCCACTTTACTATCACATGGAACAACTCCCGTTTTGCTCGTAGTCAAATCCAAGCGGCGGCTCTGGAGTATAGGCAATATATTCTTCCGATCCCTGTAGCTCTTCGTGTTGCTGCTGCTGTTGCGTTTGCGGACTTGGCTTTTTGGTTTTGTTGCGGGCAGGAAAAATGCCTCGAATATGAATCTTCTTTCTTGTCTTTTTCTTGTTCGGAGACAACGAGGTATTGATTGGTGGAGGCCGTTGCTGCTCAAATTCACCGCGGGCAGCATGGTTGACGTTTCCAGTAGTAGTTCGACGATCGGCGAGTTGGTCACGAAGCAGGCTAATTTCTTGGCGCAAGGTTTCGTCTTCTCGGGCTCGTACTTCCATCTTTTCGCGAATTTCACCCAGCTCTTGTCGTAAATTATCGGCAAAAGAGAGAACATCCGAACCATTTGTGAGCTGACTCCGAGAATCCAGGGATTCTCGAGCAGTTATTTCTTCGCGACGTGCTTGAGCGGCATTTAATATTACGAGCTGCGTTAAGATGCCTTCCAATCGATCGATTCGTGACAAGCCGTTATCGGTGGTAGAGGATGGAAGATTATTTCTCGTTTGAGAGACACTATCCTTGGATACGAGCTGTTCTAAGTCGGAAATAGACGAGTTTTCTTGGGGAACATGCAAGGATGGAACCGGTGGTGGTTGATGAACATGGCTAGAATTGGAGGTCCCATGAAGTTCGATCTGTCCATCACTCCTCATCACTCCATTGATTGGGGAATAGAATTCGAGTTCACCCGGCGTACCACTGTCAGTTCCAGTATCCTGGATCGAACTTTCATAGTAATTCACGGATTCGTTACTCAGCTCGAGGGACCCCATCGGTAATCCCAGGGCACCCGGGGAATCATAAACCTTCTCACTCTCATTTCCAGGAATTGGAGTGGCTTTCAGTATTTCTCTATTAGCAGTAAGAATCACAGAGTTGTTGGAATCCATTGAGTTCACTTTCCCCGAAGCCGAAGCGCCAGAACCACTAGACGACTGCTCTTCTACATCAATATGATTACTATGCTTGGAGACATCACTAGAATCCAAAACACTTCTACTTTCCCCTTTATTTTCTACTAGTGAAACGTTACTAGGATCTGCACGTTCGTGGGTAGGAGGTCGAGGGGCGCATTGAAGTTTTTGATCCAATGTTTCAGAAGTTATCTTTCTTCTGGTAGAAGAAGTCATTTCATGATCGAAGTTATATCCCGCAAACAACGCATGCATAGTCCGAGAAGAAAGCGGGACTGTATCAGTGTCGTCAACGAGTTCTATATTATCAGAGGCCACAGACATTGCTTTTGCCCTCGCTCGAATGAGCCATTTCGGTCCACTCATATTCTTTGATATCATCATATCATTCGAAAAATTCCAGGTCTCAAGAACTTTCGTCAATGCCTTTCGCCTTCTACTCGGTGAGCTGATGTTACTTATACGCTGCACAAGATCATCTTCCATCCAATATAGGTCTTCAAGAGACGCGATGACCTTCATATTCGAAATTTGGGCCGCCCTTCCATCGGGTAAGCCCTTTTCGAAATTGTAGATACCAAACGAAGTAGTTCCTGCGACATCGTTGATAACACTTCCACGAGTTTTTTTATTTCTGTCGGATATTACTTCGTCATGGTCACCAACTATGCAAGATATAGCATTATGAATTCGATTCAGTTGCTTGCGTTGCTGATACTCTGCGAGGACTGCAAACCATTCAAGATATTTGCTTCCCCGTTGTTTTATTCCACTTGCAACAGTCTCGCTGAGCGGTTTCGTCGGGGTTGAACTATTCAAAGATATTGAGTCCAATTGAGGCGTCTGAAAATCTTCTCCTAGTTCTCCGACTTCTTCACATTCTTCGTAACCATCACATCTGCTACGGTCAGCAAAAGTTTTATTTTCTTTCTTTCCGATTTTAGGTGGAGGCCCATCATCACATTTCGTGATCGTCAATGCGACACCATTATGTCCGTGATCTGAAACTTCCGACGAAATAGTAGCACCAGTTGACATATCGACCTCCCAACCGAAGAGCGGGGAAAGAGAAGTAGTTGCTTTTGTGCTATCGCGTTTGACCTTGATCAGAACGATCCGAATAGTTGTCACAATAGCATATGTTTCGACGCCAGGTTCCATTTGAAGAACCTCGCTGTGGATATGCAGCTCGTGTCCTTTATCTCGTCGATGCTTCAACTTGGTTTTTGGTGGGAATAGACCCAACAAGTATACACTTCGGGCACAGTTTGCACCGAATGGACTCAAAATTTTCATTGGACCAAACACATACGGAAGACGTAGTTTGAGAACGGGTTGATATCGACGTTCGAGGAAATTTATGGTCTTTGCAATGTCGTGTATGCTCTGAGATCCATGCATGAATGCGTCAAAAACACCTACGATAGGCTTTGTCACGAGACCAGCTATGCCAACTCCTGTTCCGACAAAGAAACCTCGCGTTCCAGCCTTCTGTGCACCTCTGTATGGGGCAAAGACAACTCCAGATACACCTAAAGTGACCCCAAGAAAGACGTCGGCAATAGGGCGCAGAACAATTTCTTCTACTTTTGGCATACCCCGGCGCTTCCATACCCGTTCAAGATTTTTAGCTTCGTTTACGACCCTCTCTCGATGCCATTGTCTGTAGTCAGAATCTAGAGAGAAAAATGCCATTCCTTGCCCTACCTGTGAAAAGAGTCTTGCTGTGAAGCCAAAGAATCCACTAGCGCTATGAGAGAGAAAAGAGACAGTTCCTTTCCCTACTCCAATTCCAACTTGCTTTACGTTCGCGGGAGATTTCATGAACGCAGCAGTGGGCGCAGATACAAGATCTTTGACCCCAGACATAAAACTGCTGAGCAAAATTGTTGGATTTCCAACAAAGTCGAGCGATCCGATAATTTTGTAAACTTGTTTCAGCGTTTCGTTCGTGTAGTAATTTTTCAAACTCGACAGAATCTCAACGGGACTTTCAAAAACATGTTCGACAATTTTTCCTTGTAATCGTATAGGTGCATCCGATACTGAAGGGAACACAGCTGCAATAATACCTGGTAAATTATGTGCGCCTGCACTGTCTAAAGCACTATCTTGGTCTGAGGTCAGCTGGCTCCATTTCATGAATATTTCAGACTGATCGTTCTTTTTTGGATCACTGCCATTACCGTGCCCTCCGCCAGTCACCATCGTGAAGTCGCGAACGTCATACACGCCTTTTTCTGACAACTCAAAGTTCTGTTTTTTTCCCTTGACGTACGAGAGATTGATTTTCACGAGGCCTAATATCAATTGTTCGACATACATCTTTTGTTTCTGTGAACGTGCACCACGATCACCCACGGACTGTATGATCTCGAATAGCGAAGATTTCGATACGTCATCGTGTTTCGTTGAAGTAAAAATATTTTTTTTCCGAGAAATAACGTCGGCGTGCTGTTGGCCTCTTACAGCTCGTATCTTCATCCTTTTTCGACTTAGTACAGCCATGAAGAAATCCCATAACTCAAAAATACGCGGTTCTTCCACAGTGAGATCCATTTCTTGTAATGCCACTCCCACATACTCGTAGGACACAATATTGGTTTTTGTTCGGAAATTATCTTTCAATGCTAGGAACTGAAGCGTTGGTTGTGGATATTCGGATGGTGTTGGCGCAAATACAACAGGCTCTCTTGAGTTATCGTCCTGCTGATCCAGTTGGATCCATCCCACCACTAAGCCAATTCGAGTCTTCGCTCGAGTGATTGCATACTTTACATCGATTTCACGCAGTGAAAGATTAAGAAGTTCCACAGCTCTCACAGAATCTATGAGCGCAACCGAAAGAAAATTTATATCTGAATTGAAGTATGCTTTTATAGCAGGAATGCGAGTTATACGAGAGATTACCGAAGCATACGCCTCGAATGAAGTTGTGATGCCTTTTTTCGCGCCTACTTGATTCTCGTTTTCAGTCTGGTTTTGATCGTAGGGCCACCACATTAAAGAAAGATGAATACAAGGAGCAAAATATTGCTGGAACATATTATCACTCAATTGTTCATATTCTTCAGGCCTGGTGCATAGTCCCATGTCCCCAGCAACTGGTACTGCCAACTGGGGTTCTATCAAAGGGAACCAACGAGAATAGAGAGGAATCTCATTGTTCATGCTACAGCCTGACATCTCGATACTTTGTGCGGTATCGATGCAGGCGGCAATTGCAGCTCCTAGCGGTATGTGAACAACTCCAAGCTCAACCTTCGTCTTGTGTCGTTCCGCAACAACGGAAAGCCGTATTGACCCACCAGTTTGCTGTGGTTCGACTTGCAAATGAAAATCGTTTTCAGAAAATTCAAAATCGGCAGCCGCTATTGTATTTGGTGGTTGGGCGATGGAAGACCTTTTTCTTCCTTTTAATTTTGAAGTATGTGGCAAACGAGTTGAAGACCATTTTGGTGCAACCTGCCCATCAACAGTTTCACTTATTTTCACCTCGGACCCGTGAATAACTTTAACATACATCCCTGTGTACGAACCTGGAAGATTCATAGCTGCGATCGGTCTTATGGTTAGCCAACCCCCTGGATTCAGAACGCACCCCAATATTCGCCGACAGGAACGATCGAACTGGTTTCGCGATAAATTCATTGTCTCGATTCGATACTTTGACCGTTCAATGGTAACTCGAGGTGCCTGATTGGGAACGGATAAGTTTTTTGATATTACAGATTTACTGGTATTCATCATATACTTCGGTTCTTTACTCGAGCTACTCGTGATAACTTTGTGGTTGAGTCCCAGTATAAATCCCTTTTCTGTTTTCACAACCTTGAGCTCCGAATCCCATAGAAGTGTTTGTGCTGCCTGCCAGTTCTTAAAACGTTTGACGAAGGATGATGTACCGACGAAATGCCTTCGACGGTATAATAATTGAGACTTTCTTTGTTCTATCGAACTCGTGAATAATAAACGCCGAAAGTGATTTTGAAGATGATCTTCATGAAAAAACTCTCCCGACTCATGAAATACGAAGCGCAAGGCATGCAGTCGTGCAATATCATTTTTCCGTCTATAATTTTCTTGTGCATCGGTGCTCACAGATAGAAAATCGGATATTTCTAAATCTGATTCTTGATCTTGATGTCTACCCATCAGTGATTGTTGGTGGGTATTGTTGTTCACGATAGCAGAGTCTATAACAGAAGAGCCATCCAGGTCAAGACCCCAACCTTTTGAAAGTTGCTGGGCAGTTTTCCAGTCTGTGGTACCTCTCCTGGACCGTACAGTACTACTACGTTGTTCAGCAAAAAAATCTCCGAGCGATTTAGTCCTGTTACGATTAACAGGTGGTGAAGAACGTTTGAGCTTACCCACATAATCGTTTCCTGCAGATTGATTTGGGGTTAATGTTGGTCGTGAACGTCGTCTCGTTTTCAATGCCTGGATATAATTGTTGAAATTGGCGTCGTTGTCAACCTCATCTGACTCCAATCGACGCTTTCTTCTACTCTCTACTGTTTTGACGCTTAACACTTTCAACGATCGTTTTCGAGAAGATTTCAATGTTTTCTTCAAATGCAAGAAGTTTGTGTTCAAGGGACTGGTCTGATTTGTTCTATTTTGCCTTTCTTTGTTCATTAGCTCACGTTTCATCGAAGGAGGTTCTATATTTGCAAAATTCTTTTTCTGAAGCTTGACGAATTTGGCGATGCGTCTTCCAGGATGTCTATCTTTTGCTTCGCGTCTCTTCTGGAAAGACTCATTTGCGGACTTGAGCTGTTCTTGCATCCCTTTCTCAGTCTTTATCAGGGTCTCTAGCCGGCGTTCACTCATAAGCGAATAATAATCGATCATGGCAGGTAACGTGTAAATCCATTGAACGCGGAGTTTTATTGATCCCCTACTCGAGTCGGACTCTCTTTCCATAGATACTTCCGTACTTCCTGCATGTCTCCCAACTAGTGGCCACCAGCCTACAAGCTCTTGTTGATTTCGGATGCTTGCGAAATGCATCGAGGCTTGCCCCAAAATGGGATGCTGACCGATCACGCGGAAATCTCGAACCACTATTCGGATAGAATGGCCTCTAGTGACATTGATCGCTTCCTCTGGAACGTCGAACACAAAATATTGATCATTCCACTTTGGATTCGAATTTTTCTCGATGAAATATGTCTTCCTTTTATTCATTCTTTTTTGTAGGAAATGCTTCCTCGACCGAGATCTTCCTTTGTAAAAAACTTCGCAGTATGGGTTACATGTTCCGACGAAATTGGATAAACTCAGCCCAACGCCCTCCAAAACTTGTACGACTACCTGACATCTCTTTGTGACGGAATTCCCTTCTGGGAACTCTTCCACTAGCTCTTTCAGCTCGTTTTCGATCATATTTGCTAGTTCCTCTTTTGCGGTTTCTTCCGTGCAAAAATCCAGATTTTCATTTTCTGATCTCTGGATTGGTTGTAACAACGCATGCCGCATTGACTGCAATGCACTACTTCTTTTGACCTCGTTTGCTCTCTGTTTTTGCAAATTCTCTATGTTTCGATGCATTGTCTCCCTTTCGTCTTGTTCACCGCACAAGTCCGAAATTACTAGAAGACGAGTACCTCCATCAGTGTCTACTTCACAATACAAGTACTTAATTTTTTGATCTAGACCTTCCACGAACGTTGGCACTGGCAAGAATGCGTGAGATCCAATTTCCTCCAGCCGAACTGTAGTTGGAAGGCCGAATCCTCCTCGCTCTTCGTTGTGGACATACTGATATGCTAATAGCTGCCGCAATCTGTCAGCGCGGACAGCGCTCACATTCTCTTCTGGTTCTAGTTCGTACTCAAAGTTATGGTCGATACCATCAGACAAACTGTCTATTGACTTTTCGTTATTGTAACCCTCTTTAGGCGGCTCGTGCGGATCGACTGCGATTCGAACTGTGAGCTTTTTCGATTTCATTGGTTCCTCCCAAGAATAAGAACGCGATTCTCCAGGCATGAGTATATTCCATGCATGCTCTTCACAATTTCGTTGACGATAGAAGAGATGGTATTTTAGAGATCTGTTCTGAATTTTAAAAGGGGGGTTTTCCTTGTCTGTATTGCGAAGAATAATAAACATTGTGTTGTGAATCGCTTTCGTTTCAACAGTCAGCGTATCGATCGGTTCAATCCCTAAACTTTCGGGATCGAAATCTCCCATCGTATTAGCTGCGTGAGAAAACGCTGAATTTCTTGATATTGCTTTGATTCTTATCTTTCTAAGACGTTCTTCCTGCGTGCGAAACGTCATAGTGAGAGGGGTAGGTTCGACAATCTCCTGATCCACTTGCGACGTATCTCTTTTCTTGCCGCCCAAGGTAAGATGTCTCAGTACGCGATTTGCAGTTATACCTCCATCACCAATCGTCGTTTGTTTTTTACTAATTGAGAAACGTTTGAGTACACCTTTCGTATTTTTAATAATCCTACCTCCTTGTTTCACTTTCCCTTTTTCTTGATATTCACGGATTTCGCCCAGTTTGTCCTTTATTATTTTCATTGCTTCTTCAAATGTCATCTTCGACACAGATATTCCATTTATACGCAAGAGCTCGTCACCAACGCGCATATCAGTATGATTGGAAGCATACTTCCCACGTTTTGTTCCTCTAACTATGATCTTTCTATCGCCTTTGTGTGCCCATTCCGTTTCAAAATATGCACCCAGCTCTCCATCCCAGTTTTTGACGCCCGTGTCTTTTGGAGGAGGAAGTATTATTTTATACTTAGGGGCATCTCGGATCGATACGTGATTTAGTAGACGAATATTTGTAGCTCTTGAAACATCCAACACGTGTTCCCCGGGAACATTCGAGGCGAAGCTAGACGTCAGATTCCACGGACCACCAAGATCTATTCGAAGTTGGCTATCACAGCGTGTGTCAGGAAGGAAAAAAGGAGCAAGTTGCGATGGTCCTACATTAGCTATATAAAGGGCCGATCTATGCGCTGCCGTTCCTTCGGGGAGTGTTAGCTGTGATTCGTCACCATTAATTGATGATCTATCATCCAATGTTGCGTATCTTCCGAACAATAATTCATATTGACCTATTCTCTCAGTATAATGCTCGTCTTCGAAGTCATATCTCCATTTACGAGAATCTCTTTGATCTTCCAACGAATTCGTAGCATCGGATCGATCTTCGGCCAAACTGCGGATAATGGAACTATCTTGCCAAAGGCGAATTGGCCTATCCAAGCGATTATATACGGCATATCTCGGACAAAAGCGCACAATCTTAGTGTATCCAGACAGAAAACCAGGAGCGACATTTACTGTCGCTGATAATTCAAGCATCCTTCCGTCTTTGCAGGGTAAACCTATGACTTGCGAAAACCCAACGGTTTCTAGAGCGAAACCTGCAGACCAACCAGAATCGTATCCCAAATTTTTACTTTTGTTGGACTGAAGCCCATCATATAATTGTACTATCAACTTGTCAACTCCGAGGCTTTCTTCGAAAAAATTGAACATAAAGGCGATCTCTGCGAGCTCTTTTAAAGGCATGTCTTCATCAATCAAAACAGAGATATCTTCAGGAGATAAGGTGCATTGTCCAGGGAAAGTAGCAAGCGCACCGTGTGTCCCAGCAAACACGGTCTCCTTATTCATTGGTACACTATCATCCATTAAGTGTGGGTATATATTGTTCAATAATTGTGCGTTACGATCCTGGGATCGGGAAGAACGCACGGTCCTTCGCTTTGATTGCATTTCATATCGGGATCTATAGTGCCGATTGCTGCCATCTACTGGCATAGAGGCATTCTTTTCAGGGCTAAGCACGGTGCCAGAAACATACCGCTTCTCTTTATCTTCTTTGTACCGCAACGCGTGTTCAGTGGTATTGACGATCCAGTATGGACAATATAGCGAGATCCTTCGCTGCCCACCGCCGCCACGGATATTCTCGATTCGAAGCCTGAGTCGTTGTCCGATGCTATCGACAACTGTTGTTTCGTCTGCAATGTCTTCTGCGGAATAGGTTACGGCCTCAATAGCATGTACTTTACCGCGGACACCATTTGTTCCCGTTTCTCCAAGATCTAGTCCTAATGATCTCCCATCAATTGATGGTCGTTCGTGCTTCACATTCCCTTTCTTTCGTCGCTTATCTTCCGACTTCGGAGTAAACATCTTTGAAACTCTCTCTTGGGCTCGCTTGTCCGGAGTGTCAGCGAGATTTGTCAACTTTTGACCAATTTTCTTTGTGTTCTTGCTTACTGCTTTCCCGAAAGACTTCAGTCCGGCACTTTGTTCTTTTGAATACTCAACAGAATTTCCACCGTGATGGACAAGTGCTCCTTCCCCCACCGGAGTTCTGCAAAAACCAAGATTGACTAGTAATAGAAGCGGTGCATCGAGCCCAAGTGAGTGAACTAGGATTTGCTGACCTGGCTTGAGATCAGCATACCAAACAACAGTCTTTCTGATGGCATGCATGAGTTCAAATCGCCCTCCTTCAGGCAGTAAGTTTACGATCACAATTGGGGAATGAATTACAAGGGTGTATGCAACTGGACCATGAATCAGGTTTGGATGTCGTGACTTCCCTTTCTTTTTGCTTTTCAAAAAGGGTTTATCCGCGTCTATATTGGACTTGACGATGGGGCTTCTGCAAATTTCTATCGCGTAACAAAAAGGCGTTCGGATATTCCCACTTTGTGAATGCGTCGGACAAGACACTTGAACACCACTAGTTGCATCACATTGTTCGATATCCCCTCCTCCCCCACTGTTATAAATAAGGGAAGTTTCGTGAACAATTTTTGCGAGCTGCACCGGTCTAGAACAGAAAGAGGCATCAAAATCTTCGATCTTTGATTTGGTAGGCTTCGAGAAATCACGAAATGAGAAGGTTTCGGTGTGAGACGTATCTGGACGTAACCAAACACTACCAAGATGACTTCCATCCATTTCTAACGAGCTTTCAACCAACAAAGTCGGTAACTGAAAATTGCAGTCGGGTTCGATAACAAAACACTCTGATGGGCTCCTCTGCTCATCGGTTACGATAGCAAGACTTTCCGAGTCTTCCTTGTCGTTGTGATCCGTTTTCGTATCTTGTACAGCGACGTCTGGTTTGTACTTTGGATCGGGATGAAAATTCAACTTTACGGCATGAGTCGTATTGTTCTTGATTTGAAATATACTCCTGACAGATAATAGCCGTCCGCCATTATCAGGACCAACTTCTGTAAGCACCGTCATTGCATTCCGCAGACGCCAATCATTTGATATTTTTTCGAAAACTTGAGATGATCTAGGTGTCAAGCTCTGAAATTTCCGACCAAAAGTATCTAGCCTAACGCCTTGAATCCATCGGCAACCAGGAATTTGCAAGTCGATTGCATGATGCAAGGACCCCTGTTTCTCCTCTTTGTTGTTTTTCGAGACTTCAAAACCTGGGTAGGGAACTTCTACTATTCTCAAATTTTTGACAACAGATATCGTAGCAGCAAATGTTAACCCAGCCGATTCACCTTGATTCAAGTAAGTAACAACTACGGGTTTATCCTCGACACCGTCCGAAAAGTTGGATTGCTGGTGGATTCTAATTCTCTGCCCAGTTAGATTTCGCAAGGAAAAGGCCACCTTATCTTCGCCTTTCAATGATTTTGGAACTTCGTGGATGATGCTCATATCGTGGCCATTAGTTCTTTTCGTTATGTCCTCGAGACGAGCTCCACCTTCAACTTCCGACGAAGGTCCAATGAATTCTTTCCCCCCCATCGCACAAGCTCTATCTTCCCTATCTCCAAATGTCTCTCGGATTACAGTGCTAAGTGATTCGGTCACCTCACTAAGGAACGACAGCAGTGCACTCGATAAGTTAAAATGCAAAGGGCCATCAGAGTTGAACGAATAGCCTTGGCCACGCTCGCTAGAAGTTTCGTGGAGGATCTGAAATTCAAAAGGCTCCAACAAAGGTTCCCAACTTCTAGTTAAACCGAGCTTGAAATAATCAATCCATAAATTTGTTGCCAAAATAATCTGCATGTCCGATGGTTGAGATTCCCCTTGCGCTAAACCTTCGGTGATCGGTTCAATCGCGAACTTACTAACGGATAGAGTTGACGATGATAAAGATAGAACAGCGATAGGTAACTGTACGCCAAGATCTGGATCAATCAGAAACATTTTTATATCTCTAAGCTTTGCTGTCACGGAAAATGTTTTAGGTGGCTCTGTATCGTAAGTAGGTGCGAACGTCACGTTCACTGCCAAGGGACCACAGAAGAAATTCATCAAAGTCGCCGTTGCTAGAGGTAAGACCTCGATTATACAAGTAATATTACAAACTTTCGAACCGAAATGTCGTGTCGGAGGATTGAACGGTTTTAGAACTCTAGGCGGATCGAGTTTGATTGGCTCAACCTCTAATTCTTGCCCCACAACTGATAATGAAGGAATTTTCTCACCGGAGAATGGGATGGCAACGGATATATCCTTGTGATTACATTGATTACTATTGCTGTCATAACGTAATCCAAAAGATAATCCTTCGATCATAGATCTAATCGAACCAGTCGTTCTTGATGCTCTGACGTAAGCTTCGTGACGGTACTTTTCTGGTGGTAGGAATTCGTTGGCAAAAGAAAGATTGAGATCTGTCGAGACAACTTCTTGTGAAGCAAAATTTTTAATAGACTTGTAACGGTACCAGAACCCTGTCTCACTCGACAACACGAGGGAAGGAGCTCGCGACTCAAAGTAGTCGCTAGGAAGACACAAAGTCGGCTGGCATAGCCAAACTCTAAAATCAATGTTAAGACCTGGTTGTGGCACAAATTGAAGCGTATCTTTACTAGCCGATCGTCGCAGTGCATTCTTGATTATATGTGACCATTTCTGTGATTCGAATCCTGGGTTACCAAAAGCAGAATCAGAGTAGTAGCTTTTGAAATAACCCAGCAGCACCCAAATCCAGGAAAGATCGTGCATCGCTCCGTTTGGACTTTGGATGCCCAAGTTTGTCATGCTCCATCCCGGAGTCATGAACACAGAACATTGCATAGGTTGGGGTAGAGACGTGCCAAGCGTCCTTACATCTTCACGGAGGCCCCACGACAAATCTGCCCACGAGATTGGCTGATTGGAGTTTTCAAATTGCTTCACAATAGGATCGGACGAAAGAACACTCTGAAAGGATGGAACTCGACGCTCATCAATTATATCGATCGAAGACGATCCAATTCCAATCCTTTTTATGTTAAGGTGATTGCTTAGAACGTGAACAACCATGTCCTCCAATGTAAGAATTAAACCAGGTTTTACCTCGTCTGCACAATCTGGATCTTCAAAATATTGAAAGCAATCTGGATCCTTCGGAAAATACCCCGGCTTGTCGAAAGTGCACCGGATAGTAAGTTTCTTGAAGATACAACATATCTCAGATCCAATAGATTTGATAGTTTCGAGATAAGATACGAATTCTTCCGAAGAGTACTCTGGAAAGTCATCCGGTATTGTCGGCGGGCTTGCGTATGCAAAGACCTCGTCTGTAGATAGAGGACACATCGTTCCAAGCTCTTGCATGTTTGAATCCCAAACCGATAGTAGAAGGCACAACTGTGAAAGTCTCGCATCCAGAGAAAGAGGACTCGAACAATCTTTACATGATATAAGAAGCCTTGTATGAGGCGCAGAATCAAAAAGAATTTCAAGGGAGAAAGGATTCGTGCTTATTTCCTCCCACGACTGAATGCATTGTTCAAAATCCAAACGCCTTTCTTCATTTAAGTACTTGCGCCGACTAGGCTCTTCCTTGTAAACAGCTTTCGAATCTTCTGCTCTTCCGTCTATGGTATAGAAGAATCTAAACAACGAACTGTTGATGTTTTCTTGTGTGGTTTTGTCCCCAGCGATGGCTGTGAACGCTCGAATTCGATCAAGACTTATCGTGAGACGTCGTTTGAGATCACTCGTATGGCTTGATATTGGCCCAACTTTCTCAGTACTCATAAACGATTCACAATCTACATAGTCAGATAGGGATCCGAAACTATTCGATCTGGACGTGAAATCATTGTCGTCGCTACATTCGTCTTGGTTTTCGTTGGTTGGATTTGCACAAAACGGCGATGATTTCGTTGGCATCGCAAACGACTTGGGTATGTACGACACTTCAATACAAGCCTCTTCGACTTCGAAGGCTACCATATCATTGCTTGCGCTATTCCTTGGACAAATCATCGATGTATCGTGGATATAGACAGAATAGAGCAGAGGGGGTTTGATGTTTCCGTGGATGTCAACAATATTCTTCTCGTATTTTTTCTTCAATTTTCCAACCCCGTATTTATCGTAAACGAAATAGTGTAGCAGGTCATTGACAAATTGTCGCACAAGGAAAAAGCGAAACGAAGTAAACTCTACTTCCAAATGATTTCCGATCTTCCAAGGATCAGGACTCCGGAAGAAACGAATTTGAATTGGGAACACAGATGATGTGTTGAGCGGTATTGATTGAAGGATATCGGGAAAGAATTGCCCTTCCGGGCTAAGATTTTGAAGAGAGAAGAACTTTGCAACCAATGCAAACGTGGATGCATCGGAAATATTCAAGGATTTCATTGCCTTGCCGTTCTTAACACACGCGTTTTCCAATGTAAGTCGGCAGAATGGAACTAAAGTTTCCGAGGTAAAAAGGAGTGATAAGGAAGATGCCATGAGCACTGTAGATGTCCTCACAGTCAGAGGAATTGGTCGCAACGAATCATCATCGTCGCTGTTTGGGGTATTATCTTTTGGTACAGAATCTGCATCATCTATCTTCTTTGGAAGTAATTCATTCATCTCGTCAATGATCTCTTCGAAAATAGAGGAGGAAAAGAAAAATTCACATTCCCCTAGTTCGATATCGTCGAATCGAGATCGCTCCCGAAAAGCCAAATCCGATTCTGCCCCTTTGTCGGACGCAAGGACACTCATTGGCAAGCCACCTTTCCCAAATCCATTATTAGTGTCCAAATTGAATCTCGAAAACAATATACCCGGGGCCAACAAAGCAAGTGCCTTTTCTTCGACACTGCCGATAGGACCATTTTTGGCGCTCGGGACTAGGGTCAAAAGCTCGACCCCAGCTTTGTTCGTTGCAACCAAGGAAGGCAATAAGCATTTCACATGTTGATCGTAAAATAAATTTATCATCGACAACGAGAGTCCCATTGGTAGATCCAAAAATAGAAATGCAGAATCGTTCAGGTTCGATTCGTCTTCAAGAAAGGATTGCAACAGCGTCGAAAATGATACAACAGTCTTTTCAACGGCACTATTTATTGTTGTTTCCACCATTTGCGCCGAGTTTTTCGAGTCGTCGTCGGAGAATTCAGAAAATTCATCGCTACTTCTATTGGCAACAGATCCATCACTTTCGGTTACAAATGATTCCAATAAAGCCGAACCGTTCTTTTTTTCCTCGGTTCGTTGTTTTGCTATGTTTTCCGACATTTCCGCAAAAACCAAAGATTCAGTCTTTCTAATCAAGGTGATATCATTGAGGAAATTAAGCCGGGCTGAATTTGTGCAGGCCCATGCTTCTTTATCGTTCAAACCCAATCCCCTTAGACGCCCAATGCAAACCTGCATCGCAGATGAAAGTGCCTCCTCGTTGGGACGCTCAATACAAGCCTGCATCGCAGGCGAAAGTTCCTCCTCGTCGGGGAGAGTAAATTCAAAACACGCCACAATGGATAGGAAGTCGGATAAGGTTTCTTCCATCACCAGTTCTTTTATTTTTGGAGGCCCTAACTCGCCAACTTGATTATCCTTCACTAGTTCAATTCTGAGATGACTGCACGTTAGGTCGAGCGAGCTCAAGATCCTCTTGGAAAGAATCTCTATCCTAGGAGGATCTGGATTGAACCTTTTCTTCGTCACGGCATTCGTATTCAGTTTACCAAAGTCAAGTGCCGATTTTGTTGCAGCTAACAAGTCTAGTCGGCGCTCCGACAAAACAATATTCACCGGTGAAATCTCCACGACGGTTTGCAGCTTCGGACTCTCGGTGTCTAGGAGAGACGCTCCGTTGCTCGTCATCAAAACTTCCACGTTGAGAGGTAGGCCCATTAGGTTGGGAACGAAAGCGGAATCTGACTCAAACCCACATGTAATCCCTCGCGCAGTCAGAACAAAGTGATTTGAAGCGAAGGAATCGTGTGCACGGGTCAACTCAGCAATGTCCAACATTTCCAACGTCCCAATCACAGTTTGGGATCGGTGGGTAGGAAGGCTTCCACTAGCAACACTTCGATCCTTCCCTTCGGACATCACAACCGCAGACTGAACCAATTCGTTTACTGCATTCCCACTGTACAGTTCGAGAATACCTGCTTCCAAAATTGTAGAATAATTGTGGGGCTGACGCTTTCCAACACTTTCGTCAAGATTGTGGGAGAATTGATAACTCGAGTCGAGTTCCGAGTCGCTTTCTTGGTCGAACGAGAAAGGGATCCTCACTTCAATGCCATGTATCCGGATCGCAGACGTGATGTTTGAAAACGACGTGGTTGAAGTATTGGACATTTTCTTGACCATAATCTTTCTTGCGACGTCTCTTGAAGTCTTTGTCAGAAGTTTCTCGGGTTGCTTCACGTCTGGTCTCGAATAGAAACGCACTAGTTTTTCTGCTGATTCAATATTCGAGGAGATTGCAATCTTAGATAGGTCGCATTGGAGTATTTTGGACGGGCCTTCCTTGGAAAATTTCAAAGATATCGCTTGGCGAGGAGGGCTCGATGGGCTCCGCGTGAAATACATTCCGTCTGCCACCATCCGGTGCTTCCCGGAAACGTACGTCGAAAGGTCAACACTGCTCGCATCAGTACCACTACTGAGTCGCCTTGTAATGCTAGGACCGCCGGGTCCACGGATATTTACCTCTTCTAAAGGCAACGATGGATCCGATAAACCCATGGACAGAATGTGTGTATCTTGATCGCCGGCGGCTTCGATGCGACTTATCGATACACCGAATTCCATGTCTCCTCCACTAATCCCCTTCGAGGTTGTGACGAGCGATGAAATTGAGAGTCGCAGCAGCAAATTTTCCGGCTGATTAAAGCAGAGGAAATCTGTTGATCTCATCTTGGGCTTGCCGGAATCGTCGAAAGCTTCTTCTTCTTCCACAATCACACCACTTTGCCCATCATTGTCGTCGCCACTGAAGAAACGCTGATCGTCTGTCAAAACCGAAAGGTCCGACAGATCGCCGAGAACGCTAGCTTTATCTCGCCCACTCGAATCTTCCGAATCCAAGTAGCGATTGATTCCTCCCTCACCTGGTGACACATCAAACACGCAATTTTCTTCCTCCACTACGATAAGATTGAACTTTTTGATTTGGAACGAGAAAAACAATCTCATTCGGTTGTCCGCTACCGGTTTCATTGCTTTGGTGTCACTACCAGAGGTGCTTCCACGGAACAATCGTTTTGTACGATGCGATCGGATCGTCCGGCCCTGTTGAATATCCCCAATCGTGGAAAAATCTTTCTTGGCTCCACGCACGGAATAAAAACGCCCCGATTTGATGCCACCCTCCTGCTCTGAAGCCCTCTTTGGCGTTGTAAAATCAAAACCATTCATAGCAATGTTACTATCATTGTTGCTGGCATAGAATTCGTGTGCTTCGTGACCGGCATTTGCGGCCGTATCGTCCGAACCGTCTTGGGCCGCAAAATACGCTTGCACGCCGCCTTCCTCGCGCAGCCGCTGGGCCGAATCGAATTTCTTTTGGACCATGGCAAGCAAACCACTGCACGTACTACTCGGATCACCATCTTCGTCGTCGTCGAAATCTCCCAAGGAATAATCGTGGCTAAGAAAGCTGGTATTGATATTCTTGTGGACTTTGCTGCTGTCCTTGTCCGGAGTCGATAGGCCTATGCCGCCAAAGTTGACACCGCTTTTGTTGGGTTCGGCAGTGTCAAAACTTACCCTGTTACTTCTGGCGCTTCTGCGCGCGATTTTGGCACTCGTCAATCCTTCCTTTCCCCACAATTCGTACACCGTAGATGGCATCTGGCTTGTCCCGCGAACCTTCATGCTACGGGCTATCGAGCGGTAGAGCAATATTTGTTCAATGGGCAAATCGTCCTCGATTTCCGTCAGCTTCTCTTCCGCCTTCCTTCGTTTTTTGGCGTAAAAGGCCGAAGTCGAACCCATGACGGACTCGGTGCCGAGGCCGGACTTGCTGTTCTTGTTGAGTTTGTTAGCAATGTACAGATCGATGTATTCTCGCCTCCTGTATCTCTGTTTGCCCCAGTCGAAGGAAATGTACATGTCGCGAAATACGGAGGCCGTGTGCTTTCGTTTCCGAATCTCCCATTTGATGGCACCAATGGCATATTTCCACCACTGGGCTACCACTTCTTGTCGCGCGGATTTCAATCTCTTGCCTTGGTAAAAAGGGATCCCATCATTACTCAAATTGTCGTCCTCGGCATGGTAGGGTTCCGAATTGGATTTAAGCGGCGAGAAAAATTGATCCATGGTGCCATCATTATTGTTGTCGTTGTTGTTGTTGTTTGTATCTGCTGCCGCTGATTCGTAGGAGGAGGAAGGCCAAAAATACGAAATAATGCCTCCAGAAGCAGGTGCAGTAGTAGCAGCAGTATTCGTATTCGCTTGTTCTAGATGATCTTGTCCGGTGTAGGATCCTCCCGCCGAAGATGCCGTCTCGCGCGCACTAGCATAATCGCTTTCCCTGCTCAAAAACCTCTTCAAGTTCTTGGGGTTGTGCATCTTGAGCAATGCCTTGATTTCGCTTCCCGGCTCGGTTTCTTTGACGCTTCGGATGGTCCGATCCGGTCTTCCATTATTCATTCTGGCAATGGTCGAAAACAAATAATTGAGTAGCTCGTAGTGGCGGGTCGTAAAGACTACCTGGACCTCGTCGACGCCCACCCGTAACTGCAGCCTCGGACAGGGCGTTGATGGTAGATCCGGAACAATGGTAGAGGAATAAGTAGCAACACCCGTAGTAGCACTGTCGTTGGCAACACTCACGGCCGCCAGGGATGATTTGCCGGTCGTACCGATAGCCGCATTGGCATTGACATTGACATTGACATTGGGGTTCGCATTCGCATTCGCAGTACCAGCGGATCCTATCTGGGCCGGTGTAGAGGGATCCCAAAACGACTCGCGAGAGACCTGTGCAAAGGACGATGCCTTCAGTGGCGTGTTTCGAGGTGGCAGAACGGAGTGTGCGAACGGATTTGTGCTTTTTGGCTTTGTACCCGTGCTTGTACTTGCTGTGGCAGCAGCAGCAGATGGGGTGTTGTTTGTGGTATTGTTGGCGGCACCACTCCGATGGGGGGTGCGTGTCGTTCGACGATTTATGTTGCTGCTGGTAGTGCCGCCTCCACCGAAGAGATTGGTCGATACCAAGTTGCTGGCACTGTCCGCCGATTGTGCATTACCACTATTACTATTGCCCGCCTTCATCGATTCTATCGTAGGAAGCATAGGAGCTATAGTTGTATATGCATCGGTTGTGGGCGAGTCGTTCAGATGACGATCGTCGTCGAGGGGAATGCGTGGATCCGAAAAAAACGTATTCTCGCTACAGGATTTTCGGGATGCCGGCGTGCAGAACAGCATTTCGGAATTGTCGGGAGATTTTGTGCCGACACTCTGTATGGTATCCAGTCGAGCTCGAATCATTGGTGGCAAGGGTGGCATACTAGTATATCTGTCGCGATTGTGATTGTCGTCGTGGTTAAAATGATTATCGTTATCGTCGTCCTTGGTTGTCGAGGAGGAGAACGAAACCAAGGACGATTCCATTGCTGTTGTTGCTGCTGGCTGTTTGTCCCGTTTTCCTCTTCTGACCCGGCTGTTCTGAGAAGAAGACACCATCGAATGGTTGGAGGTGTTTGTGGTAACCGCCGCCGAGGAGCAAGAAAGAGTGGTGCTCAGAGGCGACCCCTGAGCTACCACTGCTGCCGGTACCGGAGGCGCAACCACCACGGCCGGTGCTGCCGCTGCCGCTGTTGCTGCTAGCACCACCTTTTTCTTGCGACGCTCGGGGGGATGGGGATAAAAAAAGGAAAAGTTGATGTTGAGTTGCGCGACCGGCCGGAGGATGTAGTCGTCGGCTTCGACGCTGCTGCTAAACCGCAACTCGCTCGGAATCTTGTGGAGCCGCTTTCGATGGGTTTCCTTTCGGACGAAGATTCCAAGTCCGGTCTGTTTGACCAGCTTGTCGACG
>Ga0115102_10723551_pt1 | contig 19592 bp, 20 predicted proteins | sample MBTome_5_FD_89644 | JGI IMG/M metagenome (GOLD analysis project Ga0115102, IMG submission 89644) | Marine eukaryotic communities from Pacific Ocean to study complex ecological interactions - MBTS_5May14_M2_3um Metatranscriptome... | ecosystem: Environmental > Aquatic > Marine > Oceanic | place... | reverse complement strand
GATAATACATCAGGATTAAACAAGACTGCTACTTACTCTAATCAAGAATACGTGTTGTATTACGAATGGACTGGAACAAAACCGTCTGTATCTTCTGTAACAGGTACTTGGGTTAAATTTGTAGGTGATGACGGTTCTAATGGTACTAATGGCCAAGCTATCTGGCCTATTTACGCAACTAACTCATCTGGTGCTAGCCAGTCCTTTAATGTTGGAAGTAGAGAATACGTTACCTTTTATGAAAGCGTATCTCAGCCAACTCTACCTGTAAGTGGACAGACTTTTGTAAAGTATGTGGGAAGTGACGGTGCTGCGGGTGCTGATGGTGCTAATGGTAGTAACGGGAGTGCAGGAGCTGACGCCCCAAGGCTTTCTACTGTAAGAGTTTATCGTGGTGCAACAAGCCAACCCTCCGCACCTAGTGCAACTATTACTTGGTCTACTTTAGCTATTAGTAATCTAACTTCTGGTTGGTCTTTAACAGCGCCTACTATTGACGCTTCTAGCACCACTACTTATTATTTTAGTGATATTAGCTTTGTAGATGCCACTGCATCTGCTACTAATACTACCTCAACAGGTACTACACCAACACGTAGTATTAACTTCGATGGTATTGTTAGCTTTACAAACCTTAATACTAGGTTAGCAGATGCTAATACTGTTATTGACGGTGATAGAATTACAACAGGTACTGTTGATGCAGATTTAGTTACCGTAACTAATATTAGTGCAACGGGAATTAAACCTACTATTACAGGGAGTGGTCAAAGTAATTTTGCAGGAGAAGTATCTAACCTTCTTTATCCTTTTGCGTATCATGGGTATAATTCTAAAAATAGCTCGCAAACAGGAGGTAGTTTGCCTTCAGTAGGGCAAAACAGCCTTCCTTTGAAAGATGGCGATATTTTTTATAATACCAGCGATAATTTTACTTATCGTTATAATGGTTCTTCTTGGGTAAAATTTAGTATTCAAGCTGATAGTATTATTGCTAACTATGTTTATGCGGGTGTTGTTAACGCTAGTCAAATTAATGCGGGTCAATTAAACATAGACAGACTTCCAGGACTTAGTGATCTTGCTTATGATCTTAGTGCAGGGGTAGCCCATGTAGGCGATAGCGGCAACACTACTGGTTCTGTTACTGCTTCATTCTCTAGTCTTCCTGCTGGATCAAAAATAGTTATTAACGCTTCTTTAGGTATAACAGGTCCAGGAGGTAGCCAAGACACAGGTCAAGGTAGCTATTATGCTACTTCTACTGGCAACTTTTCTGTAAGTGCTTGGAATCTTAGTAGTACTAACTACACTGTTCAAGGAAGTAGTAATAGTCCTCCAAAGTGGATTTATCATAGCGGTGTTGCTACAGTAAGCTCTACAGGAAGTTGTTCGTTTACTTTTACAATTTATTCTACTTATAGTAGAAGAACGAATATTAACACTATGCGAATTACTGCTCTTGCAATCGAAGCATAAAGGATAAAGCAATATGATAGAATATACAATGTATAATTCTGAAGGTCATTTTGTTATGGCTAAAGTGACTTCAGAAACTGAATTACCAGCTTTATCTGATGGTAATGTTGCAGTTTTAGGTTTGCATAATATAATGACAAGATTAGTAGACAATAGCGTAGTAGACTTTTCTGATGAAGAAAAATCAGAAGCTGCTAGAGAAGAAATCTTAAACGTAATAAGATCAGAAAGAAAACCTCTTTTAAAAGAATCAGATTGGATTGAATTACCTAATTGTCCACTGTCTGATGAGGGAAAAACGGAGTGGCGGTCCTATAGGACTGCCCTTCGTGACTTGCCTGAAACTGCTGATTTATCAGTAGACATAAATGATCTTGTATGGCCTACGAAACCAGAATAGGATAAATTTATGAATGATTTAAAACTACCTGTAGCATTAGTGTTTGCCATGGCTGTGCAATTAGTAGCTTTAGTGTGGTACATATCAGGGTTAGTTCATGATATAAAACATTTACAAGAAAAAACTTTTGCACAAGAAGTAACAATCGATTTATTAGATGCAGATATAAGTTCTCTTTGGGCTTTCTGCACATTTACAGAAAATAGATGGTCTGAGGCTTACACAGATGACATGGTTTATGAAAGAGTTTGTGGAAGCAAAGAACCATTAAAGGAGTAATTATGAGTTATAAATTAAGTAGTCGCTCTCTAGGAAAGCTAGAGGGTGTTGATAGTAGTCTTGTAGCCGTTGTAAAACGAGCTATTGAACTAACTAAAGTAGACTTTGGAGTAGTTTATGGTATGCGTACCGTAGAAGAACAAGAAAAACTTGTTGCCGCAGGAAAGTCTCAGACAATGAAATCAAAACACCTAGAAGGTCGTGCAGTAGATCTTATGGCGTATGTAGATGGTAAAGGATGTTGGGAACTCAACGTCTATGATGATCTTTGTGACGCTATGAAAGCAGCTGCAAAAGAGCTAGGGGTGGCAATTAAGTGGGGAGCCGCTTGGTCAGAAGGTGATATTCGAGACTATCCTAGTTCCTCGGAGGATGCTATGATGGCTTATATCGATCTTAGACGTTCACAAGGACGTAGACCATTTATAGACGGGCCTCACTTTGAACTTATTTAAGGTGAGCAAAATGGCACATACTATAATCGATGATTGGAAAGTTATTCCTAGATTAATGATGTTAGCAGTAACAGTTCTGACATATCAGGCAGTTCATTGGTACATGGCACTTCCAGACCCAACAGTACAACAAAGCGGATTAGTTTCTGTTTGCATGGGTGCCTTAACAGGTTGCTTCGGCATTTGGATGGGGAAAGAGTCTAAAACTACAGTTGTTTCAACACCTTCTTCTTCAAAGGTAGAATATGAGGTGAGTAGATGATACAAGCATTATTAGGCCCAATTACTGAGTTAGCAGGGGGTTGGTTAAAAGGTAAAGCAAGCGCACAAGCTGCAGCTGCCAATTTAAAGCTAGTTGAAGCTGAAGCTAAAGCTACTATAATGAAATCTGCTGCAACTTCGGAAGCTGAATGGGAAAGAGTCATGGCAGAAGGCTCAAAAGATAGTTGGAAAGATGAATGGCTAACTATACTTTTTTCTATCCCATTGATTTTAGCTTTTTTCGGTGACTGGGGAAGAATTATAGTAGAACAAGGTTTTGCTGCCCTTGAAATAATGCCAACTTGGTATCAATACACTCTTGGTGTTATTGTTAGTGCTAGTTTTGGTGTAAGATCGGCGGTTAAGCTATTTGGTAAAAAATAAAAAAAAACACTAATTACCTGACGTTTAAGAATAAACAAAGAGACAGGCTAGCTCTCAAGTTAATCTGACAGTCTCTAAAGGGGGAGGTTATTAATCTTCCCCTTATAATATCTGACGTTTAAGAATAAAGGTTTTTTAATAATATAATTAAAATATAAAAAATAAGTATATATTTTAGTTATATTATTAATTATAATAAATATAGGAGTCGTAATGGCTAAAGGTAAAGATACACGATTGACTCGTGCGGGAGTATCTGGTTATAATCAGCCTAAACGCACCCCTAGTCACCCTAACAAGTCTCACATTGTTGTAGCCAAGGTTGGCGACAAAGTAAAAACTATTAGGTTTGGTTCTCAAGGTGCTGTAGGTTCCCCTAAAAAAAGCAAATGAATCTGAACAGTACAAAGCCCGTAGATTAGCTTGGAAAGCTCGTCACGCTACAAATATAGCCAAAGGTAAAATGTCTGCCGCATATTGGGCTAATAAAGTTAAGTGGTAAGGAACAAATAAATGTCACTATTAACAAAACCTACTAAAAATATAAAAAGATCGGTTGCTGATCCTAGTGATAGTTATCAATCTCTAAAACCTCTTTGGAAAAGATCAAGAGCAATCTTACAAGGTGAAGAAAACGTTAAAGCACATGACGAATATCTTGAATTTGATTATTCTAATATACTTATACCTTTTTCACCAAGCATGACTCAAAGACAATATGATTTTTATAAATCAGAAGCCGAACTTCCAGGTTTAACATCGCAATATTGCAAAGTCTTAATCAGTTCTTTATTAAGAAAAGATTCTCATATAAAATTACCCGAAGACCTTCCTGAAGATTCAATGAATTGGATTAAAAACAATTTTACCTTAGATGGACAGTCTTTATTTAATTTTTTAGATAATGCTCTTTGGGAAGAACTTCAAACATCTAGAGCTTGGGTTTATGTAGATTATCCTCAAATTTCAGCTGAAGAATATGATAACATGCTTCCAGAGGAAAGAGACAAAATCAAACCTTATCCTGTTATTTTAGAAGCTGAAAATGTAATCAATGTACAAACTGAAAATCATCCTGTAACTCGTCAAAAAACCTTAAGTCGAGTTGTTACTCGATATTTATCTAAACGTTATACACCAGATAATCCTTGGCATCCTAATTATGTTGATACAGTATGTGATCATTACCTAGATGAGTCTGGACGATTAATTCTTGATTACTACGAACAAACTGATACTAATAACGAAGTTAAAGTTCTTAATGGCGATATAAAACAAGAATATACCGAAATGGGCCACTCTAATACTTTTAAAAAAGTAAATACAGTATATCCAACCATGTTTGGTGAACGATTGATGCGTATACCTGCTTGGCCTCTTAATGGTCAGCTTGAACCTGTTGAACCTGTACTTATGCCTCTTATTGATAGAGAGATTTCTCTTTATAATAAAGTTTCTCGTAGAAATCACTTGCTATATGGCGCGGCAACCTATACACCTATTGTTCAATCTGATATGGCAGACGAAGAGTTTCAAGACATAGTAGATGCTGGTCTCGGTACGTGGCTAAGAGTACGAAAAGACGAAAGTATATCTGTATTAGAAACACCTACAGGTGCGCTCAATGATATGGATCGTGCTATAGAAACTACAGTTCAAGAAATGGCTAAGATGGGTATCCGTATGCTATCTCCAGAACAGGCTGCTTCTGGTGTTGCTCTTGAAATTCGCAATGCCTCTCAAACAGCTCAGTTAGGTACTCTTAACGCTAAAGTTTCTAATACACTTAGAGAAGTTATAGCTTTCATGCTTAACTGGAAATATGGTACAGACTATAACGCCAGTGATATTGAATTCCAGATGTCTAACGACTTTGCACCTATGGTTGGTGGAGAGGGCGCTATGCGACTTATTTCTGAGTGGTATCAATCTGGTATTATTAGTCGTTCAACTTGGGTTAATATTGCTAAATATAACGACTTCCTCCCTGCTGATTACAGTGATGAAGAAGCAATAGAAGAAATACAAACAGATCCTTTAACAAATCAAACCCCCGACAATCAAGTTGAGGTAATTGAATAATATCGCTAACTACTCATTGGAGTACTAGATGAACATTAATGACAAACTATATGATCGAATTGTAGATCACATGGCAGATGTTAGGCTTTATGAGGAAGGGGTTCAAATACAAAACCGTAGAATACTTCGTAGACACCAAAAGAATGTTAGAGACCTTCTAAGAGGTAATATTCGAGCAAGTCTTAACAAAGAAGTAAGCCGTTTTGGTACTGAACTCTTAGCACATAAAACTAATACTCTTAAAGAATTTTCAACATCACAGTTGGATTTCCATACAGACAACCTTTATAAAGAAGTTAAAGACTTTTATAAGGTTTCAAAACCAAGAACAAAAGAACTTCTTGCAGAAGTAACTGGTCCTACAATGAGGGGCAGCAAAAGCGTTTCTCAAAACGTTAAAAATATTGCTGCAGGTGAACTTGTAAGAATACAGTCTAAAGTTAAGGCTGGTCTTGCCAAAGGTCTAAGCCAAAACGATATAATCAAAGATGTCTTAAAGACAACTAAGATAACAGAATATCAAGCTCGTACTTTAACACGCACCGCTATTACTTCTACTCAAACAGCCGCTTTAAGGCGAGTATCAGAAGATAATAAAGATATTCTAAAAGGATTTATGTTTACAGCTATTCTAGACGCTAGAACTAGCCCTATTTGTTCTTACCACAATGGAAAACTATATGATGTTGACGATAAAAGGTTTGTACCTCCTTTACATTGGAATTGTCGTTCATCATTAGTACCAGTATTAAAATCAAAAGAAGAACTGTTAAATACAGCTAAAGTTAAGAAGAATATTCTATCTAAGAAAAAAGAAGAGTCGCTTACGGGAACAGCTCCACGACTTGAAGGTTTTGGGCTGTGGCTTAAAAGACAGTCTATGGACGTTCAAACTAAAATGCTAGGCTCTGTTGATGCTGCTAGCTTATTCAGACAAGGCAAATTAAAAGCCAATGAGTTTGTAACGCCTAAAGGTAAAGTATTAAGTATTCAGGCTTTAAGAAATAAAGCTGCACAATCTACTGCAGTTTATAAACCTCGTCAAAAAGTTAGAGAGCAAGATATCAGAATTGATGCTGTAAGAACAAGTAGCTTAATAAGAAATCCTAAAAATAAGGATGATCTTCGGCAGTTATTCTTATTAGACTCTGATGACTATTCTAAAACTTTATCTTTAACAGATTATAAAGGTACTAGTCTTGTTGGTAAAACAGCATCACGGCGAAGAGTTAGTAATGAATTTGATGAAAGAAACTTTAGTGCAGATCCTTTAACTGGTGAAATTAAAAATAATAATCTTTACAGTCCTGATTTTAATCTTTATCAAGAACGTCTTGATTTTATGCGTAACTCAAAGCTTATTAAAGCTGATGAAAAACAGTTTATAGAATCTTTAGTTAGTAGTCTTGATGATAAAATCTCAGTAAACCAACAAACAGTTATTGTTGAAAATTTAAGGGTTGTTTTAGAGCGATTTGCTAAAAACAAACAACCTTGGGAAAATTTAGCTTCTGTTATTAGGGCTGAAAATAGGTTTGCTGTACAAAACGTGTCTCGATTACTAGATACGCGCTCTCGCAAAAGATCTGAACTATTTGTTAGTTATTTGTCTAAAGACACCCCTCAAGTTAATATTATGGGTAATTATTTTACTTTTTCTGATCTTCAAAAAACACAGTTATCAGATCAAAGATTTATTGATGCTTGGAGGCGCACACAAGGTAAAAAACTAGCTAGAAAAATATTTATTACAGGTCGCGCACCTCTTCGAGTTTATTTTAGAAAGTTTGTTGATACTTATCCTACAAAAGAAAAATTAATAAAAAAACTTTTACAAAAAAACCCTAAAGTAAAAAAAGCGTATGACCTATATAAAAAGATAAATAAAAAAGAACCCTCTGATGCTTGGTTTACTCGTTTAGCTTCTAATAATCGTGAAACAGTTCGTAGAATACTTGATAGAGAATTTTTAGTTGCAAGTAAAAAACCTACTGATAATATTTTTGATGAAAAAGCAATTGACAGTATAACAAAAATATCTAAGTTAATTGCTTCAGGACAATCTACTGATTATGATACTCTTGCTATTAACATTGGTAAATCTTTTTCTAAAGACTTTGAAAACATAATACCTTTTACCAAGCATACCTTAAAAGATCACCACAAAGAAGGTTCTAAAATATTAGAATTTTTTAAAGATCAAGGTTTAATTAAAATTCAATTTAGAGGAAAAACCCGCAGAGGTGTTCTTGACCTTGATACGGGAAGAGCTTCTGGCGGTTGGGCTGATACTGTTTCTAGAGAAGTTATTGTAGTTAATAAAAATTTATTAAAATTGCAAGAAGCCGAAAGAAAAGTTACTATTTCTAGAAGACTTGGCATTACTTCTGCTAGAGATCGTTTATATGTAAAAGCAAATAATAAAACCTATGTAGATGCAAGAGGTAACAATACTGGATTACCTTTAATTTCTAGAGATAAGTTTGCAGACTACGATCCAAAGCAAATTGATCGTGAAATGGCTCAAATGCTAAACCACGTTATGGAGGTTGAGTATGGAGTTGATAACGAATTCTTTGGGTTCATGGATGATATCGCTAGATTTAGAGACCCAAGAGGTAACTCTAAGTACTTTGACAGTATTAATGAGTTTCGTCATGAAATTCTAAATAGGGGTGAACAAGGCTATGGTCTAATGTCTACAGCTAAGTATCATGCACAAAGAGGCCAAAATTTTAAAACAACGGCGTTTATTGATTCTCGTGGTCGTGTATACCACAGGGGTTATTTAACGCCTACAGGTGGCGAACTTGTTAGGCCGTTTTTAAACTCTGGTAAATCTATTGCTATGAGCGAAGGTGCCTTTGATGAACTGAAAGTACAGATAGGCGCACTTATTGGGCCTGGAACAGAAGCACTGACTCAAGCAGGACGGAGAGCTATCTTTGCTCGTAATCAAGAAAAGATTATTGAGCTAGGTGAAATTATGATGTCTAAGACTCAAAGAGACAGAAGGCTACGTGAGTTTCTTCAACACCCTATTATTAGAGGTTTAGAGGGCGCGGAAGTAGCTAAGATGTCTCGTATGGCTATAGAATACGCTCGTATTAATAGACATCTTAAACAAGGTAGATCTATTAATTCTTATAAGACTAAACTAATGATAGAAAACGATGCATCTTCTAGTGGAGCTCAAATTATTGGTTTGTCTACAGGAGACAGGGCTGTTTCGCAAGCATCTAATGTTTTAGCTACAACTCAAAAAAATAGACTTTATGATTTAGTCGCTATGGACACTGTTAACGACCCTGACTTTATTAAAATTGCTGCTTTAAGAGATGCAGGTCTTACATGGGAGGATTTAGCTAAAGCTGCTAAAGCTCAGAACATGGTTTCCTTTTACGGTGCGGGTTCGGCAACTAAAACAGCTAATGTTGCAGGTAAGCTATCTAAAGTATTAGATGATAAAGGGTTTATTACTGTAACTAAGGCTAATTTATCTGAACAACTTCGCATTATTGATGGTAAAATAAAGATTGCTACTAGAGAAAATGCAGCTAGTGTTATTGCAGAATTAAAATCTTTCAGGGATGAGCTAGTTGAATTAATTAATAAAAACGAACCTGTTGGAAGAACTCTATTAAAACAAGCAGCAGATATCCACCCAGATACTGCTGATTTTGTAAGGAAGCTGACTAGTTCAAGAAAAGGAATAGTTGGTCCAAAAGAATTCGCAGAAGTATCAAGAATTATGTCTAAAAACTTATCTCAAAGAGCGCCTGTCACCGATAAATTTATTAATTATTGGAAAGATGTAGCAGCTATTTATGTTAACGAGACTAAAAAAGTAGACATACCTTGGGTTACTTTTGACGGTAAAGTTATGATGCAAAGGTATCGCCCAAAGATACAAGAGCGTGTAGACTTTAATGACTCGGTTTCGGGTCGAAAAATTTCTAACATCTATGAATCGAGTGCTGAAGATGGAAAGCTTTTAGGAAAAGGCTCTCTAAACGATGCACGAATAGGCTTAGGTGTTAACGGAAATCACAGCAATGATGCCGCTATCGTACGGCGTTTCCACTTGTGGGGGCGTAAAAACGGTGTCGATACTGCTACGATTCACGATGCTTTTTTTACTAACATATCGGAAGCAAATCGTGCTAAAACTGCTTTAAGGACCATCTATGCTGATGCTCTTGAAGGTGATACTATTAGGAAGACCTTGCGTGAAATGCGCAGAGAAGGTCTTTCAAGAAAATCTTACAATGAACTCTTAGCTAAAGCAAAAGAGTTGGGCCTTATTGACCCTCCTAATAAGATTACTAGAAAAGACATACTTGCTCCAATCCGTGAAGGAGAAGACTGGTATGGCATTGGTCCATAGTTATTTGTAATAGCCTATGAGACTTTAACAAAACAAAATGTCTGTGACATTAAACATATTATCTCAAGCTGTGCTTGAAAGGAAAAATTATGAGTGAAGAAAATACAGTAATTGAAGAAGAAGTAAATGAAGTAGAATCCAGTGATACTACTGAACAAAATGTTCAAAAGGAAACCGTTGAAGCTTTAAGCGAAGACAAGGTTGATCCAGTTGAGCAAGAGGTCCAAGAACGACTTACTAAAATGAAGTCAAACATGGATCGCATGGCTAGCGAGCGTGATGAAGCGCTTAAAAAGGCTGCGGAGATTGAACAAAAACAAAAACAAGACACAATCAATCGTCTAGAAGAAGAAGGAAAACTTCAAGAAGCCCTTGAAATGAAGCTAGCAGAAGCTAACGCTAAACTAAAGGTATTCGAAGAAGAAAACACTAAGCTTAATCGGGATAACGTGGTTAATTCGTCACTTGGTGGTTTAGACTTCAGAAATGATCGCAGTCGGCAAATGGCTTATCGTGATATTGTTGAGCAACTTGTACAAAATGAAAACGGTACTTGGGTTCACAATTCAGGAACAACTATTCAAGACTTTATTCTTTCTTACTCAAAAAATGAAGATAATTCATTTTTGTTTCGTGTTAAAGCGAACTCTGGAGCAGGTACAACCTCTAGCTCTGGAACACCAGTATCAAATGAGACTAAATCTTTGTCACAAATGACACAGCAAGAAGTTCTTAATTTGGCGGCAAAAGGCCAACTGGGAAATTATACATATTAAAATAACTTGATAGTTAAATAAGGATAAACAATTATGGCTATTACAAACACAGATTTTCAGAATGTAGCTCTCGCAATTTCTGCTTATGCAGATGAGGCTTACACAACTGAACGTAAACTTAACTCAACTGGCATTGTTGGAATGCGTGATGATATTAATGCTAGCGGAGAATCTTTTATTGGTCAGTTCCGTTATTACAAGCCATTAGCAGCTAATGTAAACGTAGCTTCTTTGTCTTCCGCTTCTGACGGTACATACACCGATATCACAACCGATATTGCTAATTATATTAAAACTGTTCGTACATTTGGTGCGCAACAAGTAAACATGCAAGAAGTTGTATCTAAGCAAGATGGTCTTGCAAAAATTGCTCGTGACTTTGCACAAGTTCGTGGTGATGACGAAGGCAATGCTTTAATGAATCTTCTTAAAGGTGTTGCTGCCTATGAAGTTGCTCATGGTGACGCAGGGGGTTCAGGTAACGGTGGTCTTACAGATTATGACACTGATGCTGATGCTGCTACAACAGGTAACTTTGTTGATGTAAACGCCCTTGGCGCTTTCGGCGCGGCAGCTACTGGTACATCTGACGCACGTAAACTTTTTGATTCTAGTGCTATTGGTGCTGCTCGTGGTGAGCGTTTGTTCCAAGCAATTGGCATGGGTTTTAAAGACTACGAACCAGACTTTATGTACATGGTTACTTCACCAGAGATCATGGCAGAAATGCGTGCAGCTAACTTGGTAGACGATACTACTGTTACAGATGGTAACTTGAACTTTAGCACCATCTTTGGTGGCAAGTTCCGTTTGGTAATGACTCGTGCAAACCAAATGCACAGTGCAGCCTCTGGCGACTTAAACGCGCAATCTACAAAGTGTAGCTTTATTGTTAAGCCTGGAGCAATTACATTTGCACCAGTAGATACACCTACTCCCGTAGAAGTAGATCGTGACGCAGCCTCTTACACAGGCGGTGGTTCTACAAATATTTGGTATCGCTATGGCTTTATCATGCACCCAATGGGTTATGATTGGGCTGGTGCAACTAACGCATTTGCAACCAATGCTAACTTTGCGACTAACACATCGTGGGATCGTAAAATGTCTGCGCTTAACTTGGGCATCCTGCCTATCTTCCACTCATAATAACTAGGAGGAGCTAATGGCTTTAGTTCTAAACACTAATAGTTATGTAACAGTTACTGAAGCTGAATCATACTTCGAAACTCGAATTGATGATGAAAAATGGTCTAGTGCAAGTGATTCTTTAAAAGATGACGCACTAGTAACTGCTACACAAATTATAGATAACAATCCTTGGATTGGTTCAGCTGTTAGCTCTTCGCAAGCTCTGGCTTGGCCTCGTAAAAACGCAATGTATTATGACCCTAGATTAGGGTTTGATGTAACCTTTACAACTACAGAAATTCCGTATTTAGTAAAGATTGCTGTTTATGAACAAGCCTTACATTTGTTAAATAATGAAGACCTTTTAGCCCAAACAACACAGACATATGAAAGTATTAGTATCGGAAGTATTAGTTTGTCAGATTCTAACAATGACGTAACTAGAATTTCTATTACTCCTTCTTTTGTGCTTAAGCCTTTAAAACCTCTTATTCGCAGAGGCTCTCAAGGTACAGGTTCTGGTTGGTGGAGGGCTAATTAATGTCTCTTTCTGCAAAAGTAACTGCCGCTGTTAACAAGGCTTTTTCTGCTGCGGGTGATATCGTTAAACAGGGAACACTTTCTACAAAAGCAGTCTCAAGTTATGATTTTGCTTCACGGCAAACAGTAAGCACTCTTTCTAGTCAAACTGTTGACGTAATCATTCAATCTACTAAGAGACCGTCTGGAGAAGGATTTACCATTACAGCTATTATGAAGTCAGGTGTCGATATATCTGTTTATGATATATTGACAGTTGAATCAAAAGTATACAATATTGTTGATTATACAGACAATAATTTTACTATTGAAGCTATTTTAACTAAAGAGGTTCAATAATGTATGATAATGTCTTAGACGATATTGAAGCTGTATTTGGCTCTGCCTCGTGGACTTCTAATAGTATTAATGTCTACCCAGACAATTATCAAGGTACTATTACAAATCAAACAGAGTTTTGTAGACTTAACGTATTACCCTCTAATAGTGAAAACTATGTTCATGGAGGTAATAAAAGAATTGAAGGTTTAATTGCAGTTAAAATATTTGTTAAAGCAGGTGAGGGTCAGTCTCGAATTATGGCTATAGCAGATATACTTGATATTAATCTTCAGAATAAAAAATTAACAAATGGAACAGAGCTTGGAACATCTTATTTGAATGTGGAAGGGCTAGACCCATCTAATAGAGCGCTATACAGCGCCAGATACTTAATACCATTTAAAATATATGGAGAATAATAAATGGCACATATCGACTCACTTAGTTCAGGTATCTTTTCTTATCTAGATATCTTTACAGATAGTGCTACTGTAACACCTGCTAGCGAAACTGCAGCAGGATACGCAACACTATTTGATACAAACACTACCGATGTTGACGCAGCAGACCTTAAGCGTATGCCTTCTGTTCGTGAATTTCCTTCTATTGGTACACCAGCAAACATTGTAAACGTACCAGTTTACGGTCAAAACACATCCTCTCAGATTCAGGGTCAATCAGACGCCCCTACTCTTGAAGTAACAGTTAACTATGTGGCTGCAGATATGGACGACTTCCATACTCTTGTAGGTCAACAAGTTTACTTCCGCTTTATGATGTGTGAAACTGCTACTGAACTCTCAGCTTCTAACGCTGGGGCAAACGCCTCAAAGAATACCTCTTTTTACTTTAAAGGTAAAATCGAAGCTATTTTGGTAAACCCTCAATTGACAGACGCAACCACTGCTACTGTTACTTTGTCGGCGCAGTCGGACTTCTTTGGTCCAGCAACCGTGTAAAATAAAATAATGTAGAAGCCCCTTAACGGGGGCTTTTATATCTATTATAGAGAGATAAATATGACAGATAAACCGTTTAGTAAAGCATTTGTTATGCGTACTACCTTTAGGCACATGCGCCGAAGCGTAGATATTAGTATTCGTAAAAGCTTTGAGAGATTCAAAGATTTTAAAGAAGACTCAAGAGAAGGTAGAGATTGTTTAGAAACTCTTTCAGTGCTTCATACAGTACGAAAAATGCTTGATGACTTTCAGGCAAATAATCAAGAATTATTTACAGAACATGATAAATTAAAGTAAGGTTAAAATATGAAACACCTAGTAGGTAAGACAATTGTTGAAAAAGTAATCTTCATGAATGAAGAAGTAGAAGTTAAAAAATTAACAGTTAAAGAAGTATTTAAAATTCAAGATTTAATTAAAAAATCACAAAATAAAAAAGATGAATACGATGATATCTCTTTAATTAAAGATGTAATTCGTATGGCAGTATCGGATGCCTCAGAAATTACCGATGAAGATTTTAATAATTTCCCTGTTGGCGAACTAACTGCTCTGTCTGAAAAAGTCATGAGCATTGCAGGATTAGGAGGCGCTAATACGGGAAACTAACCGCACAAGAAGAAACTTTGTATGAAATTGCATACAACTTAAGAATGCCAGTTTATAAACTCTTATTAGAAATGCCCTATGAAGAATTAATAAAATGGACTAGTTTCTTCAAAAGCCGCCCTATAGGGTGGCAAGACGACCAAAGAACATTTTTAATGCTCAGGGCTGCAGGGGTTAAAGGCTCCCCTGAAAGTATATTTCCTTCTTTAAAAGTTGTAAAACGAGAACAAGAAAATAAGCAATTACCAGATCAAGCCTTACCTAAAGGTAAGTTTTTAGATATGATGCTTAAAGCCAAGGGTGGCGACACTTCTGGTTGGAAACTAAAATAAAAGGATTATAGTATGTCTAATACTTTTAGTATGGAAGTTGTTAACTTTAAGAAAGAAATGCGAAGAATTGAAAAAGAAGTTTCTGAAATTTCTAACTTTCAAATAGAAGAAAGAATAGACTATGCTACTGATACTTTAAAAGTTGTTACGCCTGTAGATACAGGTCGAGCCAGACTTGGCTGGAAAAATACAAAAACTTATGACAGCTATGGTTTTAGAGGTGGAACAATTCTTAATAGGGTTGAATATATAGATGTTCTAAACAACGGACACAGCAAACAAGCACCTAAATATTTTATAGAACAGGTGTTGATAAAGATAGGTATAATAACCGCTTAACTAATTGCCCTTTGATGGTTTCTCGATATACGAGACTATTAGAGGGCAATTTTATTAAATGGAGGAACCATGAGTGGTGTAGAAATTAGAGTAAGTGCCAATACAAGACAGGCACGGAACGAATTACAAAAATTAGAAAAGTCTGTTGGAAAAATTCAATCTGTTACTAGCGGGTTGGCAAGATCAATTAAAGCCGCTGTTGCTGGTTATTCTGGTTTTGTATCTATTAAAGGTATTGTAAAAGCAAAAGACGATTTAACTAATCTTGAAAACAGCATTGCCCTTGTTACAGGTCGAGGAAAAGAATCAGCAGCTGCTTTAAGAAGGCTATACGCTATTGCTGCAAGCGGCAGGGTATCTGTTGAAACCACTACAGCAACTTTTAACCGATTTGGTCTTGCGCTCGCTGGTACAGGAAAATCAACAGAAGAAATTTTTGCTGTTACCGAAGCAGTAGCAAAGGCTGCTACTTTATCGGGGGCTTCTGCAGAATCAGCTAAAGCGGCTATTATTCAACTTGGTCAAGGTTTGGCTTCTGGTGAATTAAGAGGTGAAGAACTCAACTCTGTGCTAGAACAAACCCCAAGAATTGCTAAAGCTATTGCTGACGGAATGGGAGTACCATTTGGAAGCTTGCGAGAGTTAGCCAAAGAAGGGAAAATAACCTCTGAAGCTACGTTTAATGCTATTATTGACCAAATAAAAGCTATTGATGAAGAGTTTCTTACTTTAAAACCTACGGTTGGTTCTTTAACAACAGTTATGAAAGATGAATTTGTAAGAGCTTTAGCTGCTATTGATAATATTGGAGGGTTTTCTGACAGTGCAAGATCTAAAATTGAGCTTTTAACCACCGCCTTTAGGTTTGTTGCAGACAGAGCAGAAATTAACTTTATTAAAGTTCGTTTAAAGCTACTTAATTTAAGACAAGATTTTACACAAACAGCAAGACTTATGTATGCTTCTGTGGCTAGTTTATTTTCAGCAGAATTTACTGTAGAAGGTTTTAAAAATTCAATTTCAGAAGCCGTTGAATCATTAAAAGAATTTTTAGGAATTAGTGAAAAAGGCAGTGAAGAAAACGAAAAATCTTTTAAAAATCTTTTTAAAGTGCCATCGCTTGATCTTGTAGGATATTTGCCAGATCTTAACCAGATAATTGCAGACTTAACTGCTTTTGCTACAAGTGTTATGGCGATTTTCACATCTATTATCAATGACGTTATTATAAACTCTTCATGGTCAAGTTTGTTTTGGAAAGGTACAGACAGAATTGGTGGCCCTAAATTTACAGCAGCTATAGAAGGTACTTTGTCTACACTTAAGAGTTGGGCGGTTAAAATTAAAACTCTATTTAAAGACTTAGCCTTTGGGGCTAGGGGTTTTAACGAGTTTGGAGAAGCAGGTAGAGGAGAACGCTCGGGAGGAGCCGTTGAATCAGTTAAAAACATATCTAATTCTATTAAAGAATTTGTAGAATCTATTAAAGTAGCAATTCAACAATCTGAAACGTTTTTAAATATAACTTCTGGTTTTACAACACGAAGACAGGCCGTGTCTGACTTTATATCTGAATTTACAACTAGCTTCAGCGAAAGCGGCGGTATCTTAGGTTATCTAAATAAAACTGCTAACAAGCTAAAAGAAGTTACTGGTAGCTTATCTGGTTCAGCAAAAAACGCTGTAGACGGATTTATATTAGGCCCACGGGGTAAAAATAATTTTGGAGAAGAAGGGAGAGGAGAACGATCAGGAGGTGCTCTTGATTCCGGCAAGGGTGCTGCAAATTCTGCTTTTAATTTCCTTAGTGAAAATAAAATAGCCTTAACAGGTGCTGCTATTGCAAGTGCTATTGTTTTTGCCTTACCTACAGAGCTGCAATCAAGCTTACTTCAAGGTGCTTTGTTTGGTTTAGGTTACATTATTGCAGCTGGTGCTTTTTATATTCTTTCACGCCCTATCACTCTTGCTCTTGGTGGTTTGTATTTTTTACCAAACATATTAGAATTTGTAAACTCTAGCGGCCTTGCTACTGGCCTAGGAAAGAAAATTGGCGAAGGGATTGTCGGTTTCTTTAAGTCGGACGGTGAAGGCGCGAGTACGGGCCAAAGAATTATTTCGGCAATTATTGAGACCAGCGAGAATTTTGGAAAAGGTCTTCTTGAGGGTCTATTTGGTGGAGAAAACCCTATTAATGAGTTTTTAAGCAATTTAATAAATACCTCTGGAGATGAAGGTTTTAATACTGGTGAGATGACCAATCAACTAGCGGGTGCGCTTTCTATTGCAATTTTAGCTGCAGGAAGCTACGCTATTGTTACAAACGGAATAATTGGAACGCTCCAAGGTATTGTTAATGGTTTTTTTGGAGTTTTATTTACAAGCAGGGCTGAACGTAAATTAGCTAAATCTTTAGGTGAAATACCCAAAGGGCTTGCTGTTACCCCTTTGTTTACTCCTGTAGGATTAGCAATTGCCGCTGCAATAGCAGCAGGGTTTATTGGGTTTGGGCTTGCTAACTTTTTACAAAATAAATTAGATGAAATTGCTAAGAAAAATACCGACAATATTACTAATAGAATTAATGACGCTGAACAAGAAGACCTTACTAATACTGACAGTGAAGTAAATAAAGAGCAGATTAAACTAAGGAAACAGGCAGCAATCGACCTTGCACTACCCTTAGCAGAACTAGGTGATGCTGCTTTTGACTTATCAGAGTTAGAAACTACTAAGCTTTTAGAAGGTATTGATTTATTAGCCCTAGCAATTGACGATGCAAAAACAAAGTCTAACCTATTTATGTCTTCTCTCGCTAAAATTGGTTTTGATCCTGTAGTTAATCGATTGCAAACAGGTTTAGATAAGCTAGTAGCAGAGGCGGTTAATAGAGAAGCCTTTCCAAGTGCAATGACACCTACTGCTAAAGCTTACGGGGGTTATATTACAGGCCCAGGTGGACCTAAAGATGATGTGATTCCTGCCATGCTTTCTAACGGTGAGTTTGTTATTCAAGCTGCTGCTGTTAAAAAGTTTGGCAGAGGTTTTCTAGCCATGATTAACAATGGCATTATGCCTCAAGGCTTTGGTGAAGGTAGCCCAGATCCTGCTTACATTTCTCTTATTAACGATAAGTCTTCGTTTGAATCAGAAATAAAAGAGCAAAGAATAAAGCTTGGCTGCTATGAAGAATGGAGATCCTACTTATGTTAGCACTGCAAATGTAGCAATAGGTCTTGCCGAACGAGGATTAAAATTAGTAAATGCTCAACTTTCTGATTTTGATGAAAACGGAGACAGAAAACAAACTAATGTTGAAGCCTTACTGTCTAAGTTAGGCAAACAGACTGGTGCTGGTGGTGGCTCTGGAGGTGATTCAAAATCAAACGGAGAAACTCTTGCAGAGTCTTTCCAAGAATCTTTTAGAGATAGTTTTTATAATAGCCTAAGAAAAGGCAGCTTTAAAGACATGGCAAAGGATCTTGCTGATCAGTTTAGTAATAATATTATTCAATCTTTTGCTACTGGATTTACAAATGCCTTATTTAAAGGTCTTGGTTTGACTGGTAAAGGCGGTCTTCTCGATAAACTATTTGGCGGGGTTGAAGACCTTGGTGAAGGAATCGGTAAAACACTTGGAGAGGGTATTTCAAGTAGTGTCAAGAAAGGGTACAAAGATACTGATTTAGGAGAAGGTTCTTTATTTGAACAAGTAGGAAGTCTTATTGAAGGTGGTTTTAAGACTTTTGGAACCTTTATTGAAAAATCAGTAAATGGACTTACTAATATGTTTGGTAAAGAAGGGTCTTTTGATATTTTTGGAACTATTACTTCTTTCTTTGGAGGGCTTGGTTTTGGAGGCTCCCACGCAGGGGGTATAGTTCAACGCAGAATGGCGGGGGGTTTAATTAATCCAGGAATAGGCCAAGCGGGGAAAGATAGTGTGCCTGTAATGTTAACTCCAGGAGAGTACGTAATACCTAGCCAACGTGCAGCAGAGCTTTTCAAAAATAAGAGCGGAGGCACTGGTCAACAAACTTTCAATATAAATGTATCAGGAGACGTTTCAAGACAAACTCGTCAAGAAATTATAAAGATGATTCCACAAATTACAGGCGGTGTTAATGCTCAAAATAAAGAGAATAACTTTAAACGGTAAGCCCGTACAATAAACTGAGAAAATTGGAGCATCTATAATGAAGAAATACAATAAGCTCTTCAAGCTTAAAAATGGTCAATTGTATTGGAAAGAATCCCGTGGCAGACAAGCTGCGGGAGGGCTTGCAGGAACTAATCATGGTGATGGCTATAAAACAGTTCGCATTGATGGCAAAGCAGTGTATGTACACCGTATTGTTAAAGAAATGACAACTGGTAAAAAAGTAAATGGTCAAGTTGATCATAAAGACCGAAATAGGTCTAACAACAAACCAAGTAATTTACGTACAACTACACGATCACAAAATAATAAAAATAGACGATCATGGAAGCGTAAAAAATAACTACAGGGGATCCCTTCGGGGATTCCCATTTTTATCAAATACGTCAACAAAAAAGTGAGAAAACTAACGCATCTATAATGATATAATAATATATCACACAACCAAGTGGAAACCAAGAGGAAAATCTAATGAAAAATGTAATCACAGCAATTGCTCTATATGTAGTAACAAATAGCTCTGTTCAAGCAGAGCCACAATATAAGCTGGCACCTGTTGAAAATTCGGTTCAATGCTCGAATACAGATGTCGCAATAGGTGTTGGTGCGGGGCTAGTCTCTGGTGTCATAATCGGCGTCTCTACAGTAGCCGCCTCACCCATGATAGGTGCTGCAGGTGTAGTAGGTTGGGCAGGG
>Ga0115102_10041295_pt1 | contig 20143 bp, 20 predicted proteins | sample MBTome_5_FD_89644 | JGI IMG/M metagenome (GOLD analysis project Ga0115102, IMG submission 89644) | Marine eukaryotic communities from Pacific Ocean to study complex ecological interactions - MBTS_5May14_M2_3um Metatranscriptome... | ecosystem: Environmental > Aquatic > Marine > Oceanic | place... | reverse complement strand
TGCAGCAACAGCTCAAGGTACTGCAAATGCAGCAACCGCCTCTGCAGCTAGTGCATCAATAGAGGCATCCGTAAGTGCTTCAGCAGCTCAAACAAACGCTCAAAACTTTGCTACTACAGCAAGTAATAATGCTCAATCAAGTGCACAAAACTTTGCAACAACAGCAAGCAATGCTGCTCAAACAAACGCTCAAAACTTTGCTACTACAGCAAGCAATGCTGCTCAAACAAATGCACAAACCTTTGCAACAGGAGCAGTAACTGCAATAACCGGTTCAATAACATCTGCACAACAAACAGCAAACGATGCTACCGCAAGTGCTGCAATAGCAAAACAACTAGCAGATGCAGCAACAGGTTCAATAGAAACAGTCATTGCAGCAACCAGTTCAATGGTTAACCCAGCTACGTATAGTTTTGGACCAGATGCACAGATGTCACTCGCATCTTTACCATCAACCCCAACAACAGCAGGACTGTATTCAAGCTATGATGCATTTGGATTTCATGATGGAAGTAATTTCTTAACTTTCATGTCTTCATCTGGACTATTTATGCTATCAGGTTCTGGAGATGACGGCTTAGTATGGAACGGTCAGAGCTTATCAATAGGTAACCCAGGAGTAGGCCCTTCTTTTGAGTATAACTTTAGCGGTTCTTTAAGTACTGATGTATTTGATTCAAGTATTACAACAACTTTTAGTTATGATGCACCTGTATTTGGAAATGAATTTAATAATAATGCCAATGGGTGGGATGAAGGATTTCATACAAAAGCATTATTTGATAGAAAAGATGGTGGTATATTTGAATGGGATATAGTAGCTAGTGACTCAACTCCTGCAACTGTGATAGGGTTATTTAAAGAAACACCAAGTTCCTTTTCCCACACCCAAATACTTCATGGAATATACTTCCAGTCCAATTCTATACATTATAGAGAAAATGGAACCGGAGCTACATTACAAACTAATGCCTGGGTAACTGGAGTTCCTACTTTATTTAGAGTAAGTATTCAGTTGAAACCAAGTGGAGCAGTATATAAAGTATTTAAAAATGGTGATTTTACTGCACCATATGCAACATACGATTCACAAGTAAGCGGCTTAACAGATAGATATGTTAGACCTGGAGCAGCAATACACTATTCTAGTACATCAAGAAATATACTGTTTAGCAGAATGACAGGAGGTAAGTCTCTTGGAATGTCAACAAGAATATCAGGTAACGGTATACAGACAGGAGGAATACAATCAACCAACTGGGGAACAACAGAAGGTTCTCGATTTGACTTAGATGCAGGAACTTTTAAATTAGGAGGATCAGCAGCACCTAAATTAAGTTGGGATGGAACATCTTTAGACGTAATAGGAAATATTCAAGTAACTAACCCTGATACTTTTGCTACACCGTCTACTAAAAATAAATCTGATTATAACATAATACTACTATCAACTGGTAGTTTAACCCCTGGTAGCATAGATAGTGCTTACACTCTAGCATATATATCTGAATCATTAGGGTATACCGGAGGTAATGGAACATCTTGGTTCTACGATGACAACAGTCATTCTCCAACCAGTAATACCAACCCAGCTAACATAGACGGCTTTGATTCAATAGATTACGATTTATATGTATTTGACGAAAGGAACTGGGGATTAAATGGTAATGAAATACAACTTGCACTTAACTTATTTGATTTAGGTAAATCAGTACTAGTAATAGGTAATGATACCGCTCACGCAAACCCAGCAGCTACAGGATCTTACAATACAGAATGGCCAATTAAAACAGCACCAAATGTTAGCGGCACTGGATGGATGACAGGTTATTCAGCAGCAGGACAAGGCCTACCATCAGCACATCCTATATTAGCAGGAATTCCATCCAACAGTAATGTAATAGTTAATACTAATTCAGATGCTGGAACCACTATTACCCATCTTAAAAAAGCTCCTGGTGGAGGTACAATAGTTCATCCATTTACCTTGAAAGGTTCATCAACATCAGTTACATCATCCAACGAGGTATACATAGCAAACGGATCAGGTGAAGGAATAAATAGTTTTATAGCAACTAACCCAAGAGGTGGGAGATTAGTAAACATAAACGCATACGGTATAGATGAATCTAATTTAATACCATCCGCTTCTAAGAACTTAACTAATTTCCTTCTTAGAACTGACCCTGCTATAGAAGCACATTATATGCAAGTTACTTCTATTACAGGTGAAATGGTAACCACAGGTAAGATAGAATCAACAAACTACAACTTTGTTAGTGGAGTCGGTTCACTGTATTCATCTGCTGGTACACAATTTAACCTAGATACCGGTAATTTAATTAGCAAGGAGTTTTCTGTCATAGATGGTAATGCAAACTTTAAAGGAGACATATCAGGTGCTTCCGGTACCTTCTCAGGTACATTATCAGCAACAGTTGGAACAATTGGTGGATTTAATATACATGCAGATAAAATATTCTCAGGAACAGATGAAGATACATCTACATTTACATCACAAACTGGAAGAACAATTATATCTTCTAGTGGTGCAATACATACCAATCAGTTCTATGTAGATAAAAGCGGTAATGCAGGATTTAAAGGTTCACTTTCAGGAGCCGATATCACAGGAGCAACAGGTACTTTTGGCGGTACTCTTTCAGTTGGGAATGAAGATTTATCAAGCTATATTTCACAAACAGCAGCAGGTCAAAACTCAGTCTTTCCAAATGCTAACTTTGTAATAGAAGCACCAGACGGCAGACCAGCAGGAGTTAAAGCAACTTATTCCAGTAATGTTGTTACAAATATAAGTTATAGCGGATCAGCAGCCGACGGCACCTCAAGACCTCTAAGAATATATAACGCTACAGACGACTCAATAGGAGCAGGATTCCAAGCATTCCCTGTGGTAGTTGGTCAAAACTATAAAGTATTTATAAAAGCTAAAAGAGACGGTAATAACACTACAGCTGGAGTTTATTTTAGGATATATGAGAAAAACGCAGCGGTAGCAGCAGGAGGTGTAATATCAAATGTTTCATCACAAAGTGAATCAGGTGTAGTAGAAGAATCTTCACAAGGAGCAATATCTGGTAGAACTATAGATGGAGTCGCAACAAATTCCTTCGAAAACTTTCCACTTACCAGTGAATATAAAATATACCAATTTATATATACACCATCAGCAGGTGTAAAGTATGCTTCTGTTTCTATATTAAACTGGGGCGATAATGGAACAAGATCTATATACGTAGAAAGATTATCAGTATTACCTGTAAATCAAGATATATACACAGGTATTATTGGAGGTTGGAAAATGGATAGCACTGCGATCTATTCAGGACAAACTAAAGATACATCTGGATATGCAGATGCCGGCGGTATAACATTATCAGCAGGTGGTAGTATTCACGCTAAACAGTTTTATATAGATACAGACGGTAATGCTAATTTTAAAGGTAGTATAACCGGAGCAACTGGAGACTTTGCCGGTAATCTAAACGGTGCTTCTATTACTGGAGGAACTATAGTCATAGGATCTACATACATAAGTGATCCTAGATATTTTAGAGTAGACACTAACGGTATATCATTAGGAGGAACGAGTACATCAAATGGTGAATTTCAAGTTAATGCACAAGGGCAGTTAACTGCTACCTCAGGTAGAGTAGGAAACTGGTTAATTGGAGGTTCAAACTTATTGAGAGATAGTGGTAATCAGATATTTTTAGACCCACAGAATAAATCTTTTAAAATTAATGATTCTTCTGGAAACACAAAAATTCAACTATCAGCAACGACACTTCCTTCTATTGCACCAACTAGAGTAGCAGATTTATCACATTCGGGTGTTACAAGGCAATTAATGCTATGGAGAGATAGTAGTTCTAACTCTAACAATAATTCCTATTGGGGAGGAGCATTTACCGGCACTACAATATCTTCTGCACAACAGTCTAAAACCACAACTAAGACATACACCGAAACCGTAAGTGCTACATATGCACACACCGGCGGAACTCTACCAATAACAATACCTATAGCAGAGTTTGACTACATAGGGGATTTACAAGTATTTCTAGATGACCGAATTGCAACTGGAAATACACTAACTCAGAATCAAAGTTATAATCAGTATCAATTCACTACCTCTAACACACAATATGACAAGTTTACTGCTTGTTCAGCGTCATATGAACACTCGCTTAGAGTAGTAACTCAAATGGAAGAAACAGGCGGATCTGGCGGTAGTTCAGTTTGGGTAGATAAAAACACCACTACGTACATTTTAAGTGAAAGCGATATAAATGATTTCTGGGTAGCTAAGGTATCAAAAGGTTCATTACAGGCAGTGGGTAATAGTACTGTTCAATACTACAACGCAACCCCTAGACAAATGATGTCCTCAGATAGGTTTTCTTCTGGTAACGGTTGGCTTGGTCAAACTAGAGTAGTCAATTTAGGGTCACAAGCATCAGGTAACTATCGAGTTAAGCTCCGACACTCAACTTCCGTTACACTTAGTTTTAAGTTTAGTTCAAGTGTAAACACAGGAATAAATACAGGAACAGGTGGCGGTACGTTTAAAGTAGTCTTAGCTCCTTTTAGTTCAACCTTTACCCCCATAACTTTTGGAACTTTTACAAGTCAAGTGAAAGCAGGTCTAAACGGAGTACAAATAAGCGGACCAGATGGTTCTGTAATCTTAGGCGCAGTAGCAGACAATGGAGTAGCAAATATATACGGAAACGCCTTAGTAACAGGAGAATTAACAGCCAACGTAACAGGGTTATCGGATAGAAGATTAAAAGAGAATATAAAAGATATAACAGACCCACTTACCTTAATCGGAAACCTTAGCCCAAAATCCTTCAGGTGGAAAATGAATGCTAACCCAGATGAAAAAAGAAAAAATTCTTATGGATTCATCGCACAAGAGGTATCAGGAAGTTTTCCGGAATTAATAAGTAAGCAAAATAAAATAGGGCACCTAGAAGAAGTTCTTTCAGTTGAACAGACACCTTTCATTGCTCTAAATACAGCAGGTATACAGAGTTTAATTAGCAAAATAGCTGCTTTAGAGGAAAGAATAGAAGAATTAGAAACACCAATAACCGGCTCAGAATAAGTTTATATGAAAATAATACAGACATTAGCAACAGATCGTTTTGATAGTAGAGAATATAGCCTTAACACTCGTAATTTACTCTACCATCTTATCAGTGCACTAACAGTCAGAGATGCATACGGTCCAGATCAGGAGTTTATTTTAATAACAGATACCAAAGGAAAAAATTTAATTGAAAGATATAATTTTCCTTACTCATCTATTAGCACAGCATTAGATGATTGGGCTTATACAAGACCAATATCCCCAGTAAGTTATAAATTAGTAGGGTTTCAACAGTATCCAAACGAAGAAATAATCCACCTAGATAACGATATATTCATTAAAAAACGTCTACCTGAATATACAGATGTATTAGTACAGTCGGACGAAGGAAATTTTACACAGTACCATAGAACACAGATTGGTTATGATTATTACCCGCATTACATTTATCCTGAAGGAACAACAATAGACGACTACACACACAACTATAATCCAGGAGTTGTAGGTCTTAAAGCAGACTGTAGTATACGAGATACATATGTCAATACATACCATGCTACCTCAGAATTAAACGTTCAAATGATGAATGAACTCCAAGAAACTAATCCTGAATTAAGAGCAAAAATAAACGATCAAGCAATATGCGGTCTATTAGAAGAGAGCCTACTTCACAAACTATGCGCAGATAATAGTATAAATGTAGTAGAGGTACTAGATAGGGCAGTTGTTGGACAACCAATGAATTTTAACATAGATGGAAGTAACTTAAGTGAATCAATAGTAACGTTGTTGAGTAGACATTATAACCACTGGGTGGAGATAGGGTACATACATCCTTTTAATAAAAAAGAGTTTCAAAAAGATTGGATGGTAGAGTTTATCGGAAATTTTGACTCAGACCCAGCTACAACTTTTGCACCAAATTTTAAAGAAGAAATAACTACATTTCTTAGAAAAAGAGATGGATTAAGTGCTCATCCTACAAACAATGAAATTGCCTTGAGTTTAAAGTACCTTATCTTAAAATAGTTGTATATTAAATAATATATTCGTAAATTAAACAAATAATGGTTACAACCTCACAATGGACCGATAAAGGTCAAATTATAAAAGAGATATCTGATATGCCGGAAGGCACATATGGCTTTATATATGAAACTTTACATATACCTACAAATAAAAAGTACATAGGTAAAAAAGTTTTATACTTCGAACGTAACAAGAGATTAGGTAAAAGAGCTTTAGAAGCTTTAAGAGAAGAAAGAAAAGCAAAAGGAATAGGGGGAAGAACACCTCTTAAGCAAAAAGTAGTAACAGAATCAGATTGGAAAACATATTACGGCTCACATAAGGACATTTTAAAATATGTTAAAGAGGGCAAGCCAACGGACTTTGAACGTAATATTCTATGCTACGTACCTAATAAGAAGCTCTTAACATATTTTGAATGTAAATACCTATTTATAAATGAAGTACTAGAGAACAAGGATAGCTACATTAACGACAATGTCCTCGGTAAGTTCTATAGAAAAGACTTTGATATATGAAACTAACAGATATATTACTAAAAGAGAATAATGAATCCTGCCCCGCTGCAACACAGGATTTAATACTCAATACAAAAAATAGAGATGCTTCAATAAAAGCAACTCATATACAGTATGGTCCACTAAATGTAAGTGAGCCAGGTAATTACTGGAAAGATATAGCAAAATATTGGAACACTACAGAAGAAGCAGCAAAAGGAACTAACTGTAGCAACTGTGTTGCATTTGATATATCCCCTAGAATGGAAGAATGTATGCCAGGTGTTACATCTGATGAAGATGGTAAATTAGGATACTGCTGGATGCATCATTTTAAATGTCATTCTGCAAGAAGCTGTAGAACATGGGCAAAAGGAGGTCCAATAGATAAGGATAAAATCTCCCAAGAGTGGCAAGATCGAAACGATAATAAATAGAATATGATACAGATAAAAGAACTAATAGGATTACCATCTCTAGAGTACCACGTAAGCAACGGACTCTCTTTATATGAGAATGTCTACCGTTATTCTAGCACCAACTTTATACAATTATTTGCTGAAGCAAGAGATGCTTATAGAGACGGTAAAATACAACTCAACGAAGAAGATCTAAATCTAATAGAAACAACAGATATAGGGCTATATGGTGTATTTGAAGGAGCAAAAGTACCTTTAGATTTACCTATGATAAATGAAGCTAAATATAAAGGTAAAGATGTACCTTTAAACAAACCAAAAAGAGGAGGCTCTAAAAAGTTCTTTGTTTATACTAAAAATAAAAAAGGCAACGTTGTTAAAGTTTCTTTTGGAGGCACAACAGGACTAAGTGTAAAGATAAAAGAGAAAGGAGCAAGAGCTTCTTTTGCTGCAAGACATAAATGTGCTACTAAAAAAGATAAAACAAAACCAGGTTACTGGGCTTGTAACGTAGGACGATATTGGAAATCACTAGGAGGAGCAAAGAACTTCTCAGGATACTGGTAAGAATAATAGGATATGGGAGTAGTAACTTTACCACAAACAGCCATTAAACTCTCTGATATAAACAAAATATCTGCAGAAGCAAAACTTAGGAACAGTTCCGGATTCAGCGGTAATTCAACTATATCTACCAATGTAATTGGTTCATCTGGAACACACACAAGACTTACCCCAGCAGATGGTTTCCCATTTAGAGGCAAAACAGCTACTCCCGGTGGTGGGACCCTACCAGCAGGCTTTAGGTTAACTAGTTCTTTAGGTATTTATAAACATAGGTACTTAATAATACATGGAGAAAATTGTACTGTCGGTGTATCTAGTCCTTCAGTATGTAAAGGCGTTACGTGGAAAGCAGGAAGCTCACCATCCACCGATCAATCCTCTATAAATGCAGCAAATTCAGCAGCAGGGTATAAACTGTATTTATCAGGTATAAATTACGCCTCCTATTCCTCATTAACAATAACAGCAAGTTCTTTTGCCTATGGGTACTCAGCAGGATCATGGGTATGGACCACAGAACCCGGATCTTTTATGTCAGCTGGTGGTTTTGGAAATACTTCGTATACATTATATGATAGTTCGAATACAAGCGTAGACTACGCAATACTTAAACACGTTGCTACAGCATCATAATGGATAGCCCCTATAAAGAGTATAATGATCAAGGTTGTATAATAAGAGAGTTTTCTTGTGATACCGATTCTTTTGAGTATGTTTGGCATAGAGATAAAGAAGATAGAATGGTAGAATCAACCCACCCTACTGATTGGCAATTTCAATTTGACAATGAAATACCTCAAAGATTATCAGAAAATAAACTATTTATACCTAAAGAGACTTATCACCGATTAATTAAAGGGACAGGAGATCTTAAAGTAAAAATTTATAAATTATGAAACTAACAGATATACTTTTAGAAGTGGACTTTAACAAGTACGATAAAGAATCAGACTCTCTTGCAAAAGAATTAAACAGTAAATTTGGAGGAAGTCCTTATGTAAGTATGGGAGACTACTCTGACGGACGAGAAGATAACGACCCATTAAAGGGAAAAGCACACGGTAAAGTTACCTTTAGAATTAAAAGTGAATTCGAAGAAGACGAGTGGAATAAAATAACAGGGTTTATAAAAAGCAAAGGTTTAGAAATTACACAGGACAGTAACTACTATGATGTGGAACCAGGAGAAAGAGAGTGGTACCCAACTGTTAATTTTAATTTTAATAAAAAACAAAGTTAATAATAATGAAACTATCAAGAGTTATACTTGGTGAAATACTAGAATACAATCCAGCATTTGAAAAAGTGACAGATCAACTAAGAGATAAAGGCGCAAAATACCTAGGCTCAGGAGATTACGGATCAGCATACCTATTAAACGGTAGAGTATATAAAGCAACAACAGACGAAGTAGAATTAGAACACGCTGTTATTCTTAAAGGAAAGAAAACAAATAACTTTGCTAGAATATATGATGTAGAAGTTATAAATCCTAAGCTAGGTATAATTCAAATGGAAGTTTTAGGAGAGTTTAAAGGAGAGATACCAGAAGAGTGGATTGAAGCATTAGAAAAAGAATCCACAAGAATAGGTATAGACAAAGAAGAATTAGATATTAGACCATCAAATATTATGGTTAATCAAAAAAATCATTTAAAATTAGTTGATATTTAGAATTATTTTTCTTATATTATAAGATAATAGTTACGGACAACTACATGGATTATACTTTTTTACTTGGCTCTATTGAAAATATCCTGGGAAAATCTCATAAAAAATCAAGAGATAACCATGCTTTTCACTGTCCTTTTTGCAATCATAGAAAGCCTAAATTAGAAATAAACATGGCTACTAATGAAGAAGGTAAGAACTTTTGGGAATGCTGGGTATGTCAAACGAGAGGAAGAACTATATATTCTCTGCTTAAACAACTAGCTACTCCCAAAGCAATTGCTCAAGAGATATTAAAATATATACCTAAAGGAGCTCAGATAAAATACAAAGAGCTCGCAATTGTAGAACTTCCGAAAGAATATCAATTGCTGTATTCCGCTTCTAAAACATCAGTAGTAGCAAACTTAGTAAGAAAATACTTATATGACAGAGGATTTACCGACAATGATTTTATTAAATATAGTGTTGGATACTGCACAACTGGAGAATATGGAGGAAGAGTTATATTCCCGAGTTATACTGAATCCGGTACACTCAATTACTTTGTTGCAAGAAGTTATGACGGAAACTTCTATAAGTATAAAAATCCCGAAGTATCCAAAGACATAATATTCTACGAAAACTTTATCAATTGGAATGCACCAATTATATTATGCGAAGGTGTATTTGATGCTGTAGCAATTAAACGTAATGCAATTCCAATATTAGGTAAAAACATACCCTCATCTCTTTGGAAAAAGATACTATCAAGTCGTCTAACTGACATCTATATAGCATTAGATGAAGATGCACATGACGCAGCTCTAAAAATATCTGAAAAATTTATAGCAGCAGGATTTAGAGTTTACTTAATTGAACTACCAGGTAAAGACCCTTCTGAATTGGGATTTAAAGAATTTACCAAACTAGTACAGAACGCAACAGAACTAGATTTTAGTAAAATAATGTTGCAAAAATTAGATTTATGATAAAACAAGGCATGAACATTCTAGAACAGAATGAAAAGAAAAGATTGAACTTTAACCCTGAGTTAAAGCAAATAAATTTTTTAGACCGCAGGGTCTACAAGAGAGGTGAAGGAGTATATTACCCGTCCGTAACAACTATACTTCAATATATGCCCAAAAATAAATTCTTTGAGTCTTGGCTTAAGGATGTTGGGCATAACGCCGATCTTATCATGAGACGAGCAGGAAAACAAGGTACACAGGTACATGAAGCATGTGAACAGTTAGTGTTAGGTAAAGAAGTTACCTGGATGGATGATTACGGTAATGCAAAATACTCTCAAATAGTTTGGGAAATGATCTTAAAATTTGCTGACTTCTGGAGAACACATAAGCCGGAATTAATATCTGCTGAAGATTTTGTCTGGTCAGACGAACATAAATATGCAGGTACAGCAGATCTAGTTGTAAAAATGCACGGACAAATATGGTTACTAGATATTAAAACATCAAACTCAGTTCATAAGTCTTTCGACTTACAACTATCAGCTTACGCAAAAGGATTAGAAGAAGCTAAAGGGATAAAAATTGAACGTACGGGTATAATATGGTTAAAGGCTCACTCTAGAGGTCCATCAAAACAAAAAAACGTAATACAAGGAAAAGGATGGAAAGTGTTACAAATAGATGAAATAGAAGAGAACTTTGAACTGTTTAAAATGATTTACAAGCTGTATTCATTAGAGAACCCTAATACGGAACCTATTTATAATAGTTACCCTACAACTTTAAAACTATAGTATATGAAGAAAGTATTATTTTTACTACTAACATTAACATTAACAGGATGTGCTACTTTCCAAGTTAGTACTTTAAATCACGACCCTATCTACAGTATAGAAGGATCAGACGCAGAAATAGTAGTAATAAATAATGAATTCGAACTTCAACGGTTACTCAGAACAGATTTTAACTTTAGATTTGATTTTGCTCAATACGCTCTTAGTCAACCTAGATCATTTGATTGGAATAATCGTATTCTAGGTAACAGGTATAACAGGTATAATCCATATTACGGATTTGGATACAGTCCATATTGGAATAGAACTCAAATGTGGAATGATTGGGCATGGGGTATAACACCTCATAGATGGTCACCATTTGGTTACGATAGATGGGGGTACAATAACTACGGTTGGAATAACTACGGTTGGAATAACTACGGTTGGAATAACTACTATGGGTGGAACAATTGGAACTATTATCCTAATTATAATAGAAGAGGTAGAACAGCGTATATTAATGGACGTAGAAGTTCTAACATAAACACTTCAAGTAGAAGAGTCAACCAAAGAACATCAACAACTCAAATAGTAAAAGTAAAGAAGCGAAGAATAAATAACAGTAGAAATGATAAAACTATCAACAATAATCCTAGAGGATTCGTCCGCCCCGAAAGCAGTAATAATGGCGGGAGGAGCAGGGTCAGGCAAAACATACCTACTCAACCAGTTAGGACTAGACAGCCTAGAACAATTCAACCCGGACAAGTACGTGGAGGACAAAGACCACCCGTATTACAACAAACTAGGACCAGCAGCCAACCAAGTAGCCAAAGACGTAGCAGCAGCAGCAGACAAAAGAACTAGTTTAGTATGGGATACTACTGCTTCTGGTAAAAGGTTTGAAAAGCAATTAGAAACTATGCTAGGTATAGGTTACGACGTATACATGGTTATGGTCTACGCACACCCTATGATTTCTTATATCGCTAATTTTCAAGGAAGAGAAAGGAATATCCCAGCAGATGCAGTTTTTTCAACATGGAGAAACATTTACCAGAAGATAGAAGAGTATAATCAAAAATTAAAAGGTAACTTATCAATCTTTGTATCAGATAGAGGAGGTAAATTTAATAAAGAAATCGAAGGGTTTAATAAAGCAGCACAGAAAGGACTTAGTGGGGTAAAAGAATTTTTAAAGGACTATAACGAAAAAAATAATATAGGAGGATCATCATTCTTTAAACCGGTAGAGATGAGTAAGGAAGAAGAAACAGAGTTTATTAAACACGTTGGAAGTGTAGCCTGGGATAAAGATAATAGATCAGAAGATAAAGCAATCAAAAGCGCATTTTTAAAAGCATTTAGGAAGAACGGAGTTGGACCAGGTCAAGATAAACTTAGAGATGCAGTAAAAAAATACAAAGATTCTTCTCTAAAAAGAAGTCAAGATGCAGACGCAGTCTTAGATAACATTCTGGATATGATATACAATCCAACTTTTCAAGAAAAACTAAAACACTCCGAAGTAGGAGATATAGATTCTAAAGTACAAGCATTTTTAGCATGATAGCATTATATCCAGGAGCATATAAACCACCTCATAGAGGACATTTCAATGTAGTTAAATCATTATTAGATAATACCTACAATGGTTCCATATACAATAAAGATAATTACAAAGAAACCGGAGCAGAACTTCTTAAAGGTAGAAGTAACAAAAAACCTAAGATAGATAAAGTATTAGTTTTCGTTGGAGCAGGTGAGAGAAACGGTATTACTAAGGATGAGTCGATGTCTATATGGAATATATACTCCAAATATTTAGGTAATGTTGAAATATTAGATGGAGGATCAAACCCAATGTTTGCAGCTAAAGATTATGCACAAGCAAATCCTGAATTAGAATTTGTTTCCGTAACAGGAATAAGAGGAGATAAAGATTTTGTAGATTTAAGAAGAGTAACTACATATAAAAATGCACCTAACGTACAGGGATTAGCACTAGCTGCAGCTCCTGATTCAACTACTAGAGCAACCGACTTTAGAAATTCAATATTATCAGGAAACTTAGATACTATTTCTGATTTTTTCCCTGTAGAACTTTCTAGAGAAGAAATCTTAAATGTACTAACCGACCTAAAAGATAAAATAGTAGCAGAAATATTAAGTTCCAACCTTGAAGGATTTGTTGAACAGTACTTTAACGTTGATGAAGAAGTAACATATGAAAAAATTAAATGCGACAATTGTGGATGGAGTTGGAATATAGTAGATGGAGGAGATGATCTTTACATATGTCATAAATGTGGACATGATAACGAACAAGTAACAGAGACTAGAAACGTAGATAAAATACCAAGTGCTGAAAAAGGTACTATTGATAACTTATATAATTATATTTCTAGACTTGTTCCTTCTTCTACTTATATAAAACACAATGGCAATCATTTGGTTTTGGGTTATGAAGATATAAATGAAAACGTAGGCACTAAACTTGAATTAAAAGATTATATTTCATCATTAACTGAGTATATGATTGATCAAGGAATGGATATTCAACCACTACCTGAGGTTACTGTTAGAAAAGATGAAGCTAATGCAACCAACTTTTTTGGTAGAACAGCTTACTATGATCCAAATAAAAAAGAAATAGTACTATATATCTCCAATAGACACGATAAAGATATAGTTAGATCTTACTCACATGAAATGATTCATCATATGCAAAACCTACAAGGCACCCTTCACAATATTCAGACACAAGATACGACAGCAGACGATAAATTACTTGAGTTAGAAAAAGAAGCTTACTTACTAGGAAATATAACATTCAGAAATTGGGAAGATACTTTAAAAAACTAAGAAATAAGTTGGAAGTTAGCGTTAATTTTCGTATATTGTGGTATAATAAGGTAAACTAAAATAAAGGTTATGAGTAAAAGTATAGTAGATTTATTAGAAGCATATCCGCTTCCTGAGCAAGAAAATAAACCACAGTACAAAATTTATTGTGATATGGACGGAGTATTAACAGACTTTGAAAAACGTTTCCATGATAAGTTAAATACCGTAGGTAAAGAACACTACCCACTTAGAGATATTGAAAAAGTAGTAAAACCTAAAGACTTTGAAAAGATCTTTGGTGCTTCTGAGTTTTGGAAGTTTATAGATCAAACAGTTGGAGTAGGGTTTTGGGCAGGAATGGACTGGATGCCTCAAGGTAAAGTACTTTGGGACTTTATTAAAAAATATAATCCTGAACTTCTAACATCTCCTTCTAGAGATAACAGTTCTAGATTAGGTAAACAATTATGGGCTAAGAATCATCTTAACCCAAAACCTAGAGTAATATTTGCTTATTCAGCAGATAAACAAAGATATGCTAATGAAACTAGTATACTTATAGATGACAAAAAATCAAATATAAACGAATGGAGAGCTGCAGGAGGTATAGCTTTTAGAGTTAAATACGGAAATATATCAGAAGCAATCCAAGGATTAAAAGAATTAGGATATGAGTAACCACCTTAAAAAGGAGTTTAAACATTCAGACGTAGAAAGAATTCGAAATCTAGTTAGAAAGGATTTTACCACTAAAACAAAATCTCAAACAGGGTACAGAAAAACTACCGGTGAATATAAAGAAGGAGACATTTGGGAAGAAGGTGGGAAAAAGTGGACCGTTAAAAACGGACTTAAGCAAAATGTTACTAAATTAGATGCGGCAAAAAAAGCAACCCAACTACCTTTAGTTTGCCCAAAATGTGGAAAGCCACTTTCTCATCATTTAGATAAAAAAGTTTATAAAGTAAATAAAATGTGTTTTGACTGTGTTATTGACTATGAAGCAGAGCTCAGAAAAAACGGTAAGTACGAAGAGTATATTAGACATGCTCGTAAGGGTAACTTGAAATTTTTTATTAAAGAACTAGAACAACAATTCTCAGAGTCAATTAACAGCGATACCTCTTTTGTTACTGAGCAAGGAGATATTGAGGATTGGAAGATTAATAAAACACTGGAAAGTAAAAAATTTACTGAGAAATTTCAAGAATATCTCACTTACCTTAAAAGTAAGTTGGATTAGTTATATATTTATACTAAATATAATTAGATTAGTTTAACACTATGACACAAAAACAACTACTTGAATCAGTATTATCTGAATTGGTTCATATAAAGAAACATATGCCTAACGGTGAACTAAAGCAGATGCAAAAAGATGTAGAAGCTTTAAAAGAAAATATGTCTGAATTAAAGTATACATTACTCAACCCAGAAAATGGGGTAATAGTTAAAACTAACCAAAACACTTCTTTTAGAAATAAAATGGAAGGTAATGAAAAAGAATTTGGGGATAATATGCTAGAGGTAAAGGATCTTAAAAAGTGGAGAGACGGAGTAAATAAAGCACTGTGGATAATATTTGCCACACTTTTCGGAGTTATAGTAAAGCTTTTATCAGAAATTATTAAATTTAATTAATGAAAGTACCAGCAAATATAAAGCAAGTTGTAAAAGAGTCATTAAGAGATTGGTTTAAAAAAGAGAAGTGGGTACGCATCTCTTCTTCTGGTAATATAGCTGGCGATTGCGGAACTTCTAAGAATAAGAAAAATCCCGATAGGTGCTTACCAAAAGCAAAAGCACAAAGTTTAACAAAAGGTCAAAGAGCCGCTACTGCAGCAAAGAAAAAGAAAGCAGGTAGTAAAGGAAAGACAGTCGTGAAAAATACTAAAAAAGCAACAGTAAAGAAAGAATCTAAATACCATAAGGAAGAAACTATTCAACAAACAATTGATAGATTAAAAGCAAGAATAGATGATCCAAATGATGGAGGGAATGTACCTTTTTTAGTTCAAAAACTAAAAGATTTAGAAAAATCATTAGTAAAGAAAGAAGGCCTTTGGGCTAACATTAATGCTAAGAAAAAAGCAGGTAAGAAATCATCTCATAAAAATTCTAATGCATATAAAGATGCTAAGAAAGCAGGTACATCTTTAGAGAAAACTAAAGAAGGTGTTACAAAAGAGGACCTAAGAAACTTAGTAGTAGGAATGGTACACGAAACTACTAATGAAAATACTATCATGGAAAAAGATGATAGGTGTACTAGATTAGCAAAATCAAAATATGACACCTGGCCATCAGCATACGCCTCCGGGGCAGTTGTTCGTTGTAGAAGAGGTGAAATATGGAAAAAGAAATAGAATGCCTGTAAAAATTAAACCAAGTTCTAAAAAGTACAAAAAAGATAAGAATGGTAAAATGACCAACCAATGGGTATGGGAACATTATACTGTAAGCAATACATCAACAGCTGAATTAAAAAAATTCTATACTAACCCTTCTTATAAAAGGAAGAAAGCTGCAATAAGAAAAGAACTAGTTAAAAGAAATGAAGAAGTCTGAATTAACTAAAATTATAAAAGAGGTACTAGAAGAAGGTCCTCATGACCCGGTCAAGCCTGGCATTCTTAAAAAACGCTTAGGTAAACTATCTTGTTCTAAAGTTAGAAAAGCAAAATCAGGATTAAAAAATAAAGGCACTCACTATGCGAAAGCATTACAACGTTATATAAATTATCACTGTTAATGGAATTAAGTAATAATAAACTACATAGAAACGCCTATTTTTTAGATCCTACAGAAGATGTGGAAACTTTAAAAGAAACTAACTGCGTAGATTTATTTGACCAAAATGGATACCATTTAACAAAAGCAGAACAGGTTTTTTTACCTTACAATGGATACCAAGCAATAGAGAGACGACATGAAGATTGTTTAAGATACGACTGGTTAACATGGGATAAAAAAGATGGAGCACATATTAACCATTCAGACCTATTTGAAAGAAAAGGATTTTACTCAACTGCTTTAGAACAAATAGAATATGTAGCACAAGAATACAATCCAATGTTATATAAATTAGTAAAAATGAAACCTAAATGGGGAATAGATATATCCATAGACTTCGTATCCCCAAACGCAGTATTCGAAGTATTTCACTATGAATGGGATTCTTTTGACTTTGATAAAGTACTTATTAAAAAATTAGAAATAGAAAAGTTTGTACTTAATCAAGATTGGGATGAAGTAGCAAAAACACTATGGAAAAAGAAAGACGAATGGTATAATTTAGATTTTTTCGAACAAACCCAATGGAGGACCAACTATTTTGGACTATCCCCAGAGAAGTTTAAAAATATTATTTGGGAGAGTTAATCTATTTATTTATATAGCTATATAACAAAAAACACAACACAATGACGTACGATGAACTAAAAAATCGTTTAACTCAAGTCGAAGCTACCCTAAAAGCCTTAGGGAGCAAAAGCTCAGACTCATTAGACCCATCTTTTTCCTCAAAGTCAATAATAGAACTAACTTCTATAAAAGAATCAATTTTAACAAAAATGAATAAAATTATTAAAGAAGAGGAGACCATGTTTGTTTCTACAAAAGGTGGTGATACAAAAGCAGTAAAGATGGATATGAAGACAGCAATGGACTTAAAAAAAGACCCGGCTATAACTGGAATTGATACTGCCAAAGGGAAATCACTTAAAGAAACTGAAGGTATTAAATTCTCCACCGACGAAACAAAAGCAATAGCAAAATCAGTTGGAAAAGCTCTAATACTAACACTTAAAAAATTAGGAGACGAAATAGCAAGAATTAAAGCTCATAGAATAGAAGAAAATAGCTTTGATGTGTACGTTGAATATAAAGGAGCAAGAGCAGAAAAAGGACATGGTGATGATGAATTTTCTTTTTATATTAAAGAAGACTCGTTACACCTAGTAGATTTTTCATTCGATAAAGAACTAGTAGAAGTTGGTGTTAAACCTTCGGGAGAGGCAATCGTTAACGTGGATGTACTGTCAAATGAACTACTAAAACACTTTAAATCTCTAAGCGAAGACTATGACCCAGATCAAGAACAAAAAGACGATGAAGAAGATCATGGAGTAGGGTATGACGACGAAGGACGTCCATTAGGAGAAGGTGAAGGAGACGATCACCACTATATTAAAGTAAAAGCACACGATTATAAGAAAGCTATGGCTATCTTAGATCAAAACGTAGACCCAACTTATGTTAAGATGGAGGTTGTCGACAATGACGGAAACGGTAATGTTATTATCTACTTTATATTTAAACATGAAGATGGTTTTGACGACATGTATGATGACTCAGAAAACCCAGATTCAGAATTTTATCAAGAACCAGACGAAGATCCACAAGCATTCGTTTACGATGTAGTAATGGATTTAAGAGCTAACGATATTGAATTAGCAGATCATTCAGCAGATATGGATGAAGCTACTAATTTTAATGACCCAGTCCTCATGAAAATGAGAGTTGCTAAAAAAAGAAACGCAGACTTTAAAAAGCTAGATGCTTACAGTAAATCCCCTGAAGGAAAAGCTGCTGTAAGAGCACAAGCTAGTGCAGAAAGAAAAGAACAAAAAGCAAGAGAGATTGTTCGTAAGTTGAAAATTAAAAGAGCACAAGTAGAGAGAGAAATGGAAAACGATCCAGATATCGAATCTACAGGAGGTCCGGTAGCAGATATGTACGGAGATCAATTAAATAAGATTGATAATGCCATTGAAAAAGCAGCATCTATATATAATAAGCCTATGGATTATGATACAGCAGTAGGTAAGGTAAATGAAGGAGATAACCAGTTAGTAACATTTGGATATGATCTTGATATGATTCAACAAGTAGTTGATCATTTACAGAAAAAGTATATAGAAGGAGATGATTTTGAACTACATATCGGTAGGGGAGATGATTTACCAAATGCAGTTACTTTGAAGAATCCAGCATTAGAAAAGGATTATGACTTAAATGATATGCTTAATGCAGCTCAAAGCGACGAAGATAGGTATGATGCTTATACGGACGGAGAGGATACTGATTATGCTAAACGTAGAAGAGAAGAAGACGATTACTATGAGGATCCAGACTACTATAAAGAGTCGGTAAAAGAAGAATCAATTGCAAAAATATCTAAAGGATTAGATCAAGTAAAAGCACAGATAAAAACTAATCTAGATAAGTATAAGTCAACTGGAGATGAACAAGTAAAAAAAGCAGCTGTAGAGATGCTTAAAAAACTCAACGATCAAAAGAAACAATTAGAAAAGCATTTAGATAATAAAGTAGCAGGTACAGGATCACAGTATACTGAACCTGGAGATATGTTAAACGAATATGCTGCTAGAGATTTAGATGAAATATTTGGAGCACTAGGATACAGACAAGGCTTTGATGAGTTTATAGATGATAATCCTGGATGTGTTGAAGTGATAATGGAATGGATAGGAAGTATTAGAGACTTTCAACAAAAGCTATCTCAAGAGTACGATAATGAAGAGTTAGAAAATTTAGGATTCTATTTTGGCGATGATGATATGTATGAAAATGTTAATGAATCACTTAACCCAGAAGTATCTAAATCAGTAGATCGCTTTATTAAAGCAATGGCTAAAAGATATGGGTATGAAGAGCAAGATGCTGTTTATGCTATCATGGCAGCTCTTAAACAAAGAAAGTTTGATGGATTAAATGAAGATTTATCAATGAAGATTGGTAAAGTAGTAGCTATAAAAAAATACAATGCAGTTAAGAACCAAAAAGAACCTGTAGATGTAAAAATAACCGACTATATTAAAAAACCAGGCTCAAAGGATTTTGTAGAATATGAACTTAAAGGAAAGAAAAGAAAAGTTTCCATTGACGTATTCAAATCTACTTTAGCTGAAAATATGGTTGCAGATAAGGATATAGCAAAAGAGATAAAAAAATTAGAGGATGAAAATCCAAAAGGATTTGCAAAAGAAATCTCAAGGTTAAAAGTTAGACAAGCAGCTATAGATTTAAAGAAAAAGTCTAAAAATGAAATATTAAAAGAGTTTACAGACCACAGATTTAAAGGCTCAGAAGTAATAGACGATGCTAACGAAAGAGGGCCTGATATGTTCGGTAAAGGTATATTTGCTGACTTACTTCCAAAAGGAGTTGCAAGTGAAAATGATGCCGTTGAAGCTTTAAAAGCTCATGATAAGAGTCCTATTAAACATAGAATGGG
>Ga0115102_10318307_pt1 | contig 21149 bp, 19 predicted proteins | sample MBTome_5_FD_89644 | JGI IMG/M metagenome (GOLD analysis project Ga0115102, IMG submission 89644) | Marine eukaryotic communities from Pacific Ocean to study complex ecological interactions - MBTS_5May14_M2_3um Metatranscriptome... | ecosystem: Environmental > Aquatic > Marine > Oceanic | place... | reverse complement strand
GTTTAGTGCCTGAGTTTAAATGAGTTTTGTAATCGTCTGAAAGGTATGTTAGTTTCTGATCCCAATATTTAAATTCATATACATCGTTTGTTTCAATCCAACTGTAATGCATATGATCAAGTAGTTGTTGCTTTTCTAGATAATCCATTGTACTACATCTATGTAAATGTGGTTTGTTGGATAGAGAAGTTGCTAACTTATTTATTTTAGGTTTAGGTAAATCTGTAAATAGAGTCCATTCGTTTCCTGCATCAAAACTACTCACATCGTAAGCCCAGAACATAGGCATGTATATGATAGTCGTATTAATTACTGGTTCTGATCGACGTCTTATATTCATTGCTCCATATGAACCATAGACTATATACATTTGAGTATTAGTTTTTGCTAAACCTTCTTCAATCTCTGCTACTGTTGATCCGGTAACATTTTTCCAAGACATTTCATACTCTTGAGGAGTAATAACAAAAACAGCTTTATACTTACCTGTATTAATTTGAGTAAGGAACTGTTTAGATATGGCAAATCTTTCGTCTGAGTCCCATTGCTGTATTATAAGGACGTTATTTACACTAATCATATTATTCGAGATTTAGCACTAGGAAATTTAGGTTTACGTGTAAATTTATCGTTCTCTCCCATTCTTAATTTAGCCCAAACTTCCCATTCATGTAAACTCAAAGTATTATTTGGTAAAATATTTTGCAATTCAGGGAAATAAGGAAGAATCTTATGAATAAAATAGTTATAATGAGTCTTAGGAGCTGGATGTCCTTCTACTTGTATCTCTTTATCTTTTTCTTGGTAACAGAAATATGCATCTTCTTGATATTCAGCTTGATACATTGATAGTGATTCCTCTATAAAATTACCTTCTATTTCTTTTTTTAGTTCATTTAATGCATTATCTATTTTCTTTTTTTCATGTGTTGAAAATGGATGATCTCCTGTGTTCCATGGTTCTCCTAATAGGGTACCGTCCCAAGGGTTAAGCATAAAGAACATAGCGTAGTTTATTCTCCTAGAATCTAATATACATTTAATAGTCCTAATATAGTTTGTAGTTTCTACTATATTTTGATATGGGTTAAAGTATTCACTAATGTATTCTAAACTATAATTACCGCTATGAAGTACACTTCCTTTACCAAGGTACTTAGTTTGTCCTCTTGGTATTAAATCATCACGGAGTAAAGATGTCCACTGTATAACTATATCAGTATCTTTATTTAACTTTCCTGAGTTTATTAGCTCTGTAAATTTATTAAATATAAAACGATTTCCACTACCGCCAGAACCTAGATTATAGTATTCCGGGTATACAGTTCCCATCCAATCAGCCCATGTAGGCCAACTAAACTCTGTAAAGCTACATCCTAAAGTAATAAGTCTTTTTTCCATATCTTTAAATTAATTTTCTCAGTATCTTTTCTAACTTCTTTACATTACCGTTAACATAGAAATTCTCTTTTAGTTCTTTTTTAAAGTTACTTAAGTTATGCTCTAGTATGGGCTCTAACTTTTCTCTTAGATCTTTAAGTTCTTGTAATGTTAATTTAGAGAGAGTCTCTATATTCTTTACTATTATATCTGCTCTTTCTACATCCGAGTCAAGTATGTCGTAACTTTCATCCCAAAATTTGCTGAATGTTTTATACCCTCTTTGTTTAAGTAAATCTAATGTTCCAGGACATCCAAGTATCATAAAGGGGTGACCTAGTTGTATAGGTTTCCATGTTTTCTCTGAAAGGAATAATGTATCGGAGCTTGTTAATGTTTCAGTTACTATTGATACAAATGTTTTCTTATGATCTTCTATATTAATATTAGAAGCTAGATTATAATTTAAATCATCACTTATAGAACGTGGAGATAATTTACTAAGTTCTGCAAAATACTCTGGAGCTATTCCGTATTGATCGTTAGTCTTATAGTTATACTCTCCTATACTTACTTTACCTTTATTAAATACTCCATACTTTAAGTATGTTGCTAATATCATTGATCTAGATCGTCTCATCATTCTATTATAAGATAAAAAAAGAAACTCATCATCTGTAGGTTCAAAAGGTATAATAGAATCTTGAGTATGCTGTATATTCCAAGTTTCAAAATCTGAGAAAGGAATCATTTTTATCTTTAAATTCTTTTCTTTTGCTATTCTAGATGCTAGATAGTTACCAGTGACGAATATAACGGAATACTCAGGCAAATTAGCTTTTATTCTCCAGGATTCTAATGTCTCAAAGTCAGGGTAATCAGCTGTACCAGATGTTCCTTCTGTCTCTAGCATCACAACGATTTTTGCTTTACCTTTTTTGATGTCATCTATATAGTGGTTACTTATATATCTGAAGCCAATATGTTTATTCTTATTAAAGTATGCTGTATTTTGAACTTTAATTAGGTAAAGGTGGTTTCTACCTTCTAATTCATGGTGGTACTTGTATTCATATTTACCAAATTGAAAATTATCAGGATATGACTGTATATTTAAAAATTCAGAAGAAAATATATCACCTTGTTCATCAAAAAAGTTCCAGTCACCTAATGTATGTGGTATAGTCGGTTTACCGTACTCAGGAATCATCCATATAGCACAAGATCCATTAGGTCTAGGTCCATCGTATATTGAATCGTACGCCTCTGTACTAAATAATAGTTTTTTGCTCATTTACTTTTTCTTTATACAGTTCTTCCAAGTATGTTCCCAAAGGTAATACATCGTTTCTACCTAAGAAATATTGGTTTTTAGTAACGTTAAAGTTAGCTCTATTATATGTAAGTATATCTTGCATATCTTTACGTAGATCCTTTAATTCTTTAGTACTCTTTTTACTCAATTTGTAAATTATATCTGCTACTGCTTGGACTCTTAAAGTTACATCCTCAATATCATCGTAAGATTCATCCCAGTATTTGTTAAAAGTTCTATACCCCATTGACTTAAGTGCTTTTAACGTACCTGGGTTACCTACTACTATAAAAGGATGTTCTAACATTATAGGTTTCCATATTTTTTCTGATAAAAATAATATATCTTTATCTGTATTGGTTTCGTTAACAACTGATAAGAAAGTGCTTGAGTAGTCTTCGTTAATATAAGGTGTTAGTGCTAAGTTATCGGTAAGATCTTGACTACCTATGTTAAATTCGTTTTTATCAATCTTTTTTGCTATAGTTTCATCTATTTCAGATAAAAAATCAAAAGACCCGAAAGGATTTGTAGCAGATTTATAATACAACTTATTATTCTTTATATAAAAGTCTTCATCATTAAAAGTCTCACCTGCATAACTAAATAACCCGCGATCTTGTATACCTAATTTAAACATATGGTATAAAAAGAGGAATCTATGTACTCTGGGTCTTCTATTATAATTTAAAAATAGATTAGCTTTATCTGTAGGGTTATATTTAGGTACTCCTTTTATTGGTTTTAAAGAACCTTCAAAAGTAGAAAATCCTTTAGCAATATATCCAAATTTCTTCTTAATTACATTTTTATCAGCTAATAAATCTCCAGATAGAAAGTATAGAGAATTAGGAGGAAAGTTTTCTTTGATTCTCCATGTTTCTAGTAATTCAAACATATCCTGTCCATTCCAGGAGTGTGGTTCGGCAGTATATTCAAAAATCAAAGTACATTTTAAATCTCTTATATCTTTTTTAACCTTGTCGTGTATACATTCGAATCCTATATTGGCATGTCTTTGCCAAAAGTCTCCATTCCACATACTGATAATATAGAAATAATGAGTATCTTTATATTCATCAGTTAATAGGTCTGAGAGAGTAATATATTTTATACAGGTAGATAATTTATTGATTGCGTATTTTACTTGATCAAGTTTATCTTCAGGTATAACACCTTTATAGTCATCAGTGGTTATTTCATCGTACCTAGTTCTTTCATATGACTCTTTTAATATATTTTTATTATTAAAAAAATGCATGTCGGCAAAATTACCAGGTATCTTTAGTTCTTTTTCCTCTTTCAAATACCAAGTTGCAGAAGAACCGTTAGGTCTTCTCATCTTTAATATAGAATCATAATTTTCTACTACACAAGGTATTTTCATAACTTTAGGCTGAATGGAAATGTATAAATAATTTTTTTATATCGGGATTAGTATCCTGTTTAGCTAACTTATTAAGTGTATTTTTATTATGAACAAATATATCTTTCATTTCACTATACCACTTATGTTTGTCTTTTATTTTATCTATATCTTTAAGTACTTTAACTATTGCAGATATTCTCTTACGATAAGGTAGTTCATCGTATTTCTCGTCAAAAACCTTATTGAAAGTTTTGAACCCCAATTCTTGTAGAGCTTTTATACTTCCTCTATTTCCTACTATAATAAAAGGTTGCTCTAATGCAATTGCTTTGAAAATCTTCTCACTTAAAAATATTGTATTTTCTCCATCATAATATCTTGCTTCACTAACAACATTAACCCAGCTATCTAAAGCATGTTTTTCATTAAATCTATTAATAAAGAAAGTCGTAGGCTTGCTAGTTAGTGATACTCCGTAAGGTTCTTTAGGTAGGTCTTTTACTAAGTCAATTAGTTCTGAGTTATCTAATTCATATGTACCTTCAGTATGCTTAGTATTTAAGTCAAACTTACTCATACTTAGTACTCCTTTATCCACTAAACCAGCTTTACTAAGTTCTTTATAAAGCCAAATTCTATGAGGTCTCGGTCTTTTATTAGTACAGCTATATAGTTTAATGTTATTTTTCTTTTTATACTCTATGTGATCGTCAAAGCCTATTACTTCTGAGTAATCTACAAATTTTCTAGACCAAATATTTTTATTTACTTCATATAAAAAATGTGGATAACCGATACATAAAATTTTCCATTTAGGTTTATTTTTATTGCACCATATTCTATACCTTTCCTCTAACAGTAAGTTACCTGTAACAAACATAATTCTACTTGGATTGATATGGTAACGAGCGCACTGTAAGTGTAGATAGTCAAATGCCCAATCTTCATGATACCCTTCTAGACTGCTATCTAAAAGTAAAAATGCCCTTCCTATTTGTAAGTCTTTGATGTATTCTGCGCTAAGTTTAGAGAATATTAAATCTGTACTAACTGTATTGTCTTTTACGTTATATCCTTCTGCCCATTCCCATGGAGATTCATTAAGTCCAATTGGTATAATGTATTTTCGTGGTCTTTTGCTAAACTTAAATGTTTTAGGTTTAAATTCCTTATGAGAGTCTCTATTAACGTTCCATAAGTCTACGCAATCGTTAGATAATGGAGATTGATTGTAAACATAGTTACCTTCAGTAGCATCTCTTAGAGTATTATCTTCTATAAGGTTAAGATGGTTGATATCGTCTTCAAAAACAAAATTCATATAACTGTTATTTTAATGTACCTGTAACTTGCAATGTGTATCTGGGATCTATACCTATATTACTAGCTGCATGAGGTGTATCTGTACTGTATATAATATAATCTCCTTGTTTCCAGTTTACTAATCCTCTTCCATCATATTCAAAGTAGTGTCCAGGTTTCCAATCTTCTAGAAATACAATAGCTCTATATACTAAGTGTCTTTCTACGTTAAATATTTTGCAGTAAGTTTCGAAATGATCAATATGAGGTGGCATAATATCTAATTGATCCATCCTATAAAATACAAAACCACAATTTTCTAATCCTAATGCTTCCGGAATTTCATCAATCCATTCAGGCATAGGGTTTTTACTATTGTACATAGACCCTAAAAAACTTTTATGGTAGTATCCTTGAGATCTCCATGTATCTAGTTCTTCTGAGTTCGTTAAAGGTTGTTTCGTATAATCAAAATCTAAATAATCTCTTTTAATTATGCCTTTACTAATCCTATTTTTAATTACTACATTATTCATTATTCTCTGACCATATCAGCAGTACAGCAGTGAAAAGATCCTCCTAGTGTTCTAGAATGTCTTATATTCAAGTCTAAAGCTTCAATGTTGTGTTTTTTAAGTTCTTTAATTAACTCTGTTTGTCTATTATCAACACAGACAGTATTCTCATCTAAAGAAATAAGATTAATTCCTACCCATTCAGATGCTCTAAGTACTCCTTTGTACCCTATATCCACCATATCCGGTGCATATATAATATCCCAACCTTTAAATAACTCAGGCATATTCTTCTCACTAACTCTCGCCGGGTTTACCAGTGCCAGACCGTCTCTAAGGATAGCAATAGTAGAATCTATATGAGAATATGAATACATATTTTCCAGGTAGTGTACCTTATATTTATCTCCTAATATATTCTTTAGCCAAGTATAGCCTCGATGGTTACCTGTATTAGAATTTAAATAAAGAATATCATCATTATGACGTAAAATGTTAGCTGCGTCAAATACTGGTTCTACATTGGTAAGAGTTAAGTCATCTAAGTTATCTATCTGATATGACGCATCTGTAAGTCTTGGTTTTGGAGCACATACCCATTTTGCTCCTTTGTCCATATAGTCTATAAATAGTTCTCTGTATGCATCAGTTTCAAACTGTCTAGATCTTAATGTCATAGGTGATTCAATAATAGTATCTCCTATTACTGTCATAGTATCTCTAGGGCAGAATGTATAGTATTGATCTGTTTCCCAATATCCGTTAGATACTGTTTTAGTAGTATCTAGTAGGTTAGGTCGATGTACTATTGCTCCGAAATCCTCTAAAGCTATTGCTAGGTTATCTAAATCTTCTACAGACTCTTCATAAACCTGTGGATCAAAAAATCCAATTTCGTTAGCTGGGATTTTATCTTTATCTGCATAATTGATAGCATGTAGATCGAAGCCATGTCTCGGCATATTAGCATTATCCACTCTACCTACTATAACTTCTTTTAATTTGCTGTATTCGTTTTTTACATTAACCATTATTAAATACTTTTAAGTTACTTATATTAGGGTAATTATTATATGACCATTTTTTTACTGGTTTACTGATAGCATCATTTATTGAATGTATGCCGTTTAACGCAGTTTCAGGAGTCATGTAATAATGGTACCCAATTGTCTCTATTTCTTGTTCAGCCCAAGGGCCTTTGTTATTATCTCTACCGTCATAAGCTAAACATCTTAATTTATTAGCTGCTTCTTCGTTATCTGTCAGTATCATTCCTCCTCTTCCTAAACTTAAATGTTTTTTGAATTGAAAGGATAGTACCATAAATGTATTATCAATATACGAATTATTTTTCCAATAAACAGCCGAATCTATAATATTATCTGTAATATAGTAATAGTCCTCCCATTCATCTTCAATAAATGTTCTTGCTATATTAAGTTTATCACTCAGCATTGCTACTGATAGGTAAGTATGTTTGGGAACTGTAATGTGTTTTGCTTTAGTGTACCTTAATGCTAATTCTAAGCCATGAGTACAACAGTCAACTGCAACTGCGAAAGGAGAACCGTAAAACTCTGCTATCTGCTGCTCAAATTTGCTTACTGTATCAAAACCATTATTCATATTATAAAACGTCTTTAATTTTTGGTTGGGGAGGAGGAACATAAGTACCGTGTTTTACACCCATATATAAATATTCGAATTCTTTAAAATCAGCATCTAAGCTAATAGAAGGTTTGTTGCATAATTTTTTTGCTACGAAACTCCAGGTAGAAAAAGAAGGTGTTAATAGTAACATTGAATGACCTAATGCTATTAGATCCACCATATTAAAAAATGCTACTCTTCTTAAAAGTTCATTTGTGTATACCGTGCTATCTGAGGGTATGTATGAGTCATCTAGAAATCCTAAGTCGTGTTTATCTATATCTAGTTTTAGGGGATAAAAAAGGCTACTTGGCATTTGTGAGATAAGATCTGCTCTAGAAAGTATAATTGAACCATACCTCTCTTTTAAGAAAGTTAAAGAAGAAGGAGGTAAATCTGTACTGATATAGAACTTCTGTTGATCGTCTAATTGAAGTGCTCTGTCAATGAATGCAAAAATTTGTTCATTAGTATAGAATTCATATACCGATGAAATATACTTATCTGCTTCTGTAGGAGCAAAGAATCTTCTAGTATTCTCGTCTGTAGAATCTATTTGTTCTTGAGTTTTTTTAACTCCTGCTCCTCTTCTTAAATGTATTCCGATTAAGTTATGAGTATATCCTTTAACGTATCTATCTAACGATTCATCTATAAACCTTAATTGAGAAAGACCCCAATCGTGAAAAACTTTATCATGTAAATTTAATTCAGGTATATCTTCTGTAAATGAATGAGTTAACTCCCATTTAAAATCTGTTATAAAATGATCTACTTTTTTAGGTAGTTGATATTTACCTTTTTTATGCATAGAGATTACCTGTTCATCTGTAATTTTAACAGGTTCTTCCATTTTAAATGTATTGATATCAAATACGTACTGAAATTTTACTTGATCGTAGTATATAGAAGAATGAAAAGGTTCAGTAGCTGATTCTAGTCTACCTTCGTACTTACCTATTAATTGAGTTTCTGGTAGCTGTACAAAATCTAACTCAAACCAATGTTGATCTAAACATACTATTTGATGATCTCCTACAGAATGTCTATACATTCCATACACTAATTCCCAGTGGAGTAATCTATTACAAAGTCCTGTATCTAGAGCATAATGTCCGCCGCCCCAAGGTTCAGCTAATCTAATAGATTGCGGTATTGAATGAGCCATTAATTATTCTTTTTTGCTTGTTCTTCGTTTCGTTTCTTTATTGCTGGTGGAAGGGGTGCTGAAGATACTGCGGTAAGTCTTTTCTCCATATCTGGTAGATATTCTCCAGCCTCGAAGTGTGTTATTCTACCGTCATTAACTTTTACTTGAGGTATATTAGTATCTACTTCAATCGAATCGTACCATTCTACTGCGTCAGGAAATGCTTTTCTAAAGTCAGAACCTCTTCTTTTATCATGTTGTACATAAAAAGATTTAAAATCATGATGATGTTTTTCAATATCTTCTTCAGTCTCAACGTGACCTTGTTCTATTACGTCAATATAACTTATTAGTCTTTCGATTTGAGATCTTTCATGATCCATCATTAAAGGATGGCTAGTTTTAACTTCAAACCAGTCTTTAAGCTTCTTATGTAATTTTCTCTTTTCACCTTCTGGTAGGTTAGTAGGAGACATAAATGCTGGCCAACGAAGTATATTAAGGTCGATTCCTGGGCTATTCATACCATATTTCTCTTTAAGTGAGAACATGTCATCCATAAACTCAGTGATTGAATATAGACATAGTGAATTAATAGTCATCATACATATTACTTGTCTAAAGTTTCCTTCTTCAATTACTCTAACTAAATTATTTCTCCATACATCCCACTCTAATCCATGTCTAATATATTCTGCTTGAATACCAAAGGCTTCGCAAGAAGTATATAAATCAAACTCTTTAATAGGAAGAGTGTTGGACATATCTATCAATTTATTGATCAGTTTATCATTAACTCCTAAGTTCGAGTTAACTGCTAACCTTAAATGAGGTGCAGGTGTTTCTTGCATTCTTTCTAGAAACTTCCAGAAGTTAAAAGATGCAGAAGGTTCACCTCCTGTTACTCTTAGCTCTTGTAGTCCTGGTGCTAATTCTGGCCACCATTCTATAAATGCATCTACATATGGATTATCTTTATTATTCTTACCGAAGCTATCTGCCCAAGACCCATCAGCATGATATGCTCCTGCAGAAGTTGTCTTAAAGTTTTGATATGGTCCGTTTTTTTCAATATCTGCTGCCCAAGAAGTTGAATATCCTGCATTACAGTACGAACAAGCGAAATTACAAGTCCTATCAAAAGATACTTCTACTGTTTTAAGGTTAACATCTGCATCCCAAGGTGCATCTGCAATTGCTGCTATCTCTTCATCAGTATAGATCCTACTTTTAAATACTCTATCTCCAATTGTATTGTTTCCTATGTCTTCTACTTTCCAACAATACGAACATTCAGCTGGACGAGTACCTTCAAGCATCATTTTTCTAATCTCCTTCTTAAATTTTGTGTTGTGTAGTGCTGAAGGGTTAGTTTTAATTTCTTCTAAGTCAATAGGGTGAGGTAGAGGTAAGTGGCATGAATTTGTAAAACCGTGTCCTAAATGTAAGGATGCGTTTAACCATTTTGCTGCACAAAAACTTTTACTAACTGAATCGAGGTGAGTGTCTCTCCACTCAACTAACGGATCTTGTTCTGTCATTATGTTAATTGTCTATATTTTGTTTATAAAGTTACAGTTACCTGTTAAATCTACTGATTTATCAAATATATAATTGTTAAATTCATGATTGCATATTAACTTATTATTTTGCTCTATACTAAAATTAAATAAGTCTATATCTACGTAATTTAAATTGAAATCATTTTTAGGAAAATTACCTGCTCCAAAAATTATATGTGGGTCTGGAGATGAGGCAAATCCATTTTCTTCTAAATCTATACTAATACATTCATTATTATTTATAAATACTGTAAAAGACTTTTTTGCTACATGCTTCCAGTGTATTTTTAATCTAATGCCATCGAACAAAGCAACAGGTAGATCGTAAAATTTAGTTTTGTTAAAACTGTTCATTAATGTAAATAAAAGCCTACCGTCGTATATATCCATAGCAGTATAATGAGGCAGTAAAGTAAAAAGAGTCCCAATTTCTCCTTGTACTTTATTAACTTTCAAATCTACGAATAGATCAAACGAAGAGTACCCTGTTAATACTTTATTAGCAGGATTTTCTGGGAATGTGTCACATATATGACTTGGCCAGAATAGCCATGGATTACCTTTACTTATACTTAACATACATACTTTTTAATTCAGGGAAAGTTTTATGAAAATTAGTCCCTCTTCTTATATCTAATTCAGTTACAAATTTAGCAAATTTAGATCTTTGTTTTTCAACATCGAAACTATCCTCACTTTTTGCATAATCATATATTCTTTTTATTTTCTGTATTTCTACGTTAGTGAATCCTACGTTATCATGCGTATACTCTTTCATACCGTAATATAATGCTTTTTTAGCAGATTCCAAAATTAATTCTTTATGATTATCTTCTAATATCTTTACAGATAAATGAGCAGGCCATCTTAAGTAAGAAGTATCAAGCTGTATCGGAGTAACCCAGTATCTATCTTTATTAGCATACTTTTGTTTAATTTCGAATATCTTATCGATAACTTGGTCATAAGTAAAAACTGAAAGAGCATTAAAAGTTGCCATTACATTTATTGTAACTTTTGGCAATTGAGTTAATACTTTATCTACATTGTTCCAAAATTGATCAGCATCTAATCCATGTCTTGTATATTCAGCTTGTGCTCCTTGTGCCTCAATAGATGTAAAGACAATTAATTCTCTAACTTTATTATTTTCACAAAGGTCTTTAGCAAGTTCAATAAACTTATCTACTAATTTATCAGGTACTCCTAGATTAGTATTTATTGATAGCGATATATTAGGATTAACCTCTGGGTTATCTCTAATGTATTCTAGTACTTTAAAGGTATCTTTTGATAGTAAAGGTTCTCCTCCTGTTATTCTGAAAGTATGTAGGTCAGGGAATAAATCTGGCCACCATTCCCAGAAAGCTTCAATGTATGGATTGTAGTCTTTCTTTTTATAAGGCATTTCACCTTTTGCTTTTAGACCTTCTATCTCATTATAGTTATCTACAGTTTTATAACCCCCGTGTTTCTCTATCTCTTCTACCCATTTAGAAGAAAATTGCGGTCCACAATACGCACATTTAAAGTTACAGGTATTAGAAAAAGATACTTCGACATATCTTGGGTTAAAATCTGCTCTCCAATCACTATTTTTAATAGTTTCAAAATCAGGTAATGACCAATCTTCTGATGATTTAAATACTCTATCAGAAAAAGAGTTAGAACTATCTTCTACTTTCCAGCAATAGTTACATTCATCAGGTCTTTTACCTTCCAACATCTCTTTACGCTTACGTTTTTTAAACCTACTATTATGTAAAGCAGATGGATTTCTTGAAATTTCTGATAAAGGTATTTTATGAGGTGCTGGATGGTGACATGAGTGGGTCATTCCTGTGCCTAGGTGCATAGTAACTTGTGTCCATTTTGCTAAACAAAATCCACAACCTACACCATCTAATTTATCTTTTACTTCTTGTGATGTCATAGTTTAATATCAATCATTGTAGCAAAAGGAGTAATTTTATGTTCTTTTACTAACTCGTATTTAACTTGTGCGAAACCGTCTTGTTTATAGTCTATCTTACCTTGTTGCATTTGTAAAACATACCTCTCTTCATTTTTTGCAGTAGTTTCACCCTTAACAAATTTATTATCAATAATACCTTCATCTTCATGAGGAAGACATCTAAACTTACCTTCTACTCTGTAAGGTAGAATAGAGTTTGGTATTTTTGTTATCTCTTCTAATTCTTCTACATTATGTTTAAAAGCGATTTCCTGATTAGAATCTCTATCTAAGTATATTGTTGAGTCATAAGGAATCTCATTATGTAAGTTACTAACTTCGTCTGGTGAAAGTGCTCTTTTATAAGCTATTACTTTAGCTATATCTCCTCTAAAGAATTTTACTGGTGAGTCATCTTGTTCTGATGGAGACATTCCTAAATATAGGTCATTTTTACCGTATGCTTTTAATCGTCCTGCCCATTTTAGAGGCGATGGAGATCCGATACCTCCTTTTGAATCTACTTCTGTTCCATTTAAGTATAGACTAGATAGTTTATCTTCGTTATCAAAGGTAGCAGTTACCCAACTCCATTGACCATCATATCTCTTAATCCACATATAGTTATGATCATGATAATTGTTCCAGTACTGTAATGATATAGCTCTAGAATTATTGAAAGAGAAACCGTAGTCGTATCCAGGTATTCTTAAAATTGGGTACTCCTTATATTTACGGCTTGAATCACCTATTAGGTATATAGGTAGTTTATCTTCTTGTTGAAACGCTCTGACAAGTACAGAGATGGTATGTGAACGTGCTGTAAGGTTCCTTATCTCTTGAGAGTAAGGTATTTTAATGTAACTGTTATCACCTGAGAAAGAATAGTATTTTATTAACTGTTCTTTAGGGTAAAGGTATTGATTATTTGTTAGGTTTTCTTTATGAGCTCTCCAAAATAGATCATCATCTTCCATTCCCCAGTCCCAATAGTCATTTGAATATCCATTAGTTTTATCAATATGAGCTTTAGAGAATAAGACTGCACCTCCAAAGTATTCATGATACTTAAGTTGATAATCCATTTGAGATATTTGAGTAGCAATATGTCTTGGTCCTTCTAAAGGAAATGTATAGTCTGCTCCTCCACCCTCTTCTGGTATCATATCAATATCATGCCATACAATGTAATCACATCCATCTTCAAACGCATGTTTAGCAGCTATATTTTTTGTTGCACCTCTATTAAATAACTTATCATCTACTTGATGACAGAAGTACATATGAAATTCAATACCTTGATTTTTTAAATACTTAGCAACTTTAGGAATAAACTCATGCATATGAGCTTCTCTATTTCTATACGGTACACAAACCCCTAATTTCATTATGTTAATGATTTTATAATTAATACATTTTCATCCCTATCTTCTTCTCTAATCCTGTATTTACAGTTATTAAGTCCATCTTCTTTGTGAAGGCTATCTTCACTATCTTTAAATCTATAGTACCTTAACTGATTTTCCCTGCTAGACCAATCTTTCCAGTATCCATCTTGATACCCTAATTCCTCGTGCTTTTTTAATTTAAATTTACCCTTTCTTCTAGTAGGCATTCCTAACTTAAAAATTTTATTAGTACTTAAGTGTTCGATTTCACAATCAATCATTTGTCCTGTGCTAGTAATTCCTGCTTCTTGCAATGAGGGGTGATTGTCTAAATTACCGAATGAGGTATACTTAGCATCAAAATAAGATTGAAACCTGAATGCATAGTTAGGAAATGAATCTAATATAGGGGTATTATGATCTGCTAAAAACCATTCTCTTGCTTCTTCTTTTGAAAGCTCTCCAAACAGAATACCAAAGTTTAATATCTTACCGTTGAAGTACTTATGTTTATCCTCTCGGACTGGGTCTGCAACACCTAAGTAGTAAAATGGTTCTTCTTCGTACAACCTCATATTTTTGATTTTATGCCAGAAATTATTACCGACTTCTACACCATTAATAAATAGCTGAACTCTTTTTAATTTAGGGTTGACGTTTACGATTGCCTGCATTGGCATACTTGGTACGTAGTCTGATGTTACGTTGACAGGGGTATTATCTTTAAGGAAGAACTCAAATTTAACTCTACCAAAAGAACTATAGGATAACATTAAGTCTGTACCCGGTATTCCAAATATAGCAAATTCATCTGAAAACTCAGATGGGTTAAGTTTCATTGGTCCAGGAACGAAGGTAGTTACATAGGAAAACGGTCTTACTGTTTTATGCCAATTAAAGAATTTTACTTTAGATGTTTCTCCATTAAAGCTAATAACTTCTCTGTCTATACTAGGTACCCTGTATTTTTCCGTATGTAGTTTAACATCCTCTCTTCTACATCTCTCAAGTAAGTCATCATCTTCGAATCCCCAACCTTTATATAAGTTGGAATAACCATTTATTTCTTGAAAGCCCTCTACTGGGAATAATGTTACTCCTCCAAAGTAGTTTCTTTGTATTTCTCTAGTAAACTCTCCATCGTCTACAAACTCATTAGCTATCTGCAATGGTTTATTGTCATAAGAGTAGTCTACCTCGAGAGGAAGCATATCTACATCGTGAAAGATTACATAATCGCAACCTTCTTCTACAGCTTTCAGAAAACCTATATTTAAAAGTTTACCTCTATTAAATTTTTTCTGATCTATTTGTTCAGAAACTATTATAATATATTCGTTATCTAAAGTACTATCTAGATAATTGGTAATCTCTTCAATAAATAATTCTAGCTGCTCTTCACGATCTCTGTAAGGAACTATTACAGCTAATTTATTCATCTATTACTTTTTACCTTCTGCTACTTTCATAAATTCAGCTAAATAGAATTGTAGTCTAGATCCCCATTCATCTTTATCGATTTCTTCGAACCATAGGCTCATAGCATCTAATGAATTTGCGATTGACTCTAATGACTTAGCATTTCTTTCTTCAATCGTTGCTGTTTTTTTTGAATTTGTTGCGCTCATATTAAAACTATTTTATTTCTTAATTTATTCCACTTAGTGTAGTTCATATAATCAATATAAGAACTTTCTTTCATATTTTCAACTAAATAATCAGTATTTTTTACATTTATTTTAAAGTCTGAATCTTTAATTGCATTATACATCTTTTCATACTCTTCTGAAAATGAGTATTCTTTTTTAACTGCTGCTACTTTCTTTATTCTCTTTATACAGGTAGAATCCCATTTAAAATGATGTACCTGAGTAAAGCATCTTTGGATAGGCATTCTCTTAGGATGCTTTTTACCCCAACTATTTGTTCCATCAGCAAATTCTGCATAATGTTGCCCCGGTGTTATCTTTTGATGTCCTTTCATTAATGTAACTTTATTAGGACAAGCACCGCTCATTGGATATCTAAAGAATCCTGCTAAAGGGAAAGCTTTTAATATATTTGTATCATTATTAACGACTGGGAAGGTGCCATTAGGTCCTATCCTATCTATAAAACCACCAGTAACAAAGTCGTATCCTTTTCTTTCGCAAGTTTCAATAATATCGTGAATAGGTTCAGGGTATACCTGTAGTTCATCGTCATCTGATACTATCCACCAATCGTTAGGTTTTTGACTTTTAACATAATTGTATAAGTATGTTACTCTTTCCCAATTATACTTATCTTCTGTCCATACTAAATATGGTTCAATACCTAATGCTCTAACTTCTTCTAATATTCCGTCATCTTTAGATTGATTATAGACTACTACATAAATTTCATCTACTATATCCTTATAGTGATTTAACATATGCGGTAACATATGTGTATTTTCTCCTACAACAGTTACTAGGTTAAGCATTTCTTCTGAGTAATGTTAGTCCTGTTGATGCTGGTTTTGATCTATGTAGACCAGAGTTAAAGAAGTCAAATCTTTGCCATTCAGGTCCTATTTCTTTTATGAACTTAGGTGGTCCGTCAAATAATTCATAATACTCTCTTTCATCTTCTGTAATGATCAGTTCTTTTTGGTATTTTTCATCTGTATCGTGTATAGATATGATACCATTAGGAGCTACTAACTCTGAGTATAGTTCAAAATCATTCTTAACATCTTCATATGAATGCCCAGCATCAATATGTAAAAAGTCTATTTCAATATCTTGTTTTACAAAAAAGTTATAGTATGCATTTTCTGTAGTATCTTTTATAAACCTAGGACCGAATGTTCTTCTATAAAAAGATTCTTCGTCTAAGTAGTTTACTTTTCCACCAATGCCGTTTGCTGCATCTACTAAGTATGTTGTTCCTATATCTCCATGGTTATGGCTTTTATCACCTTTAAATATTTCCTGGTCATGTAAGTCTAATCTAGCTTGTGTCATAATTCGTGGAATAAAGCCTCCACCTGAGCCTAAACATACTACTGTCTTTGATCTCATTAATTGTATAATAGAGTAGATTAACATACCATCTCCTAAGTGATACTCCGTGGCTCCGTGTGTCCACCTGTACGGAACTCGTTCTTGTGATACTTCTATAGTCCCATCAGATTTAACCTCTTCTACATAGTTATTGGTTATAAACTCTTTTACAAAATCTTTATTAATTATAGACATTATTTTTTCTTTATAAATTCTAATTCTAAATTAGGAAAATTAATGCAATTAAGCAACATTTTTATTTCATCATCGTAATCATAGTCTCCTTCACTAGCTAATACTAACTTCTTTGATGGACCATAATGCTTAGCATACATCTCTACTTCTGGCCAAGGCCATAGACCTTTATCATGTTCTTTACCAAAATCCCATGCATCGCAATCCCAATATGTAGACATTAGACTCCTAAGTTTAACTCCTTCTTTTTCTGCCATGTGACGAAGCACTAATTGTTCAGCAAATATAAGATATTGAGAGTTGGGTACTTTAGACTTAGTCATCTCTTCCATTATTTGAAGGCTCAGTTCTGAGTATCTTCTTGTAAAATCAGGGTCAGGTAAATTTAAAAAACTAACATTTAAGGATCCAGTTTGCCATCTTGGTTTATAGCTCAATTTCCTAACGTGTTTGTCTGCATTGCCAGGGTAGTACCCTTTTCCTAGTTCCAGATTATAAACAGTTAATGCTGTTGGATCTAAATACTCTTTTATTGGCTTAAAGCATAAGGTATCGTTATCCATTAAAATTACAGGTTCGGTTTGTTTACCTAATACTGCTACTTTATTAGCTGCCCAAAAGACATTTCTATCAATATCTCTATCGTGAGTATATTGTTCAACCTTATCGAAAAAATGGAGTGCATTTGTCTTATGTATAACTGCTTCAGTGAGTTTATCGCAATACAAAAAGCAACTGTCTTCTGGGTAATGTTTTTTCCAGAGTCTAACAGATGCTAATAGTAGTAGTACGTTAAATTTACCGTAGAAGGAAAAATCTTCCTTAATATTTTCTAAAACCCATATTACTTTCAAAACCTTTCATTTGTATTAGTTACTATACGTTAAAGTGAGCATAAAATGTTGTTTGACTAGAATAAGCTGCTGCATCTAAAGTTAACGTTTGGCTTGTAGAGATTGATGAACCTCCACCACTTGCTGCTGTTCTCCAAGAATGAAAAGTTGCAGGATAAGTTGGTAAAGCATATAAGTTTACGTATCCATAAGAACCGTAATTAATAGGTGTAATTGCCAATGGAGAAGTTCCCGATGTTGATCCTCCTAAATAAGGATAGGATACTTTAGCTACACCGCCTGCATCTGCTTGTATATACCCATATCTAATTGCTTGTCCTCTTAATGAAGATATACTATATGGTGCAGCATAATCAGGGTACATATTTTCCATCAAGGTCTTAAGACTAATTGATGAATTTGATGAATAAGATGGTGACCAAGTTTTCATTGCTGAAAAAGATATCGTTGCTGTTGGTACTGAGTATACTGCCATGGTTATATAATTTCTAGTTTATCTACTGGTATAATTTCTCCTAATCTAGCTTTAAGTTCTTTATAACAGTATTCAATTGGTTTATTAATTGCTTCCTTGTCATAAAATACTTTTTCTACTTTTTCAGATCCTATTTTTACTTTTTCCTGTTTGATTTTAGTTCTGTAAAGAGTAATTTCATCTCCTTCACTATCAAAACTTACATAAGGTATTTCCTCTGTTACTTCCTTTACTTCATATATTGGTGTCTCTACCGTACCTTTGTATGTAGGAACAAATTTAAAGAAGTTAGGTATACTAATATCTTCTCCTAAAGAATCTGCATCTTTATAAAAGGACATAATTGGTGCTAATATACCTACTGCGTTAATTTGTTCATCGTCTACATATATTTTATTAAATGCGTCTGATTCTTCTTTTGATAACCAGGTAGATGTTGTAAAAGATATTTCATTAGTTATTTTTGACCATTTGAAGCCGTCTACTCTAATGTAAACGGCATTCGTTGGTCCTGAACTTGTTTCTATATCTGCGTTAATTCTTAATCCCATATTAACAATATATTATTTATTTTCCAATTTATCAACTTTAGCTGATAATTCTTTTACTGCTTCGATTAATAAACCAGTTATCTGTGCATAGTTAACAGATTTCATACCTTCGTCATCTGTTAAGACTAATTCTGGAAGTATTGCTTCTAATTCCTGTGCTACAACTCCAATAGATTTACTGTCGTCTGCTATTCTAGTAAACTCTACACCTCTAAGTGCTTTTGTTTTATCTAGAGCTCCTTCGATAGTCTTAATATCTTTCTTAAGTCTTTCATCTGAGTAAGCAGTGATATCACTATCAGCTACTATTCTACCTGATACATCTATACCTGCAGTATCTACTCTTAATCTCTCTGTTCCATTAACTACTGTTCTTGTCCAAGCGTTATTAGACCATTGAATATAATCGCTAGAATCGTATCCAATATAGCTAATACTGTCTCTAAGGTCAGTTTCTAATTGGAACGTTGTACCACTTAGATCTAAACCTCTACCTGCAGAGTAAGTTGTGTTTGTATCTGTATAAGATGTAATGTACCCTGCTCCGTTAGTTAATTGATTGTTATTAGTAATGTAATTTGCTCCATTTGCTACATTCAATAATGCTCTAGCTGCTGCTGCAGAATAAGAACGACCATAAGTATCAGTTCCATTTGTACCAGTAAATAATCCCATTCCTGAAGATGCTCCTGAAGTACTAAATGTTCCTGAACCGTTGTAGTAAGAAGCATGTACGTACCCGTTTGAAGTTCTTTCAACTATTGTTGAAGTACTTTCTCCTGTATTTTTAGTTCCTATTACATACCCTCTACCGTTACTTATTTGAGTGTTATTGGTAATGTAGTTTGCATTAGTTGCTCCTGTATATCCAAGATCTCCTAAAGTTAATACTCTAGTACCGTGTGATGTAAGTACACCGTCGGTCATGTATATATTATCTATAATTGTAGCTCCTGATGTATTAATGTCAGAATCTGTACCAATAACAGTATTATAAGTACCAGCTGCTTGTTTATTAGCTAGTGCATTTGTCATTGTAGTTGCAAAGTTTGCATCATCTCCTAATGCTGCTGCTAATTCATTTAACGTATCTAATGTACCTGGTGCTGAATCAACTACTGCTGCTACTGCAGATGCTACTTGACTTGCATTTTGATATCCAGCTCCGTTAGTTAACTGATTGTTATTAGTAATGTAGTTTGCATTAGTAGCTCCTGTATATCCTAATGTGCTTAATGATAAGTTATCTGTAGAATATAGTTCGTAATCTGTACCGTCTTTTCTTACAGACATTACATTAGTAGTATCATTCCAAACAATACCATCTCCGTTAGCCATGTAAAGGTGAGTATCACCATCGTTAAAGAAATCCGATGCATTTTTACCATCTACTGTACCAGCATTTCCAGCACTAGTTGCATAGTTAACTGAACCGGCAGAAGTTTGGTATCCTGCTCCGTTAGTTAACTGATTGTTATTAGTAATGTAGTTTGCATTAGTAGCTCCTGTATATCCTAAATTACCTAAAGTTAATGTTCTAGTTGATACAGTACCATTTGCATCTGTTACGTGACCTTGACCGTTAGTAGTAATGTTAAAATCTAAATCACTAATTACAGTTGCTCCTGTTAAAGCTCCAGTATCAATATTAATATCATCTCCGTTAAAACTTGGGTGAGAATATACTGTATTATTATCTGTAGAGCTAATAGTTACTTTTTGAGTAGCTGGATCGAATGATACACTAGTAGCGCCTGCTCCAGCAAATCTTAAGTCTTCATTTTCTGTTATAGTAAATTGATCTGTACCAGCTGAGTTAGCAACTTTAAATCCTGATCCCATGTCAATATTGTTGACATAGCTAGTAATGTATCCTGCTCCGTTAGTTAATTGATTGTTATTGGTAATGTAGTTTGCATTAGTAGCTCCTGTATATCCTAAATTAGCTAAAGTTAATGTTCTAGTGCCATGTGATGTAATAACACCGTCTGTCATGTAGATGTTATCTATTACACTAGCTCCAGAAGTATCTACATCTGTATCGGTACCAATTACCGTATTATATGTGCCTGATGCTTGTTTAGCATTTAATGCTGCTTGTAATCCATCAACGTTACCAATAATATGGTTGTGAGAATCATCTGCTACAACTGCAACACCTGAAGAGTTAATTGATATATCTCCAGATACTCCTGTATATGTAGCTGATTTTGTATGTACACCTAGGTTAGTTCTTGATGTTGCTGCAGAAGCTAAATCTGATAAATTACTTGCTTTAGCTAATTTAGTACCTACTGTTGTAGTAAGAGCTGCTAAACCTGATTGATCTGATGCTAATGAAGCAGATAGTTCACCAAGTGTGTCTAGTGTTGCACCAGCTGTTCCAATGATGTCGTCAATTCTACCTTGTACGAATGCTGTTGATGCAATTCTTGTAGAAGAGTTAGTACCTGTTTGAGTAGG
>Ga0115102_10860712_pt1 | contig 21687 bp, 2 predicted proteins | sample MBTome_5_FD_89644 | JGI IMG/M metagenome (GOLD analysis project Ga0115102, IMG submission 89644) | Marine eukaryotic communities from Pacific Ocean to study complex ecological interactions - MBTS_5May14_M2_3um Metatranscriptome... | ecosystem: Environmental > Aquatic > Marine > Oceanic | place... | reverse complement strand
TCCACCAGCTGAAGAAGTCGCTGAAGAAGTGAAACCAGATACTCCTGAGCCAGAGGTTGACCTTGAAGCCATGTCTCCAGACGCCAGAAAAGCTTACGTCAAGGAGCAAAAACGACTTGAAAAGGAGCGACTCGCCGCGGAAGCTGAGGCGGAAGAAAAACTTTGGAAACCGTGCAACAACCTTCTTATTCAACCACCAAAAATTATCACCGACGCTATCGAGTACAAAGTCGAAAAGCTTATCTTCATGGAAAAGTATCAGTTCCGTGTCAAGGCTGTCAATGATGTCGGCGAGTCCGAGCCAGTCATGACTCAGATTCTCACATCTAAAGAAGACGATTGCGAGCCAATCATCACCATCGATGTCGGAGTTCGAAACGTTATCACTGCTTACAAGGGCGATCTCATTTCTGTACCAGCTTACGTGCACGCTGTTCCTCCAGCCCACGTGACCTGGACTTTCGAGTCTCTTGACGGACCTCGACTTATCACTGAGACACCTAAGGACCTCCCTGAAGGTGAGGAGCCTGAACATCACGAGCTTCACGTCATCGGTGACAACAACAATCTTGTCATTCGAAAGTGTACTCGAGACGATGTTGGTTTCTACATTTGCCGAGCGGAAAACATCCACGGTAGCAAGTTCTGCCGAGTCCAGCTAGATGTCAACAGCGTTGCTTCTCCTCCACTCAACTTTACCATCGAGGAGCTCACAGCCGACAGCGCTCACCTCGATTGGCGCCCACCAGAGGACGATGGCTCGGATGATGGTGGAGACTCAATCATCAACTACGTCGTCGAGCGCCGAGAAGGTCGAAAACTCGAATGGATTAGCTGCTCGCAGACTGTCGTGGAGACAAAATATCGAGTTACAAAACTACAGGAAGGAACTGAATATCACTTCCGAGTTGCTGCTGAGTCGCGATTCGGTGTCGGCGAATGGGCTGAGGTCGGCCCCGTCGTTGCTAAGAATCCGTACGTTGTCCCTGATGCTCCAAGTACCCCGACTATCGAAGAGAATCGCAAGGACTTTATCATCTGTACCTGGAATCCACCAAAGAACGACGGTGGTGCTCATATTGAGGGCTACTGGCTCGAGGTCCAGGATACTGACAACATCCGTTGGCGCAAAGTCCAGCGAGCTCCGATCACCAAGCCGCCGATGCAAAAGTGTGAGTTCCGACATACTGATGTCATTGAAGGTATCGAATACAGATACCGTGTCTCTGCTGTCAACGCAGCGGGAACTGGCGCTGTCAGTGGCATTTCTGAGTACGCTCTCGCCTCTGACCCGATCTTCCCACCGTCTACTCCCGGCAAACCTGAAGTTGATGACACTTCAGACAATAGCATTTCTCTCTCGTGGTCTCAACCAAGCAAGCTTGGCGGAACTCCTCTCATCGGATACATCATGGAAATGATGGATGAGATCACTTGTGCCTGGCAAGTAGTGTCCTATCAGTCCGAGGAGGACCGTGCCGCTAAAGCTGCTAAAGCTGAGGAAGAAAAGGCTAAGGCCGCTGAAACTGCCAAGGCTGACGCTGAAAAGGCAGCTGCAGAAGAGCAAGGAAAATTTACTATTGCTTGGGCCAAGGAAAACGATATTGAAGGCGATCTGACTGAAGAGCAAAAAGAAGCAGCTGCTGAAGCCTTCAAAAAGATGAAAGTCAAACAATCTCTTGGTCTTGGCGGCGGCGAAACTTCTCAGCGAGCCCGAGCCAAGGTTGCAGCCAAAAACTACGATGATGACGACTTCATCAAACATACCATGTTCACTAAGGACAATCTTCGAAAGGGCTTCAAATACCAGTTCCGAGTCAAGGCTGTGAACAAGGCAGGTGAATCCGCCTTCTCGTGGTCCACTCCACCAATTGAGTGCCGAGAGCTCGTTGAAGCTCCTTTGATCAGCATCGACGCCGGCCTTCGAGACGCTTTAGTGATTCATTCTGGATCAACTATCCGAGTCAAGGCAACTATTGATGCTCGACCAAAAGCGACTCTAAAATGGCAGTTCGAAGAGGGACAGCCGATTAGTGAAGACGCCAAGGTTGAGTCTACTGACTCTACCTCAACTCTGATCATCCCGGCTGCGAACAGAATGCACTCTGGAAAGTACACGCTGATTGCAAAGAATGCAGGTGGTGTTCGCCAAGGAGCTTGCCGAGTTATTGTGCTTGATACTCCCGGCAATCCTACAAAACTCCAGATCATCGGTGTCACGAAGAAATCGATCAAGCTTCAGTACGAGCCACCAGTTCTTGATGGAGGTGCTCGCATTGCTCACTACGTGGTTGACAAGCGTCGAGAAGACATGCGAGGATGGACTCGAGTCGAATCTGTTGTCGGCGGACTTCAGTACCAGTGCAATGACGTCCTTGAGAACGAGTCATACTTCTTCCGAGTCTCTGCTGTCAACCAAGTCGGCCAAGGCGAGTTCGTCTACACAACCGATCCGGTTATTGCTCGAGATCCAGTCGGTCTTTCTGAACCACCACTTCATCTCAAGATCAACAAAATCACCTCCAAGAGCTGTTCACTTACCTGGAAGGCTCCCGAGTTCACCGGAAATCTTCCAATTACCACCTATCAAGTCGAAATGCTCAAGAAGCGAATTTCAGCTGATGATTTCTTCCAAGGTGAAGCTCACGACGCTCTCGGTGAGAAACTTGAGGCCGCAGTAAAAGCTGCGGCAGAAGTGAAACAAGAGGATGGCGATGACGCACCAGCTGAGGTTTCCAAACCTCCTGGTCCAGTATCCGTCATGGACACCGGCATCGACAACATCACTCTCGGATGGGTCGTTCCAAAGAAGAGTGGAAAAATAAGCAGCTACATTGTTGTTGGAATGAAGGGTGGTTCAACCGAATGGGAGGAGTTCGACGTTGTCAACGACACGCGCTATAAAATCTCCAGCGTTGCTCAAGGCGAGTGGACTTTTGGTATCATCGCCGTCAACGCAAAGGGAAAATCAGCGCCTGCTTCTCTTCCAATGCTTGAATTCGATGGTCAGCATCCTCCAATGGTTCCTTCTGAGCATAGAATTACCTACGAAGACTACCTCGCAACTAAGCCGCGAAACAACGACGGTACTCAGTCTCCCGAGCGACGAGCTCTCAAGCAGCGACGACTCACTAAGCGCGATCTGGAAGTTTGGGAAGCTGTCAACAAGGTCATCATCACCGATACAGAGTACACTGTCAAGGGCCTTAAGCCAGGTTCTACTCCTTCATTCCGAGTCATCGCTATCAACGACTATGGCGAGTCAAGACCATCAAATGTTGTCGGCCCTGTGACCTGCAAAGACGATATTATCTTCCCTGGCATTGAAGTTCTTGGATTCAAGGAGATCGAAAACGGCATGAAACTCGACATCCAAGCTAAAATAACTGGCAACCCGATTCCCGAAGTCGAATGGCTGAAGAACGATCAGCCGATCACTGATCCACGCGTCAAGGTCAATAATGAAGTTGGCTCCAGTCAGCTTATCATTGACGAGAGTGTTCGCGAGGACAAGGGACAATACTCTGTTCGAGCAACCAATGCTGCTGGTGTCGGGTCAAAGCAAATCATGGTTGTTATTCTTTCGAAACCTGGCGCACCATCTGGCCCAATCACTCTCCAGAATTGCTCCGCTTCTTCCCAGACCATCACCTGGCTACCACCAGTTGACGATGGCGGATGTCACATCAGCCACTATATTGCTGAGCGATGTGTCACTGACCGTCAGTACTGGGCTCCAGTAGGAGAAGAGCTCAAGTCATGTGAAGTCACGTCGACCGAGCTGCACAAGAACAAGCACTACATCTACCGAGTGGCTGCTGTCAACCAGCACGGCCAGGGTCCTTATCTCAGATCCGAACCGTTTGTCGCAAAGAACTTGTGCGAGCTCGCTGGTCGAATGGAACCTCCACTTGTCGAAGGAGTTCTACGAGACTCAATGACTGTCCGATGGGATCCTCCAAGTGACAATGGCGGAGCTGCTGTCAACGGCTACATTCTCGAAAAACGAACTCGAATCCAGCGAAAATGGACTCGAGTTATTCATGAGCTCATCCCTAACGAGGAATACCGTGTCCGAGGACTCAACGAGGGCACCGAGTATCTTTACCGAGTTGCCGCTGTAAACGCTGCTGGCACTGCCGAGTTCTCTCAGCCATCTATTGGCGCCATTGCTCGACCACCAATCCACCCTCCAAGTGAGCCAAGAAATATTGCCGTCCACGACAAAACTGACAGCACTGTTAATCTCCGATGGAACTCTCCCGAAGCGGATGGCGGTTCAAAGGTCCGCGGATACTTCATTGAAAAGCATTATGAAGGCACCCGAACTGTTCCGGAAGACCCAGAAAAGAAGCCCGAAGAGCTTTGGGAAAAGGTCTACGGTCATGAGGTCCGAAGCCACGATGTGACTGTCAAGGATCTTGACCGATCAAAGAAGATCAAATTCCGAGTCTTGGCTGTCAATGAAGCTGGACAATCCGAGCCTGCTGCACTTGAGGATTATGTTGTTGTCGAGGAAATCAAAATCGAGCCAGAGATCAAGCTCGATTCTCTCCTCAAGGACGGCCTTACTGTTAAGAACGGCAAGCAAATGCGTCTCGTCGCTTACGTCACTGGTCGACCAGAGCCAACAGTTAGCTGGACCTTCAAGGGCGAAGAAGTTCCTGAGCTTGCTCGAATTGATAGCTCAGTTATCAATCACTCGCTCACTATTCGATCTGCTGAGCGCGAGCACGCAGGAATTTACACTATCACTGCTGAAGCTGGCGGAAAATCAATCTCAGCTGATATCAATGTAAACGTCCTGTCCGTTCCTGGCATTCCCATCGGACCTGTCAACTGCACCAACATTGTCAAGGATTCGGTCACTCTTGAGTGGGAGCGTCCTGAAGACAATGGCGGAACTGAGATAACCAACTACATTGTCGAAAAGCGAGAATCTTCCCGACGATCATGGACTAAGGTGTCCATGTCAGCCACTCGTACCAAAATTGTTGTCCAAGGCCTCCAGCCTGATGAAAGCTACATGTTCCGAGTCGCTGCTGAGAATGTCATGGGCGTTGGTCCTTACCTCGAAACTGCTCTTCCAATAACTTCTCGAGATCCAGTTGGTACCCCAGCACGACCGGAGGAACTCAAATACGAAGACATTATGCGGGACCGAGTCGCACTTAGCTGGAAGACTCCCGCTTTCGATGGTGGTGCCCCAATTACTCACTACGTTATCGAAAAGCGACGAGTTGGACAGGAAAGATATCTCGAAGCCTCTGAGAAGGCCTTTGTTGACTGCCAGGCGACTGTGACTGGATTCTCTGAGGGCGACAACTTTGAGTTCCGAGTCATTGCTTTCAATGAGATGGGAGCCGGAAAGCCTTCTTTCCCCACCAAGCCCTGCATCTGCAGAGATCTCATTATCATGCCAAAGCTCGAACTTGACTGCCGAGAGCGACTCATCTGCCGAGTTGGAAACTCTCTCCAAATTCCTGCTGTCATCGGCGGAAAACCTGCGCCCCGAGTTACTTGGTCGCATAACAAGCATGAGTTGCCTGCAACTGACCGAATTCGAGTCAAGAACACCGCTTCTACGTCGATGCTTTCTATCTACAACGCTGAGCGAAAGGACTCCGGAATGTACAACATCAAGGTTACTAACAGCGCTGGCGAAAAGTCTGCTCGAGTTGAAGTCGTCATTGCCGACAAACCCGCTCTTGTTCGCAACATTGACGTCGTTGAAGTCACCCGAGAATTTGTCTTCCTTAAGTGGGACGAGCCGGAGGATGATGGAGGAGAAGCCATTTCCAACTATGTTGTCGAGAAAAAGGATATGCAGCGAATGATGTGGCTGACCGTGAATAACGCCTGCCTCAAGAACGAAATTAGAGTTTCTAAGCTGCGAGAAAATGGAGAATTCCAGTTCCGAGTTATGGCTGAGAATAGCTACGGTCTATCCGATCCCGTCGATACTCCCACAGTCGTCATTCGAGATCGCTACAAGATCCCTGACGCACCTGATGCTGTTCGAGCTAAGGAGACGTTCAAGGACCGCGTCATGCTCGAGTGGAACAAGCCGTACGACGGAGGAAAGCTAATTCTCAATTACCGAGTTGAGAAGCGCGAGACTCAGTCTGAGCGATGGATCCGTGTTACCAAGGAGCTCATTACGGAGAACAAGTACACTGTCCGAGAACTTCTCGAAGGGAACGAATACGAATTCCGAGTTATGGCCGAAAATTCAATTGGTCTTTCTTCTGCCTCCGTTCCTTCCAAGGCTGTCCTCTGCAGAGATCCAATCAACCCACCATCGATGCCAATCAACATCGGTGTCAACGCAATCAAGGGTAGCACAGTCTCGATCAGCTGGAATCCTCCTCGACACAACGGCAACTGTGCCATCGATGGCTATATCGTCGAGACGAACAAAGTCGGAACCGATGTCTGGAAGACTTGGTGCACTTCTGAAACTCAGAAAACCACTAGTTTCCTTATTCCTGATCTGACCGAATCATTTGAATACTACATTCGAGTCAAGGCTGTTAACGCCGCTGGTACTTCTGAGCCTGGTGTCATGCGCGATACCGTCGTCGTTGTTGAGAAGCTTTCTCCTCCAGAAATTACTCCCGATGGAAACATGGTAAACGAGCGAGTCGTTAAGGCTGGCAGTGAGCTCGTGCTCTCCGCATTAGTTTCTGGCACACCAAAGCCGACAATCAAGTGGATTAAAAACGACCCTGTCAACGGCGACAAGGAGATCGAGAACAAATTGATTCAAACCGTTGATAACCGAACGAAGCTGATCATTGTTGATTCTCAGCGAGCTCACACTGGACGGTACGTCATCCAAGCGGAGAACTCCATGGGCAAAAAGGTTGCTTCCTGCTTTGTGTCCGTACTCGACATCCCGTCGCCACCACGTGACATGAAGATCACTGAAGTTCACGCTGAGTCGCTGCGACTCTCCTGGAAGACACCATCGGATAATGGCGGAACTGTCATAAGCCATTATAGAGTTGAGCGAATTGCTAAAGGCGATGGAAACCAGCACTGGAAGCCGATCGCTCTTTCTCACAAGAAAAACAACATCGAGGTTAAATATCTGATCGAAGGAGAAACCTACCGATTCCGAGTCTTTGCGGAGAACTGCTTCGGAATGGGTCGACCAGCTGAGACTGACGAAGTTATTGCTCGAAATCCAATTCATCCACCATCTATTCCTCAGAACTTAGAAGTTACCGACATCGACAAGGACAATGTCTCTCTCGCCTGGAATCGACCAGGTCGAGACGGCGGTTCCCCAGTCACCTCTTACAGAATCGAGATGTGCACTGAGGAGGAAGTTGAAGACGAATTTGGTGAGAAATTGACTAAGACCAGCGCCTGGGAGGACTTCAAGACTGTATCAACCTTCAAGTGCACGGTCACTGGACTTATGGAAAATGTGCCTTACAAGTTCCGAGTTCGAGCCATAAACGAAGCTGGCGAAGGCCGACCTGACTCGACTATTCCAGTTGTTCCAACTGCCAAGCTCATCTCTCCCTCGATAAACATCAATGTCAAGCTTCTCGAAGGTTTGACCGTGCGAGCTGGCTCCACCATTACTGTACCCGCAATGGTCAAGGGTATACCCGCCCCTGAAACTACCTGGGCTACTGCTAGCGGTGATGTTCTTGAAAGCACCGAGGAGAATAGAGTTGAGATCCAGGAAGAAAAGGGCTCTTCTATCCTTTTGATCAAAAAGGCTCAGCGAGGAGATACTGGGGAGTATTCTTTGACTGCAAAGAACGATGCCGGAGCTAAAACCGCTGTGATTCATTGCACTGTTTTGGATCGACCTGAGCCTCCAATCGGACCTATTCAGATGGAGGAAATTACTCCCGAATACGCTGTTATTGGCTGGCAAGCACCAAAAGACGATGGTGGAAACCCCATTTCCAACTACATCGTTGAAAAACTCCAGCAAAAGCCTTTCAAGGAAGGTCTACCACCACCAAAGGAGCAGTGGTCAATGGTGTCGTCAAAGGGCAGCCGAAACAAGATCAAGGTGCCTCGACTTATCGCTGGCAAGTCTTATCTCTTCCGAGTTCGAGCTGAGAACAAATACGGCGTTTCTGAGCCACTCATCTCTGAGCCTGTCATCGCTAAGCATTCCTTCGAACCACCGCAGAAAACAATGCCCCCACAAGTCGTTGATATTATCGAGTCTGCCTGTACTGTTACCTGGAAGACTCCCGAGTCCGATGGCGGAAGCCCGATTTTGGGTTACACTATCGAACGACTCGATAAGGAAACTGGCAAATGGGCTAAATGCAACCACGAGCCAATTCTCGGTAATACCATGCGAGTAAAGGGTCTTTTCGATGGTCGACAGTACCAATTCCGAGTAACTTCTGAGAACGCAGGTGGCAAATCGAAGCCTTCTGATGCATCCGAAGTTTTCACTGCCGAGCGACCAGTCACTGCTCCGGGCGCTCCGTTCAACATCAAAGTGCTCGATGTTTCCAAGAGTTCAATCACTGCTACTTGGAACAAACCGCTCAAGGATGGCGGCAAACCCATCCTCGGTTATTTCCTTGAGCTGCAGCTCTTCGGACAAGAAGACTGGAAACGAGCTAATCAGAACGCTTCTCTCTCCAATACCTACAAAATTAACGGTCTCAAGGACAAGCAGAAGTACAGACTCCGTGTCTGTTCTGTCACAGAGTTCAGCGAGTCTGAATGGGCGGAGCTTCATGAGACAGTTCAGTGCAAAGACATCCTCATCGAACCTGAAGTCGAGGTCGACCAGGGCGTCCGTGGCGTTCACAACTATCGAGTTGGCAACATTGTCAAGGTTGGCGCTATCATTCGAGGAAAGCCTGCGCCTGAAGTCACCTGGAGCTACAAGGGCAAGCCGATCGAGTCTGAGCGATTCTCCTTCAAGGAAACGCCACTTGGCGTTGAGATGAAAATGAAGGACTCGGTCCGATCTGACTCTGGTGATTACATCGTTACCGCTAAGAACGAAGCTGGCGAGGCTTCTGGAAAAATCTCCGTCAATATCCTTGACAAGCCCGGACCATGCCGCAATATCCGAACAAGCTATCCTTCAAAGGGTGGCTGCGTCGTTTCATGGGACGCTCCAGAGGATGAAGGTGGAACTGAAGTCATTAACTACGTTCTTGAAATGCGCGAGCCCCAGCAGCCAGGATTCTCGTTTATGGGCTGGTCTTTGGTCTCTTCTGAAGGCACCAAGAGAATGATCAAGGCTCGAGGCTCTGAAGGACACGATTACTTCTTCCGCGTTACTGCTGAGAACAAGTGCGGCCAAGGTCCATCAATCGAGACAAAGAAGCCAACTTGCATGGTCGATCCATTTGTGAAGCCAATGCCTGTTCGAGATGTTAAGATCCATTCTCGAGGCAAAGATTTCATTGAATTCACTTACGACCGACCAGAGTGGGATGGTGGAGAGCCAATCTCTCACTACAAGGTCCTCGGAAAGAAGGGCTCATCCAAAGAATTCGAAGAGCTCGTTAGCCGAGAAGCTTTCAAGACCAAACGAATCAAAGTTAGCACTGGAATCGCTGAAGGCGAAAGCTGGACCTTCTCTCTCGTCGCTACCAACAAGGCCGGTAACTCCGACCATGTCACTGTCGGCCCAATTGAAATGAAGGATGATGCTGCTCCTCCGACTTGCGAGATCGCAACGAAGCTTGAAAAGGGTAACTTGGTCGTCAAATCTGGAACAACCCTCAAACTCCTTGGCAGGGTCTCTGGCATCCCTTATCCTGAGGTCAAGATCATGAATGGTGACAAGGATATGTTCAAAGTTCCTAAATGCTCTGTGAACAATCGTGAGAACGAAAGCGAGCTTGTCATCAACGGTTGTGCTCGAGAACATTCCGGCACTTATAACATCATCGCTTCCAATGAGTATGGAGAAGCAACTGCGACTTGCAACATCACCGTTATTGACAAACCGGCTCCCTGCACTGGTCCAATTCGATTCATTACTGTGATGAAAGATCGAATGACTCTCTCCTGGGACTTGCCAAAGGACGATGGTGGAACTCCTATCACAAACTACTGCATCGAAAAGGCTGCAACCAACCGCATGGTCTGGGGAATCGTGACAGAATCTATCCGAGTTCCGATTGTGACAGCTCCTCATTTAGTCGAAGGAAACGAGTACATCTTCCGTGTTCGCGCTCAAAACAAGATGGGCGTGTCCCACTACATTGAGTCAAGCCCAATGACGGCAAAGAATCCCTATTCTGCTCCGTCTGCTCCGCCACAGCCGGAGATCACTAAGTTCACTAAAGACTTTGTGCAGCTTAGCTGGGGCGAGCCAGAAATGGATGGTGGAAAATCAATCCTCGGCTACTTTATTGAGAAGCGAGAAAAAAAAGGGTGTGCGCTGGGTGCCATGCAACATGCACTCTGTCCCCGACCGACGATACAAGTGCCTCGGTCTCTCGGACCAAATCGAGTACCAGTTCCGAGTCAAAGCAGAAAACGAAGTCGGTGTATCCGAACCTTCGTTAGTCTCCAAGCCTATCAAGCCTCACGATCCAATCGTCGTTCCTCAGGCCCCTTTAGGGTTTAAGATCGTTGATCAGTCTGCAACTTCTGCATCTCTCTCGTGGGCTTCTCCAGCTTACGATGGTGGTTCTCCCCTCATTGGATTCGTCCTTGAGTTCTGCAAAGAAAAGGACAAATCGTACAACTTGTGGTCTCGAATCGACATCAAACCCTCGATCCGAGTGAGCGGATACACTGTCGCTTCTCTCAAGCCCGAAGAAAAGTACCACTTCCGTGTTGCTTGCATTAACAATGCCGGTACTGGAGAATACGCAGAGCTCGAGGAATTATTTGAGCCCTCCGACATCTCCATCGAGCCCTCAATCGAGATCGCGCGAGAATTCCAGCAGCGACTTTACATCCGAGCAGGACAACAGCTTCTCCTTAGCGCAAAATTCACTGGTCGACCTGCGCCAACTGCCAAGTGGACCAAGGTTGGCGAAACAATAAGCCGACGGGCTGACGTCGACATCAAAGCGGACTCGACTTCTCTTTTGATCCCAACTTCTGATCGAAATGACTCTGGTCGATACACTCTGACCGTGGCAAACGAGAAGAGCTCTGCCTCCGTCAACATTAATGTTACTGTCCAGGACACTCCTGGAAAGGTCCAGGATGTTGTTATTAAGGATGTCTGTGAAACTGGCTGCTCGATAACCTTCAGTGCTCCTGACAACGACGGTGGTGCTGAAATAACCCACTACCGACTTGACAAGCGCGAATCCGACCAGAAGACCTGGTCTCGTGTCGATCACGAGCTTACTCGACAGTCCGCTAAGATTGACAAGCTTTTTGAAGGAAAAGAATACTATTTCAAAATTGTTGCTGTGAACAAGTGGGGCGAAGGTGACGTTTTCGAGACCATGAAGGCAACTCGAGCTCGCAAGCCATTGACTGAGCCTGGCCCAGTTGGCCGCCTTCAAGTCGGTGAGATGGGCAAAGACAGATGCACTCTCACATGGGAAGCTCCTGCTGAGACCGGTGGATCCAAAATCACTGGATATACAGTCGAAATCAGGCCAAAGGACTCTGACAACTACCGTACTTACCGAGATATCATTGATACAGAGTGCACTGTGCACGGACTCGAGGAGAACTCCAAGTACATGTTCGCTGTCAAGGCTAAGAACGAGTCACTCACCGGATCGCGCCGAGAAACCGAATGGATAACCGTGAAAGAGCCCGCTGAGAAGCCTCAAATCAACATGATCAAGGAAATGCACGTCCGAGCTGGCGAGCCTATCCAGATCGATGCTCTTGTTGCCGGAGAACCAAAACCATTTGTCCAGTGGGTTGACGGCGAAACTATGGAAGAAATAGCCGAAACTGATCGACTATCGACTCAGCGAACTAGCAAACGTGCAACTATTCTCTGCATGAAGGCTACCCGAACAGACTCAAAGATCTATCAGCTCAATTCGAAGAACAAACATGGTGTTTCTTCCGTCAAATGCGAAGTCACCGTTTTGGACGCTCCAACTGTTCCTACCGGTCCGATTGTCTTCACTGACGTTTCTGTGGACTCATGCACTCTCAACTGGGAGCCCCCAGCAGATGATGGAGGATGCGGAATCAACGGATACATCGTTGAAGCGATGGAAGTCCAGGTTTCTGGCTGGAAGACTCTCTCTTCCACCGTCAGTCGATGCGTTTACCGAGTTGACAAGCTCAACAATGGCTCTGAGTATATTTTCCGAGTCCGAGCTGAGAACAAGGTCGGTCAATCGGAGTCTCTTCTTTCCGAAAATATGGTCGCCAAGTACCAATTTAACCCACCAGAAGAGCCGAGATCGCTTAAGATTGTACGAATCACTCGAGACTCTTGTCTCATGTCCTGGGAAGCACCAGCCAACGACGGTGGTGCTACTATCAAGGGATACAACGTCGAGCGTAAGGAAGTTAACTCTATTCTCTGGTACAAGGTCAACAAGGGTCTCATCAAGCGACGAGAATTCAATGACATCTCCCTTATCGAATCTCTCGAGTACCAGTTCCGAGTTGCAGCTGTCAACCAGTGCGGTCAAGGAGCCATGTCTAAGGCGACTGAGCCAGTCTGTATTAGAGAGCCATGCGACCCACCAATGAACCTGGAAGTCGTTGATGTCTCAAACAGCCACGCTGAGATCTCCTGGAACGAACCCAGAAAAGATGGCGGCACTCGAGTCGTCAGCTACACTGTCGAAATGAGAAAGCTACCTGATGGTCTCTGGTGGGAAAAGGCTCATGCCAGATATCCCAACAGTCACGCAACTATCAAGGAGTTGGAAGAAGGTGCTCAATACGAGTTCCGAGTTTGTGCCAAGACCATCGCCACAGTCTCACCATGGTCTGAGCCACTTGGCCCAGTTCACGTCAGACAAGAAATTCTACCACCATCAATTGATGTTGCTGGAGTTGATTCGAAGAACCAGCTCGAAATCCGCGCAGGTGAAGAACTTGTCATCGATGCCAAGTTCCAAGGCAAGCCAAAGCCAGAGATTAAATGGATGAAGGGCGAGGCACCTCTTGGCTCATTCGGTGAAAGTCAGACAATCAAGACTTCTCTTAACAGATCCGTCTTCACTCTCAAGAACGTCACTCTTGCCAGTGGCGGCGATTACGTCGTTTCAGCCAAGAATCCATCTGGCGAAGCTGTCATGAAGGTCAAGGTTGTTATTCTCGACAAGCCAGGTCCACCAGAGAACATCAAGATTTCCCGAGTTTTTGCTAACAAGCTCAATCTCTCTTGGGAAGCTCCCGCTCTTGATGGCGGCGCTGCTGTGACCAACTACGTTGTTGAAAAACGAGAAACCTCTCGACCAACCTGGGTTGTTGTCTCGTCGGCAATTGTTTCAACCGACTTCACTGTGCCCAAGCTCATCGCGCAGCATGAGTACGTCTTCCGAGTTACTGCTGAGAACAAGTTCGGTCTCGGTCAGTCGAAGATTTCCGACGCTGTCGTCGCAAAGAATCCATTCGGTCCACCAAAGGCTGCCAATCCTCCTATGATTCAGAATTCTACTGCTTCGACCGTCACTCTCTCGTGGAAGGTACCATCTGATGATGGTGGAAAGCCAATCTCCGGATACTACGTTGAGAAACGCGAGACTAAGAATTTCCAGTGGTCTAAATGCAACCGACGCGCTGTTCTCGATCGAACATACAAATGCTCTGGTCTCTCTGAGGGCACCGAGTATGAATTCCGCGTTATTGCCGAAAACACTGCCGGCCTTGGAGATCCTTCTGGACCTTCTCGATCTGTAGTCGCTGCAGACCCTACCTACCCACCAGCGCCACCAGCTTTCCCCAAGCTAGCGGACATGTCTCGATCGTCCGCCTTTATTAAGTGGACCAAACCTGCTTACGATGGCGGCCTTGATATAACAGGCTACAACATCTACATCGCCAAGCCCGAAGATCCGGAGAAGTTTGTCAAGTTCGGCGCTTCAAAGGTCTGCAGTGCCAATATTACGGGTCTTACTGGTGGCCGGGAATACCGTGCTCAGGTTACCGCTGTCAACCAAGCGGGCGAGTCTGAGCCTTCAACCCTCGAGGAACCCTTCGTTCCAGTGGACATCATTGAAGTGCCGGAAATCGAGCTTGACGCAACCTGCCAGCGAACTATCATGGTCCGTGCTGGTGCGCCAATCAGAATTTACGCCAAGATCTCTGCTCGACCAGCTCCAAAGGTCAGCTGGAGCAAATTGGACGGCGAAATCGCGCTCAACCGAGCTGAAATCAAGCAGTCTGATTGGGATTCGTCTCTTGTCATCACTGAGGCGACCCGAAACGACACTGGCAAGTACATCATGCTCGTCGAAAACAGTGCTGGAAACAAGCAGGTTCAAGTTTCTGTGCGAGTCCTTGATTCTCCTGGTCCAGTCAGTGCTCTGGCCGTCAAAGACATTAAATCGAACACCGTGCAACTTACTTGGGATCTGCCGGAAATCGATGGCGGTTCTGCAGTTGGAAACTACATCGTTGAAAAGCAGCTCTCAGGACGAAAGGCGTGGTCTACGTTCGCAACTGAAAATCCAAAGTGCTCCATCAACGTGACTGGACTCGAACTTGGTCGAAACTACAACTTCCGAGTTCTTGGCGAGAACGAGTATGGCGTCGGTGTCGGTGCTGTTATCGGTCCTATCCGTGTTTGCCAGACCCCAGGTCCGATTACAAAGTTCGAGATCACTTCTGCTTCCAAGACCTTCGCAAATTTCGTGTGGGCAAAACCAGAATACGATGGTGGCTCTAGAATCACTGGTTATCTTATTGAGTGGTGCAAGAAGGCCGACTTCGATGCGAAAAAAGAAAGATGGATTGAGCTTAATTTCCAGAAGAACTGCATGTACAAGTGCACTGGTATGGAGCAAGACGTCGAATACGTTGTTCGCATCTCGGCCAAATCAGTTGCTGGTGTTGGAGAGCCGCGAGAAAAGATCATCGCCGGCCGAGATCCAACTGAAAAGCCAACCCTTAATACTTCTGACTATCCGAGCAACACTGTTTACCTTCGAGAGGGAACATCCAAAAAGATCAAGATTCCTTTCACTGGCAAACCTAAGCCAGAAATCAAATGGAAGAAGCTCGAAGAAGACGATCTTTACGTCACTGTGAAGGAGGACTCTCGCATGGAAATCGACAACTCCACCTGGTGTTCTATGTTCATCAACAAGAATGTGCACAAGGAGGATGCTGGCTCTACTCGATGATTGCTTCCAACGCTGCTGGCGAGGTTTCGACCAAGATGCGCATCGTTGTTTTGGGCCGTCCTGAACCCGTCGAAAAACTTGAGATTGTCGAAATCAATGCCGACTTTGCAACTCTCAACTGGAATATGCCAAAAGACACTGGTGGAGCCGACATTTCCGGCTACACCGTCGAGAAGCGTGATAACGACTCATGCAATTGGAATTTAGTCTCGAATTCGATCAGCAGAACTAACTGCCGAATTTCCAGCCTCGTTGCTGGTCTTGAATATAATTTCCGAGTCATGGCGGAGAACCGAGTCGGTCTTTCTTCCCCGGTCGTGACTGAAACCGCTCTCGCTAAGTATCCTTTCGCCGTCCCATCAGCGCCACAGGATGTCGTGATAAGTGAGATTCACAAGGAATCGATGACGATCGACTTCAACCCTCCGCGAAAATCTGGCGGCTCGAGAGTAACACACTACATCTGCGAGTTCCGAGAGAACAACTCTCAGTTCTGGAAGGAAGGATGCGAGACTCGATCAACTGAAGGTCGAATCAACGGACTTATTGAAGGTCTCGAATATCAGTTCCGAGTTCGCGCTTGCAACATTGCGGGACCTTCTGAGCCTTCCGATCCAACTTGGTGTGCCAAGGCTCTTGATCCGTGCGATGCTCCTTACGATCTCAAGGTCGATGACATCACCGCTTCGACCGTCTCTCTCTCCTGGGTCGCCCCCAAGTACACTGGCGGTCACAGACTCGCTGGCTACGACATTGAGTTCCGAAAGCATCCTGGCAAAATTTGGCAGAAGGCCAACTTTACTGGTGTTCAGTCGGTCTTCTACACTGTCACTGATCTCATTGATGGTTGCTGCTATGACTTCCGAGTAATCGCGCGAAACACAGCCGGCTGTTCTTCGAAGCCATGCCCAGCTGTCGTCGAGATCGACGTCAAGGATGTCTATATTCCAGCTACGATCGAGTTCGACCAAACTCTTCTTGAAGGTTGCACTGTCCGTGCCGGCCAGGATATCTTGATCACCGCCAAAATCGCTGGCAAGCCGATTCCAAGAGTCAATTGGATGCACGGAAATGCCGACATTCGCGAAAACGACTTTGTCAAGATCACAAATGGTCCAATGACATCTGAGCTTTTGATCAAGGACTCTAAGCTGAAGCACTCTGGCGACTACAACTGCACTGTTTCCAACCACTACGGAACTGCTAGCTTGTCTTGTCATATCGCTGTTCTTGACCGACCTGGTGCTGTTGACCAGGTTCAGGTCTACGGTGTTACTGAAGAGCGAGTTCGACTCCAGTGGTCTCCACCTAAACAGTCTGGTGGAAGCGAGATCCAGCGATACATTGTCGAGAAGCGAGAGACAAGCCGACTCATCTGGACTACAGTCGATGACGACTGCCGACAGTGCAACTGCACTATCAAGCGGCTCATCAAGGACAATCAGTACATCTTCCGAGTCAGTCCTGCGAATAAATACGGCGCCGGTACTCCAAAGGAGTCCGAAGCGGTCGTGATCAAAAACGAGTTTACAGTTGCTCGCGCTCCTGGCAAGCCAAAGATTGCATCAACCATGTCCGACTCGATCACAATTACTTGGGACCGACCTACTCACGATGGTGGCAGCCAAATTACAGGCTACCATGTTGAGCGTCGTAACAAGAAGAACATGAACTGGGTTCGGGCTCACAAGAGCGCCGTCCATGAGTGCCGACTTCGAGTTGCTCACCTCCAGGCAGGAAACGAGTACGAATTCCGAGTCTCTGCCATCAATAAAGCTGGTATCGGAGCTGTTTCCGAAGCTTCTGAATACGGAATGGCGCAGGATCCTCTCTACGCACCATCCAAGCCTGGATCGCCAAAGATCGTCGACTCCAACAAAAACAGTGTTCACCTTCGATGGGCGAAGCCAATCCACGACGGCGGTGCTCCGATCAAGAACTACATCGTTGAGATGGCCGTTCAAGATCCTACTGCGGACGAGATCAACTACCAGTCTATTACTGCTCTGCCGATTCCTGACACCGAGTACAAGATCAACGGGCTCGACCAGAAGATGGTAGCTTTCCGAGTCATTGCTTGCAACGATGTCGGTGCTTCTGAGGCGTCTCAAGATTCTGGATGGGTCAGCGCTGACGAGATTATCGAGCCACCAATTTATGAGCTCGACGTTGAATGCCAGCGAACAATGATGGTCAAGGCCGGCGCCACCTTCCGAATCAGCATGAAGATGAAGGGCCGACCAGAGCCATCAATTACTTGGCGAAAGGCGGAGGGCGACATGAACGAGCTCGCCGTTATCGACACTCAGAAGGGCAGATCAACTCTCATTATCGAGCGCGCTACTGTCTTAGATAGTGGTAGATATGAATTCGTTCTAGAATCTGCTGCTGGAACAAAGGACGGCGCGGTTTCTGTCAGAGTCATTGACGCTCCTTCAGCTCCATTGAACGTCTGCGTCACTGATATCGGCAAGGACGAAGTCAAGCTCACGTGGGACACTCCCGCTAGTGATGGATGCGCTCCGATTACCCACTACATTGTCGAAAAGAAGACCGCTGACAAGAAGTCGTGGACTACAGTCACCGACAACTGCGAGCGAGAAATGTGCCAAGTCAAGTCTCTCATCACAGGGTTGTCTTATTTCTTCCGCGTCCGAGGTGTCAATAAATACGGCGAAGGCAAAGAAGGCGTCACGGCCGAGCCATCGATTATTGCATCAAAGCCTGACCAGCCAATGTCCATCGAAGTTGTCGAGATGACCAAATCTAGCGGTCAGATCGCCTGGACAAAGCCACTTTCTGACGGCGGATCCGCTGTTACCGGCTATGTCGTCGAAATGGCACTTTCCGTTGTCGGCGCTGAGACTTGGATCGAGCAAGGATCTACCAACAAGAACAGCTATGAGTGTACTGGACTGAAGGAAGGCGCTGGATACGTTTTCCGAGTCATGGCTAAGAACGCAATCGGCCTTTCGGAGCCCATTGAGACCCGACTGACTGAAATCGCAAAAGATCACATTATCGCTCCTGACTTGGACATGCGCGAGCTCTACATGTCTAGCTACACGTGCCGAGCCGGAGAAAATGTCGATCTTCGTATCCCCGTTATCGGCAAGCCAGCCCCTGTCACCAGATGGAACAACGTAGACGACACGTGGAGAGAAACTCAGCGAGCCAACACGGAGATGTTTACTGATAACGGAACACTCTTCACTCGCTTGCAAATCGCCGATACCGTTAGATCTGACGCCGACGAGTTTATTCTTACAACCAAATCTTCTGCGGGCGAAAAACAAACCAAACTTCGATTTGTCGTTTTGGACCGACCATCTGTTCCAGTTGGACCAATCGAGTTCACTGACGTCAATACCACTTCTGCTACTCTCACATGGTCCGCACCAAAGGAAGATGGAGGTGCGCAGATTGGCAGTTACATTGTCCAATGCCGCGAGTCGGACTCCGACCAGTGGGTTGAAGTCGCTGGAACTGTTGTCCGAGCTTGTTACAAGGCGAAGAACCTCCGCGCCGGATCGGAATACAAGTTCCGCGTCTTCGCTGAGAATCGATTCGGCCGATCCGACCCACTCGTCTCACAAAACATCAAGGCTGAGTGGCCATTCAGAGCTCCATCGGCACCAAGTGCACCAACAGCAGTTGAAGCTAGCCGAAACTGGATCAAGGTCAAGTGGAACGAGCCGATCAACAACGGCGGCGACAAGATCACCGGCTACTACTTGGAGAAGAAAGAACGGTCCGCTCTTGTTTGGACTGCAGCCGTCCGAGGTGCGCTCAAGGGTCTGCAAGCACAGGTGAGCAACCTTGCCGACGGTGCTTCATACGAGTTCCGCGTTTGCGCCGAGAACAGAGCTGGCAAGTCGAAAGTGTCGCAGGCTTCCGAAGCTGTTATGTGCAAGGATCAGTGCGAGCGATGTGGCAAGCCCGAACTTCTTGAGCTTGGTCGAACTTCCGCCCTGATCGCTTGGCAGAAACCTGCTTACGATGGTGGCGCGAAAATCACTGGCTACACTATTGAGAAGGAAGAAGAAGGCAACAAGGGCAGATGGCTCAAGTGTAACTTCTCCAACGTTCTTGAGACCCGATTCAATATCACCGGCCTCGAAGAAAACACAGCTTACATTTTCCGAGTTCAAGCAAAGAATGCTGCCAACACTCTCTCGGAATGGTCCGAGACCTCTGACGAGATCATTCCCAAGGACGAGATCGTCTCTCCCAAGGTCCTGATCGACGCCAAGTACAAGGACGTCGTCATGGCTAAGTCCAGCGATAGCCTCAAGTTCATGGTTCATATCCAGGGAACTCCACTTCCCATCGTCAAGTGGACCAAGGACGGAAAAGATCTTGTTGAAACTAAGAACGTACGAATCAGAAATGACGAGCGCGAGAGCTGGGTCGAGATCAAAGAAGCTTCCCGACTTGACACTGGTACTTATGGTGTTTCCGCCCGAAACATTGGTGGCATTGACAACGGAGAGATCCGAACTCGGGTCCTCTCTAGACCTGGACCATGCGACAAGCTCACCGTCAAGGTTATGAACAAGACAACGATGCGATTGAGCTGGGACCAGCCAACTGACAACGGCGGTGCCGACGTATCTTCTTATACTATCGAGAAGCGAGAAACATCTCACCTCGCCTGGACTCTTGTTGGATCCGACATTACCTCGACAAGCTACAAGTGTGCCAACCTCTTCGAAGGAAACGAGTACATTTTCCGAGTCGCCGGTGTGAACAAGTATGGCAAGGGTGAGATTATCGAGTCCAAGGCTGCCAAGGCAAAGAATCCGTATGATCCTGCTAGCAAGCCCGGTTCTCCTGAAGCTTCCAATGTCGTCGATGGATCCCTTACTCTCACTTGGACTCGCCCAGTCGAGACTGGTGGCGCTGAGATTGAGAACTACGTCGTCGAAAAGCGAGATAAGGATGGCATGCGATGGGTGCGTGCGGTGAAGAAGCGCGTCTCTGAGTGCAGAACACGAATTGCTGGACTTGCTATGGACCGAACCTTCGAGTTCCGTGTCATTGCTGAGAATGCTGCCGGCCAGTCCGAGCCATCTGATCCGTCTTCATACGTGCACATGGTCAACCCGATCTACCCTCCATCTGGACCTACGAACATCCGCGTCGAGACTTCGACCAACACTTCCGTCACTCTTGGTTGGAACAAGCCCAACTTTGATGGCGGCAGCGACATCATCGGCTACGCCGTTGAGTACGCTGTTGAACCTGCTGAAGGTGTCGAAGCTGAGTATCAGAAGATCATTATCCGAAACACCAACCTTCACTACACTATTCCTGGCCTGTCTGAATTGAACCATTACCTCTTCCGAGTGATTGCCTTCAACAACACCGTCGAGTCTGAAGCTGTTGCGCTCTTTGATCCTTACAAGCCGCAGATCATCATGATCGCTCCCGAAATCGACTTGGACTGCTCCATCAAGCAGGCACTCAAGGTCAAGGCTGGAGTTCCTCTCCGAATCAACGGAAAGGTCTCTGGCAACCCCGCTCCTTCCGTCTCCTGGAAGAAGGACAACATGCCTTTGCCCGACCGCGTCTTTGTCGAGTCTGGTCTTGGCAGCACTCGCCTTGAGATTGAAAAGCCTAACAGAAATGACTCTGGAGCTTACGCTGTTACCATTTCTTCCTCTGCTGGCTCCAAAGAAGTCACCGTCAACGTCGTCATTCAGGACACTCCTTCAGCTCCAGTCGATATTTGCATCAAGGAGAAGAGCACCGACTTTGTTACTCTGCAATGGAATGCGCCCGTCAATGATGGTGGATCTATTGTCAGCAACTACATTATCGAGATGAAGGAATCGACGAAGAAGGCGTGGAAGACTGCCGCCGAGAACGTAACCCGTCAGAATTACCGAGTTGACGGACTCGTCCGTGGCCTCGTCTACTTCTTCCGTGTCAAGGCTGTCAACGAGTTCGGCGAAGGTCCAGCCTGCGCGCTCGACGAATCATTCCGAGCCTCCGGACCACCTGGACCAGTTGGCAGGATTAACGTTACTGATGTCGGAGATGGATACGTTGCCGTCGAATGGAACAAACCAGAAGACGATGGTGGAGCTAAGATTAACAGCTACAAGGTCGAATACAAGCAGATTGTTCGCGATACTATCAAGGTTTAAATCCTTTTTATTACTGTTTCGAACTGTCCATTTTTCTGTTTTTTTTATTTATCAAGCTTTCATAATCAGGTTTTTAAAACCGAGTGAATTTCATATCTTCAAAACATCAATTGTCGACCCTTGGGTAACAAATCCGCAGTCGTCTTTTACCGCACTAGAAGTGGCAGCTTCAAGCGCCGTCAGTGCCAAAAAAAAGTTGTGCTCGGGCCCTTGGGTGATATTTATTGACCGAGGATGAACACTCATTTTTTTTATATTCCTGATTACGATTGCTCTGTTTTTATGTTTCT